>ENA-OPDA01001113-OPDA01001113.1-human-gut-metagenome-genome-assembly--contig:-NODE-1113-length-18316-cov-3.453973_pt1 | contig 18316 bp, 12 predicted proteins | sample MGYA00241253_ERZ501486 | MGnify/ENA primary metagenome ERZ501486 (study PRJEB25962, sample SAMEA2042510) | human gut metagenome | biome: human gut; feature: human-associated habitat; material: faeces... | reverse complement strand
TCACTCTTCCGGGTGCGAAAGCCGCAAGCGCGATCAATACCGGACAGAAGTGTTCTATCGAATTCGACATTAGTGGGAACAGCAGTGAACTTCTAAGCGCAAGCATTCCGGTAAAACTGTATAAAGTTGCTTCGGTTGATGAATCCGGCAACTATACCGGAATCGGTGCATTTTCAAAACTGGATCTTTCATCCGTAAGTGCTGATAACATGGATGCGGCAGCTGCTACCTGGGCAGAACGTGCCAAAGAAGCACAAGGTAAGTTGACAGATTCTGAGGGAAATACAGTTGTTGATCCAACCGAAACTGTTACACTGCAGAACGGAAGAGGCTACCAAGATAAATTGGATACCGGACTTTACCTTGTAGATACACCAAAAGTGATTACAACCAATTATACTTATACCTTTACTCCTTACCTTGTATCACTTCCGACCAACAACTATTACAATAACGATCAGACAAGTGATGACTGGATCTACGATCTGACCAAAGAATACAACAGTGCAGTTGGTCTGAAAACGGAACAGCATGTAAGATACGGTGATCTGGTGATCAAGAAGGAACTGAAAGATCACAATGCTACCTTCGGTAACAATGCAACGTTCGTATTCCAGATTGATATCACAACACTGGATAAGAAGACCGAAACCAGAATCGAAGAGCTTACCTTTAGCGCAGCAGGTGATGATTCTGTAACGATCACGAAAATTCCTGCCGGATCTCATGTCAAGGTAACGGAGGTTTACAGCGGTGCAAGCTATGAACTCGCTTCTGCTAAAAGTCAGGAAACAGACATCATTGCTAATCCTGAAAAAGAAACCGAAGTAGAATTCAGACCGGCAGAGGTTTCATTTATCAACAAACACGATGGACGTACCAATGGCGGATACGGCGTAAAAAATAATTTCAAACTCGATGAAACTGGCCAGTATCAGTACACCAAACCGGCAGCAAAGAACTAGAAAGGGGGAATCGGAATGAGAAAGTTACATAAAAAACCACTTATCATGGCAGCAGCAACACTTGCTCTTACCGGAACCCTGGCAGTTGGAAGTGCGATGGCGTATTTTACAACTTATTCGACAGCCGGTGGCGGTGTGAAAATGAATATGGGATTTACTGAGACAGTCCCGAAAGAAGACGTTGATGAAAACGGGAAGCACATTACAATTGAAAATACCGGTGATTATGACTGTTTCGTAAGAGTCAAAGCATTTGCACCGGTAGAGCTTACTTATGACGCACCAAACGGCGGATGGACAGCAGGTGATAAGGGCTACTGGTATTACGATAAAGTACTTCCGGCAGGAAAGAAAACGGAAACGGAACTCAACATCAAATACACATTCCCGTCAGTAAATGACAAACCAGAAGAATTTAACATCGTAGTCATCCAGGAATGCACACCGGTTCTCTACGACGAGAACGGTAATCCAGTCTATGATTTTAAAGACGACAGCACACAGACGACAGAGTAGGAGGTAATGAGAATGAAAAAGAAAAAGAAATCATTTCCAAAGAAACCTGCCCTGGTTCTGACAGCCGCAGCACTCCTGCTGGTTGGAAGCACTGTCGGCAGTACACGCGCCGCACTCACTTACTACAGTGAGAATTATTCCGCACAGATGAATATGCAGAGTATCGGCGTATCTCTTCTGGAAAATGACAAAGTAGTCAGCAGCCGGGATTATGTATCGAACAATGAATGGAAGGGAACCTCACAGGGGACACTTCTCACAAACCTTCTTGGAAAGGATGAGACATTTACACCCGGCAAGAAATATAACGAAGCAATCAGCGTCAAGAACAGCGGTACGATCGACACCTTTGTACGTGTGATCATCACAAAGAGCTGGCAGGACGAAAAAGGCAATAAGAACACGAACCTTTCACCGGAACTGATCGAGCTGAACTTCCTCACAGATAATGGATGGCAGGTTGCAAAGGCTCAGTCTACGAAAGAACGTACCGTTCTTTATTATACCAAAGCTCTCAAAGCGGGTAAACCGACACCGGCATTATCCGATACCCTCCGTATCAATCCTTCGATTGCATCGGATGTAAAACAAAATATCTCTGAGGATGGCAAAACCATCACTTATACTTACAAGTACAATGGCTACACCTTCCACATTGACGCAGAGGTGGATGCAGTTCAGACACACAACGCAAAGGACGCGATCAAGAGTGCCTGGGGCGTAGACGTGAATGTATCAGACGACGAAACAACAATGAGCTTACAGTAGGGAGGTACAGAGTATGAAAAAGAAAATTTTGTGCCTCGCCATGACAGTGATAATGGCAGCAGGGGTACACACAACTGCATTTGCAAAGGATTATCAGGGAGCCGACGGATGGCAGGTTAATTTCACTGGCGGCAAGATGGATAGTAATTTTAAAAGCTCCGATGTGACTGACGAGCTGGCAAATATCCAGCCGGGTGACAGCATCGAGCTCAAGGTTCAGCTTAAGAACTCCGACAGTACAGATACCGACTGGTACATGACCAATGAAGTGATCCAGACGCTGGAGGATGCACAGTCTTCCGCAAAAGGTGGTGCTTATGAATACAAGCTGACCTATGTTGGAAGTGACAATGCCGAAAAGGTACTCTATGACAGTACAACTGTCGGAGGGGAAGGTGCTTCCAAAGCAGGAGAAGGTCTGAAGCAGATTGATAACTCAACCCAAGAATATTTCTACCTCGGAAGACTTGCTTCCAATAATACCGGAACGGTACACCTTACCGTCGGTGTTGAAGGTGAGACACAGGGCAACGGTTATCAGCTCACACTCGCAAAGCTCCGTATGAACTTTGCAGTAGAAAAGGTTTCAGCCGGCAAAACCATCACCAAGAATAAGATTGTTAAGACAACCAACACCGTTAAGACCGGTGATACCGCAAGAGTTCTTCTCTTCTGTGTGCTTGCACTCATCAGTGGACTGATCCTTCTTGCATATGGTATCTACACACTCAATAAGAACACAAAAAGACGCAGACAGAAAGGAGAGTAAGCAGATGAAAAAATGGAAAAGATTACTGGTTTCTCTTCTGACTGTATCCATGACACTCGGTGCATCCACAATGAGCGTTATGGCAGATGATACTACACCGTATACCTACAAGGTAACATTATCCGCAGGTAACAAAGGAACAATTAACGGACAGAACAAGATCAAGCGGGAAAACATTGCTTCCGGTTCTACCGTTACTTTCAATCTGAATGACATCCAGGTAACAGACGACAAGTATTATGTCAAAGGAATCCGTCTCAGCGGACGTGACAATGACGAAACACTTGCGGCTCCTTCCTTTACCGTTGATAAAGATACTGACTATGTAGTCGCTTACGGAATCAAAGGCAACATGGTTGCCTATACCGTAAATTATCAGGATGCATCCGGTAATTCACTGGCAGAGAGCCAGACCTTCTACGGAAACGTCGGCGACAAGCCGGTCGTTGCTTACCGTTACGTTGAAAATTATATTCCGGATGCTCTTGCACTTACGAAGACTTTGAGTGATAATGAATCTGAGAATGTATTTACGTTTACCTACACACCGGGAGCTACAGACCGTATCGTTGAGACAACAACTACCGTCACAACAACAGTTCCTGGAACCGCAACTCCTGGCACAGGTACCGGTAATGTCGGTACAGCAGGTGGCACGACAGGCGGCACAACCGGTGGAACTGCCGGAACTACCGGTGGAACTACAACCGGAACTACCGGTGGCACAACAGACGGAACCACAACCGGTACAACCGATGGTACAACGACAGATAACGATTCTCAGGATACGACAGCTAAAGATAAAGATACTGCAACATCTGAGGATGAACAGACACCAAAGTCTCTGGTAGATCTGGATGATGAAGACACTCCAAAAGGAAATATCGATGCGAAAGACAAGACGAGCAAGACTCCGATCGCAGCAGGGATCGGCATTATCGTTGTTGCGGTAGCAGCTCTCGTAGGACTGATCGTATTCTTGAAAAAACGTGCAAAATAAAAAAGCGCGGCACTAAAGGAGAAGTCTTTTTTGAAGAGAACGAAGAAAAAGAAAAGCCCGGTGGCTGCATTTTGCAGTGCACTGGGCACTGTTTTACTGACAGTACTGATTCTTGCCTGTATTCCGCTGACGCTTCCGAAAGCTTTTGGTTTTCAGATGTACACCGTGATCAGTGGGAGCATGGAACCGGCGATCCCGACGGGAAGCCTGGTCTATGTCCGGTATGAAGAACCAGACACGATCGTCAAAGATGATGTCATTGCTTTTTACAGCAACAATGCAGACGGCTCGATCATCACCCACCGTGTAGTATCCAACAGCCCGGCGATGGGACAGTTTATCACCAAAGGGGATGCCAATGAGGAAAAAGATATGAATCCGATCCCTTACAACAACTACATCGGAAAAGTAAAGCTTTCTGTTCCGGTTGTCGGCGGTATCGCACAGGCAGCCACCGGTACATCCGGCAAGATTGCTGCCGCATCCATCATCGGTCTTGCTGTGATTCTTGAAATCGTTGCTGCCATGCTTGACAGACGCGATGACGAAGACGAATAAGAGAGAACGTTTTTCATTTTAGCTTGCTAAAGTGTGAAACATTTGCTAAAATAATATCAGATTGTATTGTCAGAAGAAGATGGGGGAATTTCACAATTCTCCCATTTGTCATATATTGAAAAGAATGGAGAGGTGAATGGATTGTTATCCAACCAGATTTTACAGAGAACAATCAATGAAATAGGGGATATCATCGAGTGTAACTGTTCCATCTGGAACACAGACGGAGTGATGCTTGCAGCTGTAGGTAAGGAGAAGCCTGCAGTAAAAAAAGCTGTCTGCTCATTTTTAAAAGAGCTGGAGGTTACCGGCGTAGCGGAGGAGCACCTGGATGAATGCTATGGTCTGTTCCCGGTTTATGATGATGATGAACTGACTTATATTTTCGTGATCGAGCACAATAATGAGATTGATGTGCATACCAGCGGACGCTTAAGTGTCTGCCAGCTGGAGAGCCTTTTAAGATCCGGAAGCGAACGTCTTGACCGTAACCGTTTTATCCAGAACCTGCTCCTGGATAACCTGCTTCTCGTAGATATCTACAATCAGGCGAAAAAGCTTGGTATTACAGTTGAGCAGCGCAGAGTCGTCTATCTGATCGAACCGAAGAATCCGGATGACACGATCGTCCTGGATATGATCCGCGGGATTTATTCCTCGGGAACCGGTGATTTTGTTACTGCCGTAGATGAGGGACATATTATTCTGATCAAGTCCCTTGACAGTACGGATGATTATGATACGATCCGTTCGACTGCCGATATGCTGGTGAATGCGATCAACACCGAAGCTATGGTCAATGTCCGGCTTTCCTTCGGAACCATCATTCCCGAACTCAAAGAGGTCTCACAGTCTTACAAAGAAGCTGGCATGGCTCTGGATGTGGGACGTATCTTCTATCCGGAACGCAATATTTTATCCTACCGCGAACTTGGTATCGGACGGCTGATCCACCAGCTTCCCGTTTCCTTATGCGAGATGTTCCTGGAAGAAGTATTTGCCGGAAATACCGTTGATCAGTTTGACGAAGAAACCTTATCCACAGTTGATAAATTTTTTGAAAACAGCCTGAATATTTCGGAGACAGCGAGACAGCTTTTCGTCCACCGGAATACGCTCGTCTACCGGCTGGAGAAGATCCAGAAGCAGACCGGGCTGGATGTCAGAGTCTTTGAGGACGCCCTGACATTTAAGATTGCTTTGATGGTCGCAGACCACATGAAATTCATAGAAAACAGAAAATAGGAGGACATGATATGGTGAAATTATACGAAGGCGGTGCCTATCTTTTACACGGTACTGAGGTAATTGCAGATGCACCCGATGCACTTGCTGCCGTAAAAAGCAAGACAGGTATTGAGACAACAAAAGAAGCTGCTGCAAAAGAAACAATGGCTTATGGGATCTTAAGTGCGCATAATACTTCCGGTAATATGCAGCAGCTTCAGATCAAATTTGACAAGCTGACTTCGCACGACATTACCTTTGTCGGAATCATCCAGACTGCAAGAGCATCCGGACTGGAGAAATTCCCGATCCCTTATGTTCTGACCAACTGCCATAACTCTCTGTGTGCAGTCGGCGGTACGATCAATGAAGATGACCACATGTTTGGACTGACCTGTGCGAAGAAGTACGGCGGTGTCTATGTTCCGCCTCATCAGGCCGTTATCCACCAGTTTGCCCGCGAAATGCTCGCAGGCGGCGGCAAGATGATCCTTGGTTCTGACAGCCACACCCGTTATGGTGCACTCGGTACCATGGCAATGGGAGAGGGCGGACCGGAACTTGTAAAACAGCTTCTGAACAAGACTTATGATATCAAGATGCCGGGCGTTGTCGGAATCTATCTGGACGGCGAACCGGTGAAAGGTGTCGGACCGCAGGACGTTGCCCTTGCGATCATCGGCGCAACCTTCGGCAATGGCTATGTCAATAACAAGGTCATGGAATTTGTCGGACCTGGCGTTGGCAAATTAAGTGCAGACTTCCGTATCGGAATCGATGTTATGACGACAGAGACAACCTGCCTTTCTTCTATCTGGAGAACCGATGACAAGATCAAAGAGTTCTACGATATCCACGGAAGAAGTGATGACTTCAGGGAACTGGAGCCTGGCGCAGTCGCTTACTATGACGGTCTTGTATACGTCAATTTGAGCGAGATCAAGCCTATGATCGCCATGCCGTTCCATCCGTCCAATGTCTACACCATCGAGGATGTCAATGCCAACCTTGCAGATGTTCTCCACGATGTAGAGCAGCGCGCGCTGGTAAGCCTGGACGGTGCTGTGGATTACTCTCTTCAGGACAAGATCGTAAATGGTAAACTTTATGTCGATCAGGGTATCATCGCAGGCTGTGCCGGCGGCGGTTTTGAAAATATCTGTGCTGCCGCAGACATCATCCGTGGCAAATACATCGGATCAGATGAATTTACCTTCAGTGTTTACCCGGCAAGTACACCGATCTACATGGAGCTTGTGAAAAATGGTGCGGTTGCTGACCTGATGGAAGCCGGTACGATCGTGAAGACTGCCTTCTGCGGACCGTGCTTCGGTGCAGGGGATACTCCGGCAAACAATGCATTTTCCATTCGTCACTCTACCCGTAACTTCCCGAACCGTGAAGGAAGCAAGCTGCAGAGTGGACAGATCGCATCTGTTGCCCTTATGGATGCACGTTCCATTGCCGCAACTGCTGCGAACAAAGGTTTCCTTACTCCGGCAACAGATTTTGATATTGAATACAAGAACCCGACCTACCACTTTGATTCCAGAATTTACGCCAACCGTGTATTTGACAGCCACGGCGTTGCTGATCCTTCGGTTGAGATCAAATTCGGACCGAACATCAAAGACTGGCCGGCAATGAGCGCTCTTCCTGAGAATCTGATCCTGAAGGTTGTATCTGAGATCCACGATCCGGTCACAACGACAGACGAACTGATCCCGTCCGGCGAAACTTCTTCTTATCGTTCCAACCCGCTTGGACTTGCTGAATTTGCACTTTCCAGAAAGGATCCTGCCTATGTAGGACGCGCGAAAGAGGTCCAGAAAGCCCAGAAAGCGATTGAAGCAGGTACTTGTCCACTGGATGTACTGGATGAATTAAAACCGGTGATGGCAGCAATCCAGAAGTCTTATCCGGAAGTCGGCAAAGGAAATATCGGTGTCGGAAGTACCATTTTCGCGGTCAAACCTGGTGATGGTTCTGCCCGTGAGCAGGCTGCTTCCTGCCAGAAGGTTCTCGGCGGCTGGGCGAATATCGCGAATGAGTACGCAACCAAACGTTACCGCTCGAACCTGATCAACTGGGGCATGCTTCCGTTTATTACCGAAGAGGAACACACAAAGCTTTCTTTCAGGAACGGTGACTATCTCTTCGTGCCGGATATCCGCAAAGCAGTAGAAGATAAAGCTTCCACGATCAAGGCTTATGTCGTAGGCGATGATCTGAAGGAGATCGATCTGAAGCTCGGTGATCTGACGGATGCAGAACGTGAGATCATCCTCAAAGGATGTCTGATCAATTATTACAGAGGTTAATTTTTCTCAGACAATGATATGATTTAAAAGGGACGGAAATTTTTCTGTCCCTTTTTGCAACACTTCCGACTTTTTTATACTCTTATATACAAAGAACCTGTTATGAGAGGAGGGACCTTATGATCGATGCAATTGCATTTAAAGAATTATATAAGACGGTTTATCAGGATCTATATCGTTTTGCACTCTGCATGATGCATCATCCGCAGGATGCAGAAGACGCCGTCAGTGAAGCCGTTCTTTCCGCCTATGAGAACATACATAAATTACGCAAAGAAGAAGCATTCCGTTCCTGGATCTTTCAGATTCTGACAAATGTGTGCCGCCGGAAGTTAAAGAGCCGTGAACGGACCGAGACCGAGCTGAAAGAAGATCATGCTTCTGCCACATACTGTGACGGACTCCGCACAGATGTGGAACGTGCTTTTCTTATTCTCGATGAAGACGATCAGCTGATCATCGGCTTATCCGTCTATGGCGGTTACAACAGTAAAGAGATTGGAAAAATGCTAAGGCTGAACCCGAATACAGTCCGCTCCCGCAGAAAACGTGCCCTCGAAAAGATGAGCTGGCTTCTGAAAGAGTAGGATAAAAGAGTAATAGGAGGTGTTTCATATGACAGATCACGAAAAAGAAATACTGGATAAAATAAAACAATCTACGGAAAAAACTCCTGTTCCGGAAAGCCTTGCACCGGATCAGATTATGAAAATGCTGGAAGAGCATAACAGCACTCAGGCTTCCGGACATATCCCGAAAAAGCATGGATTTTCCCGTGGCCACCGGATGCGCGGAGGACTTATCGCTGCCGCACTGGTACTGGTTGTCGGCATTGGTGCCCACATCCGCCAGCAGAATCTTTCTTCAGACTCAGCCACTTTTTCCACAAAAGGCAATTCTTCAATCGGTACATCCTCCGGTAAGCTTGCCTCTTCCGATACATTAGAGACGGCAACCGATTATGATGAAGTCTACACATACCTGCAATCTTATCAGGATGAGTTGGATTCTTCATCTGTTACCAGTTCAACTGACAGCGGAATTGTCATGTATTCAACTAAAACAGCCGACAGTGGTGCACGCACCGATAGTTCCAGCTCCTCTTCGGATTCTTCAAAAGCCTCTGCACGTGCTGTGGATACTTCATTTTCCGATACCAACGTCCGCACAGAGGGTGTCGGTGAAGCAGACATTGTAAAAACGGATGGAAGTTATCTTTATACACTGAAAGCAAACTCACAGGAAATTTCCATTGTAGATATCCGGTCTGATCAGATGAAGGTTATTTCCGGTATTTCGCTGAATGAGAATTTTCAGGCATCCGAATTTTACCTGAGTGACCAGAAGCTTTTTGTCCTTGGCAACATGCAGAACACACAGGTTGATTCTGACAGTAAAACCTTGTACCGCGGCAGCTGTACCCGTATCCAGACTTATGATCTGGCAGATATCAACAATCCGAAATCCATCGGAACCGTGGATCAGAGTGGTTACTACCGCACTTCACGTTTTAAAGACGGATATCTGTATGTATTCAGCGACTATTATATTTACGATACGATCACCAAAAAAGATTATCCTTCCTATGTTCCGCTTGTTGGTGACAATCTTCTGAAGCAGTCGGATATCTATCTCCCGACGAACCATGCAGCAGACCAGTACCTTGTTGTCAGCTCCGTTTCCGCTTCCAGTCCGGATAAGGCAGCAGACCAGAAAGCAGTCATGTCTGAGAATGGCGAAGTCTATGTGAGTGAGAACAACATTTATATTTACGAGTATGCGAACAGCAGTATCCTCGCAGATAATCTTGCGGCAAAGAATCAGACGATCCTCCGCAAGCTGTCTTACAATAAAGGAAAACTTTCCGGCTCTGCCCAGGGCAAAGTAAAAGGATATCTGAACGACTCCTTCGGCATTGATGAGTATGACAATACGTTGCGGCTGGTGACAACGGTTACGCATAATGTCGGAAGCTCTTCACAGTCCAATTCAGTCTATGTGCTGGATGCAGATTTGAAAACAATCGGTAAGATCGAGGATCTTGCCAAAAATGAACAAGTCTATTCCGCAAGATTTTTGGGCGATACCGGTTACTTTGTAACTTATGAACAGACAGATCCTTTATTCTCCGTAGACTTTTCCGATCCGGAGAATCCGAAGATCCTTGGCAAGCTGAAAATTCCCGGCTTTTCGGAATACCTGCATTTTTACAGTGATAACCTGCTTCTTGGCATCGGTATGGATACCGATGAAAATGGCATTACAAACGGGGTAAAGATCTCCATGTTTGATATCAGTGATCCTTCGGATGTGAAGGAAGTCAGCAAGTACACACTGGATCAGTACTATTACTCGGATGTCTTTTCTGACTACCGTGCAGCACTGGTTGATACGGAAAAGAATCTGATCGGCTTTCCGCTTTCCGGATCTGCCAACCAGTATGTGATCCTTTCTTACGATAAAGATCAGGGCTTCCAGGTACAGATGCAGGAGGAAGTCAACGGTAATTCTTATCTTGGAACCCGCGGTGTGTATGCAAACGAAAAGTTCTATGTGATCAATGGAAATGCAATTGAAGCATACCGGATGGGAGACTATGTGAAGATAGATGATCTGCTGCTATAGTGCAGCTTTGCAGAAGGAACTGCCGCTCCGCATACTTTGTACACCATTCCACATCACCTTATACACCAAAATCGTATATACAAAAACAGGTGCCCACTGGGATATATCACTAAGATATACTTACGTGGACACCTGTTTTATATTTTCATTTACCTGTTATTCTACACCGTTAAAGCAGTAGGTACATACCTGGCATGCATCAATCCCGATTGATTTGATCAGATCATCCAGTCTGTGATAACGAAGTGAAGTGAAATTCTGTCTCTTGCGGATTTCCTCCAGCATTGCTGCATACCGGTCACTGTTCGGATCCACATATTCACTCAGTACATTGACATCATTGTCGCCTTCCCACTCACGGATGATCCTTCTTGTGATCAGATCCAGGTCTGATTTGGAACGAGAGAAGTTCAAATATTTGCATCCGTACAAAAGCGGTGGACATGCCGGGCGGACATGCACTTCTTTTGCGCCACTCTGATACAGGAACTCTGTCGTCTCACGGAGCTGTGTGCCACGCACGATAGAATCATCGATCAGCAGCAGGCTCCTGTCTTCGATCAGACTATGTACCGGGATCAGTTTCATTCTGGCGATCAGATTACGCTGACTCTGTGTTGTCGGCATGAAGGATCTTGGCCAGGTCGGAGTATATTTGATAAATGGTCTTGCATACGGAATACCTGATTCATTTGCATAGCCTATCGCATGAGCGATACCCGAATCCGGAACTCCTGCAACAATATCCACGTCGATCGAATGGTCATCTCTCTGTGCTAAAAGCTTTCCACAGTTGTAACGCATTTCTTCTACACCAACCCCTTCATAAGAAGAAGTAGGATATCCATAGTATACCCACAGGAACGAACAGATTCTCATCTTTTCACATGCAGGACTTACAGTCTCCACAGATTCCGGTGTCACGTAGACGATTTCCCCAGGTCCCAGCTCTTTGTAATCTGTGTATCCAAGGTTGATATATGCAAAGCTTTCAAAGGAAACGCAGTATGCATTTTCTTTCTTTCCGATCACAACCGGTGTACGTCCGAGAAGGTCTCTGGCTGCATAAATTCCATTCTCTGTCAGAAGCAGAAGCGTCATCGAGCCTTCAACTACTGACTGCACATAACGGATTCCCTCAACAAACGAATCCTTTTTACAGATCAATGCCGCAACCAGCTCTGTAGAATTGATCTGTCCATTGGTCATAGACTGAAAATGTGTATGTCCATTTTCATAAAGATTCCGGATCAGCTGATCCGCATTATTGATCTTACCTACTGTCGTAATTCCAAAGCACCCCAGATGCGACTGGATCAGAATTGGCTGTGGATCATAATCTGAAATACATCCAATTCCAATATTTCCCTTCATTGTATCAACATCTTTTTCAAATTTTGTACGGAACGGCGAATTTTCAATATTATGAATCGCTCTCTTCCAGCCATCACTTCCGTAAGTAGCCATACCTCCGCGGCGGGTTCCAAGATGCGAATGATAATCTGTTCCATAAAAAAGATCCAGATTACATGCTTCTTTTGATGCAACGCCAAAAAATCCTCCCATATCTGTAGGTCTCCTTTCTTTATCCCAATGCCATAGCCTGTATTTTTCATCTATTTTTTAGTGTATCATGCATTTATGGATGGAAACAATAGCAAAACCCCGAATATATTGCAAATGGCTATAACTATTTCTAATCGTATTTATAATTGTTTGAATTTTCTGATATATATATTACAATTTCAATTCTTTCTAATTTTATCAAAATTATTTTAAAATTATATTGACAAATAAGTATTTGAGTGTTATTATTAAATCAATCCAAAAGAAAAGAAGTTCCTGACGAGAAAGGGAATTTCAAAAAGATATTTTTTTAATCTGTTACATAGTTTCATATATACTCGCCAAGAGTATAAGATGAAGAACCAGATCAGAAAAGGGTAACAAGAATAATTGTTATTTGAAGGTTAGAAAGTTTTAAAAAAGCAACTATACATTTTGGTTATGAGCGTTTTGTAAGCGGAGTGTGTAGAGAACAATTTTTAAAATTGATAATTTATAATAATAAGAGAAAATTGATATCTGACTTCTGAACAGAAAAAAGTATAAGAGAAAAAGAATATCCGGATAAAATTTTGGAACGAGAACGAAAGGAAGGAGGCTTTGACCGTTGGATATTTCATCATCTAAAACTCAATATGTTAATGGTATGGCAAATGTAAATTCCTGTGAGATGAGCCTTAACCATAGATTATAATCCGGTAAGAGAAAAGTTAATGATAAAAAAGGTCGGAGTAGTAGATAAACCGGAAGCGATTATAAGATATAAAAAAATTCAGCATTTGTTGACATATTGAAGTAAATACCACAGTAATTCAAGATCAGAAAATGTGTAAAGAAACATTCATTGATAAGTAAATTTAACAGTGACGAGAAAGCTGATAAATACCAAAATTGGATTACCTGATTATATAAAATAACGAACGATCAGAATTGATCAAAATCGATTCATATGATTTCATTTTTATAAATTTTATAAAATCTGAATATCATATGAAATGCTCAAAGAACTTACAGGAATAAGAATTACTTAATTCCTCCGATATAAAAATAAAAATTATAAAATAAAAAATTACAATTGAATATTCCGAGACAGCCATTCAAAAGATGGCTGTCTCCTTTTTTTTCTGTTACCAGCTCCCAATTTGTGAATTTTTTGTAATATTTTTTTAACATTTCTGAAAAATATCAGCCGTAATTTTTGACATTGACAACGCTCTATGATACACTTAGTAAGTAAAATTATAAGACTTTTGTTTTCCGTTTCTGGTACAAAAGTCAGACTTACTGAGGAAAAGTAAAATAATTAATAATAATCATATGAGGTGAGAAACGTTGGATAAATATGAATATCGCGCAAAGACAGAGCAGATGCTTGCGTATGCCGAACAGAAGTCTTACCAGAAAGCGATGTCGATTGCAGATACGATCGACTGGCGTAAAGTAAAAAATACCGCCATGCTCTCTACCGTAAGCGAAATCTATGAAAATGCGGGGGAACTTGGTAAAGCACGTGATACCTTATTTATTGCGTATGATAAAGCACCTTCCAGCAGAAAGGTTGTATACCGCCTGGGAATTATTTCTCTGAAGCTGGGACATTTCGATGAAGCAGCTGATTGCTACGAAGAATTTGTCAAGCTTGCTCCGAAAGATCCAAACCAGTACATTCTCCGGTATAAGATCTTAAAAGCACAGAAAGCGCCAGTCAAAGAACAGATTGAAGCTCTTGAAGATTTCAAGCATTCTGAATACGTTGAAAAATGGGCATATGAACTTGCCAGATTATACGCTGAAGCTGGTATGACTTCCGAATGTCTTGATGAATGTGATGATCTGATTCTCTGGTTCAGCGAAGGTACTTATGTATACCAGGCAATGGAACTTAAAATGAAATACAAACCGCTGACTCCACTTCAGCAGGAAAAATACGATCATCGAAATGATGGTATCGGCCGTAAGGATTCTTCCAAGAGAAAACCTTCCTTCCGAAAATCCAAAGAACGTCCGGCACCGAATCCACGAATTGCAGACAAGGTCCGCAAAGATGTACATGTCACAGACAGTATTGATCTTCCGGATCTTCCAGAGCCAATGGCCCGGACACATGCTTCCGAACCAGAAGCTGAGTCACAGCCAAAAACCCGGATTCGAAGCACTTCCGATATTTCCACAACTATTTCCGGTGCTTCCCTTTCAGATGCTCTGAAAGCCGGTGTTGCCGTTGCAAGTGGTGCAGTTGCTCCTGAATCTGCTTCAGACGATTCACAGATGACCGGTAAGATGAAGATTGAAGAAATTCTTGCCAACTGGGAAGCAACTCAGCGTGAAAATGCAAAGATTCTTGAAAAGAGCCAGGAGGAAGCTGAGAAAGAAAAAGCCCTGCGCGAAAAGAAGAAAGAAGAAGAAGAGGAAGTTCTTGGAGCTACAAAACCAATCCTTTCTGATGATATCCGCAAACTGATGGAACAGCTTGAAAATGGTGAAGAGCCTGAAATCACCGATGAAGATGCTGAAGATTTCGTTGATGATGAAGAGGATGAAGCGACTGAAAGCCCGGAAGATTCATCCAAAGAAGCTTCAGACACTGACGAGGAAGATCCGGAAGAAAATGATTTTGAAGAAATCGTTGACTCCGAAGAAGATGATGAATCGGATGCGGTTTACGATGAAGAAGCTGAATACGAGGATGAAGACGATTCCGAGTATGACGATGAGGAAGAATACGAGGATGAAGACGAAGATGACTACCAGATCGATGATGAATTAGATGAAGATCATAAAGAGGATTTTGATTTTGAAAAAGAATCTACTCTCGATATCAATGATCATGATTCTGACGAAGATGATAGTGATTTTGCAGACCTTGATTCCTTTGAAGATGAAGAAGAATTAGATAGCAGTGATGATTATCTTGATCTTGAATTTGACGAGAAACCGGCTCCTGAGCCAAAGAAAGAAACTTCAAAATCAGCGCCAACTCCTGATATTGACGAAGTTCTTGAAATCGAAGAACCGTCAGAAGATGAAATCACCGAACGCATGGGTAAATTCGATACCGGATTCGTTGTACAGGGTCGTTACGATCTGAGTGCAACAAGTGAGATTGGACTGAAGCTTGGACTTACGGAAGAGCAGAAGCAGCTGTTCTCTTACTTTGTACCGATCCGTGGTGTCAGTGAACAGCTTGTTGAAATCCTTGATAACGACAAACGTTGCCGTAACCGTTATGGAACTTCCCGCACAGGCAACATCCTGATCCTTGGCCGCAAGGGAAGCGGAAAAACAGTCCTCGCAGTTGATATTGTAAAAGCAATCCAGAAACAGCGCAGACTCAAACAGGGTAAAGTTGCAATCGTAACCGGTGATTCTCTGAACAAAAAGGACATCGGAAGTATCATCGATAAACTGAACGGTGGCGCACTGATCATCGAAAAAGCTTCCAAGATGAATGACAGAACCATCCGTGAACTGAATGACATGATGGATGAACAGACCGGCGAACTTCTCTTCCTTCTGGAAGACCAGAAGAAACCGCTGGAAAGAATGTTTGCATCCCATCGCGAATTCAAACGTAAATTTACTTCCAGACTGGAGCTTCCGGTATTCATCAATGATGAACTGGTTACATTCGGTCAGACCTATGCTAAGGAAAACGGATACCGTATCGATGAAATGGGAATCCTTGCATTATACAGCCGGATTGATATGATGCAGAGAGAAGATCATGCGGTTACTGTTGCAGAAGTAAAAGAGATCATGGATGAAGCAATTTCACATTCCCAGAAAGCAAATGTAAAACATCTTGTGAAACGGGTATTTGGAAGAAGCACTGATAATTCAGACCACATCATCCTGAAAGAAGAAGATTTTAAAGCATAAGATTTCTACAAAGAACGCGCTTCCGGCGCGTTCTTTTATATATGCAGACAAAACCGATAACTATAAAGAAAGAGTTTTAGACATCTTACATAAGAAATGTATAAGTTGTCCAAAACTCTTTCTTTTTATCGCTATTTCTAGTATAATATTCCTAAATATCTTTGATAGAAGGTGAATGGGATGGCAGTAAAAAAAACAACAGCACAACAGACCAACACGACCCGCAAGACGGCCGTAAAAAAATCTACTGTAAAAAAACCGGCAGCTGCTAAAACTGCTGCTAAAAAGTCTACAGCTAAAAAGTCTGTAAAAACTGTAACAACAGATAAACCCGCTGATTATAGAATCGGCGAATTAGATCAATATTTATTCGGACAGGGAACCCATTATGAAATCTATAAAAAAATGGGTGCACATTTTGTAAAAGATGGGAAAAAAACCGGCGTATATTTCGCAGTATGGGCTCCACACGCCAGATCAGTTGCCGTAGTCGGTGAATTCAACGGCTGGAGTGAAGATGCAAACGTTATGAAGCGTCAGGAACCACTTGGAATCTATACCGCATTTGTTCCGGAAGCACAGCTCGGACAGCTTTACAAGTACTGTATTGAGACACAGACCGGAGATAAGCTTTACAAAGCTGATCCATTTGCGAACAGTGCAGAGTTGAGACCGGGAACTGCCTCAAGGATTGCTGATATCTCCCATTTAAAATGGAGTGACAGTGTCTGGATGAAGCACCGGGCAGAATGGGATTTCCATTCCTCACCGATTTCCATTTATGAAGCACATATCGGTTCCTGGATGCGCCATCCGGGACGTGAAGATGATGGGTTCTACAGCTACCGTGAATTTGCGCATGCAGCTACAGACTACATAAAAAAGATGGGGTATACTCATATCGAACTGATGGGAATTTCAGAATACCCATTTGACGGCTCCTGGGGATATCAGGTGACCGGATATTATGCTCCGACCTCCCGTTATGGTACGCCGGAAGATTTCGCATATATGATCAATTACTTCCATAAGAATAAGATTGGCGTAATCCTTGACTGGGTACCGGCACATTTTCCACGCGATGCACACGGACTCGCTGACTTTGACGGCACAGCTACCTTTGAATATGCAGATCCTAAGAAGGGGGAACATCCGGACTGGGGAACCAAGATCTTCGATTATGGTAAAGCAGAAGTTAAGAACTTCCTGATCGCCAACGCACTGTTCTGGATCGAACATTATCACATCGATGGTCTCCGCGTAGATGCTGTTGCTTCCATGCTGTATCTTGATTACGGTAAAGAAGACGGTCAGTGGATCGCCAACAAATACGGCAGCAATGAGAATCTGGAAGCAATCGAATTTTTCAAGCATCTGAATTCCGTTACTACCGGACGTAACCCTGGCGCACTGATGATCGCAGAAGAATCCACCGCATGGCCAAAAGTAACAGGCAAACCGGAAGATGATGGTCTTGGATTCAGCCTGAAGTGGAACATGGGATGGATGCATGACTTTACCGAATACATGAAGCTGGATCCATATTTCCGCAAAGGCGACCACTACGGTATGACATTTGCCTTAACCTATGCATACAGCGAGAATTATATTCTTGTATTATCACATGATGAAGTAGTACATCTAAAATGCTCTATGCTCAATAAGATGCCTGGTCTTGGATTTGAGAAATTCGCCAACCTGAAGGTCGGTTATGCTTTCATGATGGGACATCCTGGAAAGAAAATCCGATTTACTCTGGTTTGCTTTTTTCTCGCTCTCCAAGGCAATGGTTTTTTCCACCAGTTCATTTTTATCCAGAATCAGATTCCAGTGTTCGATTACTCCATTCGGTTTGCAAATTTTGTGTCCCCTGTCCTCAATATATTTCCAGGATCCATTTTTGCATTTCATTCGATATGTGATTTCATAATGATCCGCTTTACTATACTGCTCCAACGCCTGTGCAATTCCCTGTTCCAGATCGTCCGGATGCGCCAGGTCAACAATCGTCCCTCCAGAAGCTTCCATCAATTTCTCCGGATGCGCAGAAGTCAGCAATTTGTCAAGCTCCACGCGGATACGTTCGGCACTGATATCCTGTAAGAACTGTGCCCGTAGGATC
>ENA-OPDA01001111-OPDA01001111.1-human-gut-metagenome-genome-assembly--contig:-NODE-1111-length-18340-cov-1.745693_pt1 | contig 18340 bp, 25 predicted proteins | sample MGYA00241253_ERZ501486 | MGnify/ENA primary metagenome ERZ501486 (study PRJEB25962, sample SAMEA2042510) | human gut metagenome | biome: human gut; feature: human-associated habitat; material: faeces... | reverse complement strand
CTCCTTTGAGTACATTCCAGAACTGCGGGAATTCATCCAGAGATGTCTTACGGATAAACCAGCCAAGTCCATGCTTGCTTCCATCCGATCCGCTTCCGGAACCACCGCCGTTTCCGTCTCCGGCACCAGCACCGTCTCCCTCCGCAAAAAACTGGATATTCAGTGGGTATTTGCATACTGCTTTTGCAAATCTGTTTTTCATGTCTTTTCCTTTCTGCCCAGCCTATTCGTATTCACGCCCGGGCCATTCAGTTTATGGAATCTGCTTCTTTAACGTCTGGCAGAAAAAGACGCAAAAATAAGACGCTTCACCCTGCGTCCCAGAGGGAGATGTTTGGATCACCTATTCCTTTCCCCTGCCTGCTGCCTTCTCAGTTTCCTTTACCGCCTCAGCAACGCCGTCATGGATCAGATACTCTGCTCTTTCTTTATCTACTTCCAGAACAGTTCCGACTTCAATGATCTCTTTCAGTCTGATGTCGCTGTAACGTTTGATACATTTCACTTTCACCGCTCTCACCTCCCTCCGTTGCGCTGGCGCAATTATTCTTCGTAAATGACATCTAATCCATAGGCTACTGCTGCATCATGCTCTAATCTGCATCCTCTGGCATTTTCCCATCCTTTACAGAAATATGCAGCATGGCACAAGCTCATATTCTCCAAGGATTTTGCAAGAAAGCATAAAGGAATCTGCACGACTCCGCGTTCTTCCATTTTTTCTTTGCTATACCATTCATCTGTAAAAAGGGTATTTACAATTTCATATCCCTTTTCTTTTAATGCATTGATTGCTTTTTCTCTGGTTGCAATAATTTCTGCGTCAGTCTTTCCAGCCATTGGCTGTGATAACATTGCCTTCATGTTCTTCTCCTCCTACATTTTAAAACACTGATTTTCAAATTTCTTATAAGCATCCAAATATAGTTCCTTTTTATCGCCGTTGTATGTCAGTTCGTAGTACATGCCATCCGGAACTGTAGTGCTAAGCAGTGCTTTGTTGTTCTGTAATGCCTTGCAACTCCACACTAAATAAACGTCATTTACATGTATCTGTTGCCGATCTGTCTTATCCATATGTGCATTGGTGTACTCAGCTACCTTTGCTTTACACAGTCTTAAAAATTCTTCATTTTCCATGTTGCTCTTCCTCTCTTTCTTAAAAATGGGTATAAAAATACCACCGGTCTTTTGACTGGTGGTATTTACTCCTTATGATTTTTGCATTCCAGACAAATCCGCTTGTAGTCCGGTATACATACAACTTCCTTTGGTACTCCCCAGTCAGGAAGCAGCCCCTCGACATTCATATGGATGTCATAGCATACCGTATCATCAATCTGCTTTTTCAGGATTGGGCACATGACTGTTCTTTCCCACATACTTTTCTACAACCTCCCTGATTTTTAAGGTATTTCCATCAAACTCTCTGCTCGAAAAAGATGTCCTGATGTTCTTGTTTTCTACATCCACATACGTTGCCCCGTCTTTGCCGTAATAATTTACAAACCTGCCATTCCATCGGGTAAGCGACACATCAGATTCCTTTATAAATTGCTCCGCCTCTTCACGGCTGACCATGTGGGCACGCTCTGCGTTAATGTGATCCGTATCATAGGTATATCCAGAAACATCGAGCTTTTCAGGGTTTACTTTTGCAACTCCTTTTATTCCGGCTTCTTTCAGTGCTGTTTGAACAGCGTAATCCTGTCGGGTATTCCCTGGATTGTTTTTCAGGTAAGCCTTTAAGGATTTAAACTCTTTCCATTTCTCAGGTTCATTATACTTCAAATTCTGGAAATCCTCCAGATTTTTCGGCATGTCGTCGATGATTTCCCGATACCGTTCGAGCTGCTTTCGATCAGAATATCGGTTTCTGATCTTCTTTTCATTCAGCTCTGCTTCCGGATTTCCGACTACATAGGTCTGATACCATTGATCGTATGTCATGCCAGCGGGCACATGGATTTCTTTTCCGGTCGCCGGATCGATTGCCCTGCGGGTCAGCCGGGCTAAATCCTCGTCGTTCAGTGCCGCTGTAGTGGTTGACCTGCACCACGGATGCATCGGCGGAGCATTTACGCCTGTCTGCTGATCCGCAACCCTGAATACTTTGCCGTCCAGCTCCCGGCAGATTTTTGATGTCCGTAAATCCAGCGTTGCCAGATACCGATAATACTCAATTTCGGAGTCCTCATAGCTTAACATGTCCATCTGGGTACATAGATAACAGGATTCTGTCCGGATCAGTCGTCTTGCATAGCTTGCGCCCACAGCAAAGCGCTGCGCAAATACCTCTGCCGCCTCCCGGTCTGTCCTGCCCGTTACCAGGCTTAACAGTAATTCCTGTTTCAGGTCGTCCGCGAGCTTCTGGGTGTTGCCCCATATTCGCTCGGAGTAGTTTGCACCGCTCCACCGGCTGTTAATAACACGCTCTATCATCTTCGGGGAGATATACCCAAAGGAATAGGCAAGACCGGTCTGCCCCTGCAGATCGAACACAGAATGATAATAGGCATCTGCTGCCAGCTCTAAATACCATGCTTCGTGCTCGATCTGCTCCTGCTTATAAATGCTCTGCATGACATGATCCAGATTGCCATACATCCGCTGCAGCCGTTCCAGTCTCGCCCGGTATGCCGGGGCTTCCAACTCCGTAAGGAGCTGTTTGCGCTTTTCACTGTCCCCGTCTTCTGTCGCCTGCCTCAACAGCTGTTTTAATTCGTCGATATCTCCCGGCGTTCTGATCTGGTTCAGCAGCCGCCTTGCATCCGCTTCGCTCAGCCCGTTTTGCTTCTGGTATCGTTCAAAGATTGTATCCATCTTCCCGGCAAAATACCGGGATGCCTGCAGATACAGCTTTGCGATGCTACCCGCCCGCTCTTCCGCTCCAGCCATATACTCAAACATCTGCTGCGCTTTCCGACGTTCCCAGTAATCACTCATCTACATCATCCTTTGACGGTGTGCCCGGCGGCGTATTGCTGCCCAGTCCAAACATGGCTTGCTGCTTTTCCAGATTCTCCTGCTCTTCTTTTTCCACAGCTTCAAGCTCATTGTCCACATCATCCACAAAAGGAACCTGAGACAGCAACGTTTTCCGGCTTACCTTACCCCACAAATTACTGACGATCTGACTAATTTCCAGCAGATTTTTCGGCATCGCGCGGGTAAAGGTCGGCGTAATACCTGTAATATCTACCGCAATCCCCTTTTTAGAGAGGAAATTGGCAAAAATACGGAGCCGCTTGCGCAGCCCCTTGCGGTAATACCTCGTTTTAATTTTCGTAATGTTTTCCATTCCAAGGAGTTTAAACTCCATCGCTACTCCCGACACATTGCCGCCAAACGATTCATCGGACATGCACGGAATATGGGAAAATTTGTGGATGTCCTGCTCGATTGCCTTTTTCAGGATCTCAACACCGGATTCATCAAACGTCCGCGTGATGTATTCCGCCCTCGCATCTGCAGGCATTTCCAGCAGCCTATCTTCTTTTAACCGCTGCGGCGCTGTCCTACCGTCTGCATCTTTTCCATTTTCGTCCCCCAGCATAAAGCCATATAGGGCAAGGATCGCATCTACAAACTGCTCTTTATCCGTCACACGGTCGGACATCAGAGCGTTGTACGCGTCGATCAGCGGGATCTGCAGCTCATAGTCACCAATACCAAGCTTGTTGTTCTGGTATGCAACAATCGGCACTTCGTCCATGTAGTGTGGTTCTGGCTCTTCCAGCAGTGCCTGGGGTCCTTCGATATCCTCGATGTCCAGCACATAGCGGAAATTCTTCGTAACGACGGTGGCGACGTATATAATTTTTGTATCGTGCCCGTCGTCCTTGCGAATGGAATAGTACACAGCAAACAGCTCGTTTTCTTCGATGCTGTCGTCGTATACCATAAAGGTATTTTCCGGGGACAGATTCTTGATAATCAGATCGGTTTCGCCCTCTTTTGCGTAAATATACTCAAAAGCGAGCCCGTAAATAGACAAATCCAGACCGTTATCCCCGTCCGCCTCGTCTGCCCCGGCAAGTTCCAGCGGCTCCGTCAGTGCAGCGATGTCTGCGCTGCTCTTGTAGGATACCGGATTCCCAATAAAATAACTGGATGCCGTGTCCGCAATGTCCTTTGCATGGTTACACACCAGCTTATTTTTGCGCTCCGCTTCATCCAGTATCTTATGCTCGCCTTCATAATACCTTTTCTTTTTTGCAAGCTTCTCTCTAAACTTCTGATGCTTCATAATCAACAGCCGGATTGCCTGCTTATCCGGCGCTGTTTCGTCCCACTTGTCCGCGGGCATTGTAAACTTATACATCCCTATCACCTCGCTTTAATCAAAGCCGTATTTTGCTCTATTTTTCACACGCCCTGTCCGCTTACTCAGAATTGTATACACAAAATATCTTACTGCGTCCATCGCGTGGTCATTTTCTTTTACCGGTCTGTCCTCGCCCCGCTGTGCTGCTTTTTCATCCCAGATGTAGGATCCAAATTCCATGATCGTATTGATGCAGGTATCGCAAAATACCAGTAAGCCCATGTTAAGCATAGAGGCAACCTCTCGTATGCCATCCTCCACATCGTTGTCTGCTTTCAGGACACGATATCCACGTTTCCCCAGTTCCGCGATAAAAGAAGCGGCTGCCGGGGCTACAATCACTGCTCTGATCGGGACGCCATCCAGCCACTTTTCAAAATCATCTGCATATTCTCCATCTGTTTTCTGTTTCCCTTTCGCACGCCCGGAATAATAATATTCCCGAACGCAGTACCATTTCCCGTTGTTGCCCTTGTTCCACAGTAAAAAAACAGTTGCGTTTTGCGTACCATAGTCGCAGCTTACATATCGCCCGCCGTCTTTCAGACACCGGAAGAAATCTGTTATCTTCTGTACATGCTTATCAGCGTCAAACATGTCATAGATAATTCCTTCCGCCATTGCCCACAAGCCTAAAATGTAGCGTTTGAAAAACACGCCGGTGTACATACTGCGGTACCTGGCTTTGATCTCTTCTGACAGGCTCAAATTGTCGTCCATCGTAAAGTGGACATACAAGATATTTTTTAGCCCTGCTTCCTGCCCTTTTGCTGCGGCTTCCGCCCTGACCTTCGCTGTCTTCTCTCTGCCGAGATATCCGGTCGATTTATTGATCCAGTTTATTTTAAACCAGTGATACGGACCGTCTGGGTTACAGTTAAACCAGTATTTTGACCCTTGTACAGAACAGCGTCCGGTTGCCTGATTTACAAAGCTTTCCGGCATTAACGCCACTTCGTCAAAAAAAACACCCGCCAGCGTAATGCCCTGAATCAGATCTTGTGATCGTTCATCCTTGCCGCCGAAAATATAAAAATAGTTCTCCACAGCCCCGCGTCTGATAATCACCAGGTTATCCGCCCTGTGATCTGAGACCTGATACCCGCGGCTTTTCAGCATCAGCTTCAACCAAAACAGAACGTTTCGTCTGAATGAACCGATCGTCTTGCCACACATGGCAAAATTCTGTCCGTTAAACGTATCCATTGCCCAGATCGCAAAGGACAGCGACATGCTCACTGTCTTGCCGGATCTGATTGCGCCATCTGCAATGATCCCGTCATAACCCTTTACCGGGGAATCCGGGCACCACCAATTCAGGATTTTTCGCTGCTTTTGCGAAAACGGCTTGAATTGAAAAAAACGCTTAATCTGCCTCATCCGACCAGTCCTCCCCTGCGGTTCCATTCAGTGCCGCAAGGAAACCATCGTCTGCTGCCGCATCCTCATCTTCTGCGACATTTGTCTTCGCTTTCAGGACAGCGATCCGGGCGCGCTGCTCTTCCGTTGCCAGATCCATATGATCCGTCAGCCAATTCATTGCCTTCATCCGGTCCATCAGTTTCACACTTGCACCATCTTTCCCTTGCTTGACTTCGGCAATAAGCGTCCCATCCACATCCGTTGATTCCCTGAATTTTACCACGTTTATTTCTTTTGTCAGCGGGATTTTTTCTCCCGTCTTTTCATCCGTCACCGTGATCGGCCCAAACGCCCCCATTACTGGAACGGTTTCACGCCCAAACGAAACATAATCCGTCATATCCGCAAATGCGATATCCATATACTTCTGAAAAATATCATGCTCATCCAAAAGCTCGCGGTTCAGACGGTTCTGTTTCAGCTTCATAATCTCATCCCGGATACAAGGATTTACAAGGAGACGGTATCCTTCCGAATTTGCGACATCATAGCTGCTGCCATATGCTTTCTGATATGCTTTTGTCGCGTTGAAGCACCGAACATAATATAAGCAGAAAAGCCTTTGTTTATCTGTTAAATCAGCATTTTCCAATACTTGACCAACATCTTCCGCAACGGCTCTTTTACTCTTTTCTTTGGTTGCAACCTTTTTCCCTTTTGGTTGCAACTTTTTTTCTTCAAGGTTGCAACCTTTTTTCCAGTATCTCGACGCCCAGGACTTGACCGTCGAAAGACTTACCCCATACTTTTCAGCGATCTCCTTATACTTCATTCCTTCCTGATAATCCCGAAAAGCCTGTTCTCTTACTTTCTCACTTTTCACCTCACCACCTCTCAATTCATTTACAAATAAAATCCTCCCGGACTTTTGACAGCCCTTAACAGCATTCCGCTAGTAGGATCAAGGAGAAACCAATGTTGGCACGTTGGCCAGTGGACCATGCAGGAATCGAACCTGCGACCGACCGGTTATGAGCCGGACGCTCTGACCTGCTGAGCTAAGGGTCCGTTGTTGTTTTTTTTGGGAAAAGAAAAGAAGCAGGGATTAATCCTGCTCCTTCAACGTACTTGTTAATAAATCTGTGAACTATATGTTTATTCCTCTATTTTATACCAAATATCTCCCAGTTTCGCATCTACAGGCTCTTCTTTCTGAATATATACATTAGGCTTATTTAGAGTCTCTTGAGTAACAACGTCTCTTGCCACTTCTTTTACCTCAGAATGTGATAATCCGTAATTATTAATCGTTTCTGCTACTTGGGAATTTTCAAGTTCTGAATTTTTGATAATAATTTTAGCTTTTTCTTCTCTTTTTCTGTTCTTTTTTCTTCTAACAAATCCAAATATTGCGGCTCCCGCAACAGTAATTATGCCGATCAGGGCATCGATTCCCTCTATTGTCACCCCATACTTCTCGAAGAACAAGTTTATATTTTTTAAAAAATCCACTTTTAATCCCTCCCACACAATACATTTTTCTTCATCATACACCATAAACCGGCAAAAATCTATATTACCAAATATGGTATTATAAAAAGCACCCGACCGCATTTCTACAGTCAGGTGCTTCTCAAAGATGTATGTGGGGGAAGTAGTGGCTTATCCACTACTGTCAGTTTATACTATAACATTTTAAAACCGAACAATGCGAACAAAGTGAACAAACTTTTATTTTTCTGCCATAAATCTCTGAAATTCCAATCTTACACTATCCCCCGTTGCCTTCCGCCCCATCTTCACAGCCACCTCCTCCCATGTCAGCTCTTCGAGGAATTTCCATCGGATGATCCGCTGCATCCGCGCCGGGATCGTCAGCATCCACTCTTCCACGTTCAGCTTAATCTTCTTTGCGTTCGCTTTCCGGCGCTCCAGCAAGCCTTCGTCCCACCGAAGCGCACTGTCGTCTGCATAGTTAAAAGTCGTCCCCTCGATCTTGAAATGCTGCGGCTGGTAGGGGAAATCCGGATTGCTCCCGCTTACATTCGTCTGGATGATTGTCTTGCGCTTTTTCTTTAATGCCCGGATGTCCCGTTCTGTCTCCTGGACCAGCGCACATGCATCTATGTAGTCGTTTAGGATGTTTTTATCCATCGGTGCCACCTTCTTTCTCATCCATTTTGCTCTTTCCGGCTTATTCGCCTAAATACTCATTTAATCCAAATCAAACCTATCTTTCGTGTACTGCGCATAATCCTCCTCGCTGAGATACAGGTACAATCTCAATGACCGCGAGCCATCCTCATGCTCTTTCCCCACTGCTATGACCCGGCTAGTTTCATCACAGGCATATACGTCTTCTTCTGAAAATTCTTTTTCCCTGCGTTCCCCGTCCATCTCGTATATAACAATCGCTCCACCGTCCACAGCCATATAATTTATTACCGGACAAATTATGGTAATGTCCCTTCCATAATCGTAGCACCCACTTAAAAATACTGTCATTGCCATCGCAACCGCTATTGCTCTTATCTTTTTCATAAGCTTCCACCTCCCATAAATGTCCTCATCATTTGTTTCTTCCACCCTGCAAGTTCCTCCGTTGTCTCCAATCCTTCACAGGTTCCTCGTTCGCCTGCTGCCATGTTTGATATATCTCCACCTGTTATCGGATTCCACGCTCTATCATCTATATAGACATCTGCTCCCACCTTCCTGCAGTCCCCTCCGAAAAATTCAATTCTTTCTGGAAGATTTTCATTCACGGCGTCAAATTTCAAACCATGTCCCTGACACCACTCTACTGCCTTCTGAAGCAGCTCCCCGCTCCGGCAGGTCCACAGGATTACTTTATCTCCCTGCTGCCTGCGTCCGACCAGATAACCGATCAGCTCCTGATTCGGTTCCCCGATTTCCGGCCACCTGTTTTCACACAGCGTCCCGTCGAAATCTACAGCATATGCCTTGCTCATTTCCTTTTGTTCCATCTTTTTCCAATATCTCCTATCTCATAAACATCATGTTCCCACCGCCTTCCAGCCCGTAGTTCGCGACTGACCAGAACAGAAGCATAAAATACAATATCATCATAACTGTGACAATCAGTATCACTTTCCATGTTTTCATTATCGCCCCCATCCGTACCCGTAGATATCCAGGCACATCCCGTTTTCCATCATTGATTCCATGTACCTCTCATACGCCTGTCCATCATCGTGTCCGATAAACCACGCCGCTTTGCCGCATAAAGCCCAAAACAAAGCTCCTGTCACGATTGCTGCCAGAATCACGACCACCTCATCTCTCATATTCATGTGCGTTTCGCCTCCCCTGCCAGCACGATCCGGTACATTCCCTGCCATTTCATCCGTTCCCGCGCATAGCGGTTCACCCTTGCTTTCGGCAGCCCTGTGAGCGTTTCCATTTCTGATGCCCGATATATTCCCATATACCGCCCTCTCTTATAGATCTTATATGCACATGCTGTCCCCCTCATCTCCTCCGCTCCTTTCCAAATTCCAGTGCAGGGAAGCGCCGTTTACTTTCTTTTACGTCCACTTCTTTCCCGCTGCTATCACGCATCCCTGCTGCCTCCTGTACTCCTTTCCTCTTCTCCATCCCATAAATCTCCGCATTTGTGATGCAGCATCTGGTTCCCTTCGCGTTCTCGACAAGAACATGGTGCCGGTATTGTTTGATCACTGTTGCCCGGCCGCGTGGCGCAGTCTTTTGGTTTTCATCCTTCTGTGCCCATGCTTCTCGAATCATAATCTTATCTCCCGGTTTCAATTTTTTTACTGGTAACATCCTGTGCTTCCTCCTTTGTTTCCCAAAACACAAATCCTTCCGGCGGTGCCGTCCTGCTGCCTGGCTGTACTTTTTCAATCTCTTTCCCGGCATCACCCCAATCTGCAGACAAATGCTTTTTTTCATTCACGCTGTCTTTCCGATATGTGACCTTTTCCCGCGTCCATCCGGGATACATCCGCCGCATCCGATTTTCAAGCATCCTTATCATTTCCTTCCGGTTCTCCAGATTCCCGTTATCGAGCATCTGATGATGCCAGACGCACCCAAGCACTCCATTCTGCTCCACTCCCATCCCCAGCTGAGAACGCGGGACGATATGCATGATCTGCAGTGCCGTCCGGCAGTAGGCCGGGTCTTCCGGCGGCTCATATCCGGCCGCGCAGAAGACGCAGGTTTCATTATCACGCTTATGTATCGCTTTCCGGTCTTTCGCTGTAAATTCCAGATGCCGCGTCAGCTTCTTTTTCACTCTCTTCTTCATCCTTTCTGCCCTCTTCTGTTTCTTTTCCCATCTGGTCGATGCTCATCTGTCCCGGTATCTCTTCCGGCGGCGCTGGAAGGATCTCAAACTGCAGCGCAACATATCCTGGCATCAGCCCACCGTGGTCGTTTATCAGGTGCGTTATCCTGATATCTATTTCTGCACCGGTCTGCTCCCCATCCTTCTGATGCTGCAGTCGCACTGTATTCCCGACCCGGTACGGGTCATGAGTGCGGAGGATTAAAAAACGCTGCCCTTTCCGGATGTCCGTCATCACGTTCGTTCCCATCGGATAGGTATAGACTGCGTCCTCCGGCGGCAGTTCTATGGGGCGAGGTTCCTTTTTCTCCGGTTCCTTCCACGTTTCGGAGTTCCACTTCTGCTCTCCGCGTGGCAGGCGCTCCGGCCCGATTTCTTCCGGTACTTCCGTTTCAGTTTCTTCCAGATTCGTTCCGTCCTGCTCTGCTGCCGGGTTATTTTCTTCCGTGACCGCTGGGCTGACGCGGGACGTTTTCCTACTTTCCGGTTGCACCGGTGCAACTCCCGGCATTTCTGCGCCATACACGGTTTCCCAGCTCTCTTCGGCGCTGTCGCTGCCCATCAGCAGGTCAAACGCTGCCTCCATGTCGTCCCATCCATATCCCTGCTTCTCGCCGCTGCGCACATTGATCAGCACCAGATCCCTGTCTGCTCCTTTGAGCGACAGCATCAGCCGCCCGATGCCGGAAATCCGTGCGCTGTGCATCCCTTCCCCTGCCGGCGCCATGATCTCCATGACCTCTTTTGCCAGCTGCTCAACATTATCCGCCCGCATATATTCCTTCCAGAGCTTGCAGTACAGCTCCGGGATGTCCTGCCCCAGCTTCCACAGCACCCGCTGGAGGTCATTCTCAAGACGGTCGTAGATATCTTCCCGCTCCTCCATTAAAATCTCAAGGTCCGTGGTCTTTTCCTCTTCCGCCACCTCCGCGCGGATCGCCTGAATATCAGATTTGCTGTAGTCCGGGCTGATCTCCTCGTTGATCCACTCCGGGAGCATCAGCATGATAGACAGCTTTGCCCGTCCCATGCCTCTGTACTGTTCCTGCAGACGCGGTGCGTACCCGCCTTCTGCGAACCGGTCGTTGATCGCGATAAACCTTGATACTGCCGACTTGTCCAGCCCATACTCCTTCTCTGCAAACTCATTGACCGTTGCATATCCGGATTCCTGCAGCACCGCCGTGTCCCGCGCTACCTTTAAAAGATAGCCGATCTTTACAAACCCTTCCTCGACTTCCTCCACCACGGTATCCATCGTCTGCTTAAAATCCGCATAATTCCCATATTCCAGAGCCTTTTTCCCGTATTCGATCAATTCTCCCACTTCACACTGCCTCCATAAAATCTTCCATAAGCCCCTGCAGGACTCTTGTATTGTTCTTTTCCCTCAGCTCCTGAAGGTTTTCTTCCCGCTTTACAGCGCTGATCTTTGCCAGCTCCCGTTCGGATGCCGTCAGGCGCTTTTTGATAACCTTCTGCCACGCAATTGCATAAACAAAGCAGTTTAATAACATCAAAAAAGAAAATCCAATCATTCCTGCCGAAAACAGTCCGTGTTTATTAAACTGCTGTGATGCCAGTTTGCTGAATACACTGGTAAATGAAAACAGCATGATATTTAAATGCAGTAAGATATAATCTTTTAATTTTTCCATCGTTCTTCCAAATTTCCTTTCGACAGCCAGACTGCTTCTCTTGCATGGCTTAACGCTTCTTCTAATTCCGCTTCGCTTCCTGTCCTCATAATGACCTGCCCAATCCGATCTGTTCCATTCTTCATTGCCTCAATTTTATCACCGACCTGATAATCAAGCTGAACCTCAATGCCTTTTTGAACCAGGCTTTTAAGTTTATCCATTTCAATCTTTTCGATTATGCCATCCTGATTCGAAAACAGCAATGCGCCCATGCAAGGATGTGTTTCTTCACTCTGAAACTCTGCCTTTTCGCCAAGTGCATAGCTGATTATCTTTTCATACCAGTCATAACCCGTATAAATTGAAATCAGCTCCGGAATACAGGTTGCTCCTGTTCTTCCTCCAACTTCAATCAGCCAGACCTGCTCTCCTCTTACAAATACATCGGCATTTAGCGGACAGTTTTTCATTCCCAGTGCTTTTATGGCAAGCTCAATCTGATGTTTCAGATTTTCCATCAGTTTTTTCGATGCATGATAAGGAAATTTATGTCCGATTGGCATCGTTGTTCCATTTACCGTATAAGTAAATTTTTCATGTGGAAAAAATGCTTCTATTTTTTCTTCTCCAATAAAAGCATCTACCCCGATTTCATCGGCTTCAATAAATTCTTCTACCAGCACATACGGCTTCTTTGTTACCTTTTTTGCTTCCTGCCAGGCATATTCTAATTCTTCCATCCTGTCTGCACGGTGGATTCCACGGCTTCCTGAACTGTCCACTGCTTTTACCATAACCGGAAATCCAAGTGCATTAGCCGACTCAACACATTCTTCATAAGAAGCGACCTTTCTAAAATCTGCGGTTGATACCCCTCCTGCCTTTAATGCCTCTTTCATCAAAAGCTTATCCGTGACCTTCCAGGCTGCTTCTCTTGGAATCCCTCGTAGTCCCAGATTATCACAGACAAAACCAATCGCACGCACTGCCACGTCCGTTCCTGAGGTACAGATTCCGGAAATCTTTTCTCTTTTTGCGGTTTCTAAAATTTTTTCATAATCTCTTGTATCTATCTCATAAAAAGAATCCGCAAGCGCAATTCCCGGATAATTTCCTTTTATGCTTACAACCAGCGTTTCCAGCCCCATTTCTTTTGCTTTTTTTATTAAAGGCACTTGATAGATTCCTGCTCCTAATATCATTAATTTCTTCTTTGACATTTCAAAATAACTCCTATTTAGCTGATTTGCCAACTTTCTTGATTCGGTCAAATTTCTTCCCTTTGTTCGCTTACATTTATCGTTTCTCTTACAATAAACTGTGGAGTATGATTCAGCGTAAGAATAATTTTTCCAAGATATTCCCCGACAATCCCAAGACACATTAAAATCATGCCCGCAAATACCATCGTCACACACATCATAGACGCCCAGCCAATCACCAGAGACGGGTCAACGATTTTTCGTATCGCTGTGATAACTGCCATCAAAAATCCGACTCCGGCAGCAATTCCACCTGCCACAGACGAAATTCGAAGTGGAATCACAGAATAATTCCAATATGCCAGCCATAAACGAATCAGCTTATGCAGGGTATAATTAGACGTTCCAACCTCCCTTTTATGATGTTCCACTTCCACATTTCCAATATTGTGGGTAATCCGATAAAAAATCCCATCAATATAAGGATTATAACTGTCATATTTCCTGGTTTCTTCTGCTACTTTTTTGGTGATAATCCAAAAATTACTTGAAGTAATTTCTTTTGGCCGTCCCAGTAAAATTCTCGAAGAAACTTCATTTAATTTACTGCTTAAATTCTTGAGAGAAGAATTTTTTCGTTTTCCATAATGTCCATAAACCAGGTCATATCCCTCTTGAATTTTCTCTACTAGCTTAAAAATCTGTGAAGGATGCGTCTGCATATCATCATCCATTCCGAGTACATAATCACCTTTTGTATAATGAAGTGCCGCCATCAGTGCATTATGCTGTCCAAAGTTACGAATCAGATTGACTCCATGCACAAATGGATATTTCTTTCCTAATTCTTTTATTTTTTCAAACGTTCCATCTGTCGATCCATCATTTACCAGGACAAACTCGCATTGATATTTTTTATGTGCATGAAATTCCTGAATCGTCAGCTCGACTACTTTCTGAATTGTTTTTTCCGAATAATAACAAGGTATTACAATAGAAATCAGCATTTTTCTTATAACCTTCCTAAATCTTTTTTTTGTGTACCAAGCCAGTCATAGAAAAGAGGTGTTCCTCCGGTATGAATGAATAATATCTTTTTTCCAGAAATCTGATGTTCTTCGATATAGTGTTCCATTCCAAGAAATGCTTTTCCGGTATAAGTTCCATCCATTGCCACTCCATTTAAGGCAAACTCCTCACGGATACACTGCTCAATTTCCTCATCATACTGTCCATATCCACCTTTTGTATACTCACTTGCCAGATGGATTTCTTTTTGGTCTTCCATGGAAAACTCTTTTCCAAGTCCTTTTAAGTATTCTCTTATTCCGGTTTCAATAATCGAAACCGCACGTTCATACTCTCTTGAGGAAATCAAAATCCCGACAATCTGCTTCTTATCTCTCGCCAAAAGATGTCCACAAGTCAGACCTGCCTGTGTTGCTCCTGTTCCCGATGCATGAAAAATATAATCAAAGAAAATCCCTTGGTTTTTCTCAAAATTCAAGATCTCCTGATAAGCTTTTGCATAAGCAGAAGCAGAAACTCCCTCATTTCCGGTTCCAAATTTATTTCCATAGATATAATACGGTTTGTGTCCTTCCTGTATTAACCGATTCATCGTTGCCTCTACTGTCTTTGCAATCTGATTTTTTCTACATTTTACAATTTTTACCTTAAGCATCTGCATCAAATGGCTGTTGCTTGTCTCTTTTTCCTCACTTTCGCCCTCTTCAAATGAACAAATCATATAACAGGGAATCTTTTTTCTGAAACATTCGTTTGCAATCACCCTGCATAAATTAGAGCGCACATTTCCATAAGCAATCATAATATCACAACCTTTTTTCTGCATATCTTCAAAAAAGGCATTCGCAATTCTTACTTTATTTCCTCCAAGTGAAAATGGCAGTAAATCTTCTCTCATGATATAGAGCTGATTTCCCGACTGTTTTCTGTCAAAAATCTCATAAATTGGTGTTCTTTCCAATTCCATTTTTTTCGCCTCTCAATCGTACCTTTCTATCATTATAAGCGAAAAGAAGAGACGTGTCAAAAAAACACGCCTCTCTTCTTTTTTAAGCAAAATCTAAAAACAAAATTTTCTTTAGTCGGTATCTGCTTAACACTGGGTCGGGTCCATAAGATTTGTTCCCGGTGCAAGTTTAATCGTAGCCGGTTTATCAAATGGCTCATAATAGCCATCACCAATTGTAATCTGTGAACCTCTGCTTACATTTGTATAAATCCATTTTGCATCTCTTACACAAAGTCGGATACATCCGTGAGATGCCGGACGTCCTAAGTTATTGTAATCTGCTGCATTTAAGTTATAAATGTTCTGCCGTCCACCTGCTACAGAGTGAATAAAGATTCCCTGATATACATGAGACGTATACTGACCCCAGGATGGTCCCATTAAGATATGCCATCTGTCCTGGTCACCAATGTAGAATGTTCCTGTTGGGGTTGGTGTTGCCGGAAGTCCTACAGAGCAGGTCATTGATTTAACCGGAATAATATATCCGTTTGAACCATCTTTTGCAAATACAGTAACCATGCAGGTCGTACGATTTACACGCAGTCTGTATGGTCCGCTTACCATACTGCTGACATCCTGCTGCAATGCTCCATTGGATTTAAAGTATAATTTGTATCCATTGACATACTGCCAGCCGGTCTGCATAACACCATTCGCATCCATATAAAATCTGGTATTTCCGGTTTTAATATAACCAGTCTGCATCACTCCGTTACTGTCTAAGTAGTACCATTTGCTGCCAACAGAAGTCCAGCCGGTTTTCATTGCTCCGTCTGCAGTACCTCCGAAATAATAATACTTGCCATCAATCTTCTGCCAGCCGGTTTTCATGACACCGTCGTTTGCTCCGCCAAAATAATACTTTTTATTTCCGATTTTCTGCCAACCGGTTTTCATAGAGCCATCACTTGCTCCGCCAAGATAATAGTATTTTCCATAAATCTTCTGCCAACCGGTTCTCATAGAGCCATCACTGCCAAGGAAATAATATTTTCCATAGATTTTCTGCCAGTAGGTTTTCATCGCGCCATCATTTCCATGACCTAACCAATAATACTTACCGTCAATTTTCTGCCAGTAATATTTCATCGCACCATCATTTTCTTTTCCAAGATAGTACCATTTGCCATAAACCTGCTGCCAGCCGGTTTTCATTGCTCCATCTCTTCCGAGCCAATAATATTTACCATAAATATTCTGCCAGTAAGTTCTCATAGAACCATCTGCGCCAAGGAAATAGTATTTTCCATCTACCTGTGTCCAGTAGGTAGCCATGATTCCGTTTGATTTCAGATAGTAATATTTACCACTTGTCAAAATCCAGGTACCTGCCGCATATGTTCCATCAGCCTGTTTCCATTTCCAGCCATCAGCTGTCTTTTCCCAGCCCGGTTTATAATTGGAAGTACATTTTCCGTCTGCTCCAAAGACATAAGTCACTCCATTTATGACTTTCTGACCATTTTTAAAAATCTCTCCATTTTCTTCCAGAAAATAAGTTACTCCATTTTCAATATCTGTACGGAGTCCTGTTTTAGAAGCATCTTTCTTTCCTTCTGCGTTAAAAAAATAATAATACTCTGTTCCGGTTTCACTTCTATATTTTTTCCATGCGTTGGATGCAAATTGACCCTTTGCATTTAAATAATAACTGTCTTTTCCAATCTGATAAACATCTTCACTTAAAACAACCGGTGTTACATCAGTTTCAGCCTCATATTTTACCCAGATACTTTTTTCTACTTCAAACACCCATTTTTCTGTCAGCGTGTCTGCATTTGTAAGATTTTCATAATAACGATAAATTATCTGTTTTGCTTTATTGGATGCATCCACTACAGTTTCTAACGTCCAGTGTTCATCAATTTTTTCACCTTTTAATTCATTATTTTTCAGTACAGTAATTGTATCCGTCGGCTGTCGTTCTTCCAGTCCCTCCTGTGAAGGTTCTTCTGTCTTTGCCTCATCCGCCGGAGTCTCATTCGGCTCTTCTTTCATATCCTCAGACGGAGCCTCAGCTTCTGCATCCGGAGTTTCTTTCACATCCGGAGTTTCTTTCACATCTGGAGTTTCTTTCACATCCGGAGTTTCTTCTCCTGTCTCTTGCTCTCCAACTTCCTGCTGTCCGCCATCCGGTTGTCCCTCTAAAAGAGTTTGTGAACTTTCCTGGCTCTGTACCGCTCCTTCTGATACAGTCGCTGCACTTACCGGCAATACCGTTGTCATAGTAACGGCCACGGTAAGCATCAAGGATAACAGTTTCATTCTTCTTTTTTTCATACCTATCCCTCGCTTCCTGGTATCTCCTGATTTTTACTTATTTTACCATTTTTGACCTGTTTTTACAACAAACAGAATGTAAAACAATATTAAGTTTTCTTTACAGAAATGATAAAATTCTCTCCATAACAAACACAGCTATGCAAGAGAAACACGCTACTGTTACAAGACTTTTTTCTTTCAGGGCGAAAATCACTGCAACTACCAGCCCCGCAAACGCTGAAATTGGAGAATCTGTCGCATACAAAATTGCCGGAAACGTCATAGCGGTCAGACAGGCATAAGGTACATAATATAAAAACGAACGGATATAAACATTTGTAATTTTTTTCTGAAATAATGTGAGCGGAAGCATACGAATCAGATACGTTACTCCTGCCATCACAAAAATATAAGCATAAATCATGATTCTTCCTCCCTAATCGGAAACAGGACTGCGCCCATTCCAGCTGCTAATAACGTACAGATAATAATTTTAAACCCATCTGAAATCTTACAAAGCAGAGGCAGATAATAAAATCCTGTACTTAAAATCAATGCGGTAATTACAACAATACATACATTTTTCTCTTTTTTAGCCGGAGGAATAACAATCGCCACAAACATTCCGTATAAAGCAACACCCAATGCACTTCTGATAAATTCCGGCATAATTGTACTTGCCACCGCACCTCCAAGCGTTCCGGATACCCAGCCAACCACCGGAAGGAAAATCAATCCATACATGTACCACTGACCCACTTTTCCTTTTTTAGAACTTGCCACCGCAAAAATTTCATCCGTGATACCATAAGCAATCGCCAGTCTGTGTCCGGTATGAACACTTCGTGCAAATTTCTGTGAAAGTGACAGTGACATCAACGCATAACGCATATTAATGACAAGCTGGGTTAATGCCATTTCCACCAGAGAAGACCCTGCCAGAATGACATTAAGTCCTGCAAACTGTCCTGCCGATGTCAGATTCAACAGTGAAATCAATACTGCATGAAATGGTTTCATTCCATGATTCACTGCCAGCATGCCAAATGTAAAACTGACAGAAAAATACCCAAGTGCAATCGGAATTCCATCTTTTAAGCCTTGTTTTATGTTATTCTGCATGTTTATCCCCCATTTTGTATTTTTTCTTTTTTACCATAATTACAGCACAATGCT
>ENA-OPDA01001110-OPDA01001110.1-human-gut-metagenome-genome-assembly--contig:-NODE-1110-length-18341-cov-3.680849_pt1 | contig 18341 bp, 14 predicted proteins | sample MGYA00241253_ERZ501486 | MGnify/ENA primary metagenome ERZ501486 (study PRJEB25962, sample SAMEA2042510) | human gut metagenome | biome: human gut; feature: human-associated habitat; material: faeces... | reverse complement strand
AAGACGCGCTTTTGCGAATGGCGCGGGTGAACTTTCACAATGCTGCAGGCCAAGGTGCCGCAGCTTCGAAAAAGGCTTGACACGCTCCCTCAACCTGACTATCATAAGCTGTGAACTGTAACCAAAATTTTATAACATTGCCAGGGGAGCGATTGCTGAGACTGAATATCCGCCCGGATTTCTGACCCTCATCACCTGAACCGGATAATACCGGCGTAGGGAGGCACATGTGACAGATTTTTATCTGTCCTGTTTTTCGTCCCCTCCTGTGCACACAAGGAGGTTTTTTATGTCCAATTTTTTTGCAATCCCCATCACGGATGAATGGGGAACGACTTATCAGCTGACCACTGCCGGTTATACCGCACTGGTTGTCCTCATGCTGGCGCTTTTGCTGCTGGCCTGCTTTATCGGCAATTCTGTGAAGCAGCCTAAATTTTCCGCACGTCAGCTGGCATTTTCCGCAATGGCGATAGCTGCTGCCTTTGTCACTTCCGAAATCAAGCTGTTCCATCTGCCCTTCGGCGGCTCCATCACTTTATTTTCCATGCTGTTCTTAGTCCTGATCGGCTATTGGTACGGTCTGCGTGCCGGACTGATGACCGCCATCGCCTACGGCTTTTTACAGCTGGTCAGCGATCCGTATATCATCAGCATACCGCAAATGCTCGTTGATTACATCTTCGCATTCGGTGCGCTCGGCTTATCCGGCCTGTTTTCCAAATCGAAAAACGGTCTGGTGAAGGGCTATATCGCAGGTGTACTCGGTCGTTATTTCTTCGCATTTTTATCCGGTATGATCTTCTTCGGCGCTTACGCTGCAGACTACGGCATGTCCGCACCGGTCTATTCCCTGGTTTACAACGGCATCTATCTGTCCGTGGAAGCGGTGCTGACGCTGATCATCCTCTACCTGCCTCCGGTCAAAAAGGTCATGGGACAGTTAAAAACCATGGCAACACAGAGATAAAACGCACGCTCTGCGAGCATTTCAGATTTATAAAAAAAGAATCCGGCGCACAGTCCTATCGCTGTCTGACGCCGGATTCTTTTTTATCGTATGGAAAACTTCGTTTCCATGCGATAAGAAACACTCCGCGAGGATGCGCACTCGGCGCAAGAATGCGCCAAGGCACATTCCTTTTCACAGTTCTGCAAAATTCAGAAAATCTCAATACTCCAGGTATTTTCATACCGCTTGCCTGCAGGCAGATGAACCAGGTTGGGCTGCTCGGAAAGGTCTTCGATCCTGCCCTTGCGGGAAGGAAGCGCAGACCAGGGCTCGATGCAGACATAGGGCGCATCGGTAAACGGCATATGCCAGATCCCCAGGAAATTCATCTGCGGATAGGATACGCGCACGCTTCTCGTTCCTTTTTCACTGCACAGGGTCACTGCCTTCGCCATATCAGTCAGCACGATCGCATCCTGATCGAACAGGTTGTGTGCAAGGGGCAGCTTACCGCCGTCAGATAAAATAAACTCGCTGTCCTCGCCATTTACGAAACAGTCCTCAGAAAAGCCAACGCGGATCGGATTCCCGGGAGCTTCAAACTGTAAGCAGTAATCCTCAAATGCAAGACCTTTTTCCAGATCATCTGGCTTTTTGATAAATGCCTGCATGATGCATGGCATACATTCTCTGGCTTTATGTCCGAGTACCTCCGGAAATACCGGAACCTGACGCCAGCCAAGAAGTTCCAGACCTTCTTTCTCAAGAATGATCTCAAACATCTTCTTTGCCTGTGCACGTTTGATCTCGTGCTGCGGGAAGAAAAACTGTGCGATGCCATATTCTCTCTCATCGCCAATCTCAAATCCCTCTTTCTTACAGGCTTTCTTGAAAAATTTATGGGAAATCTGGAGAAGGATACCTACACCGTCACCGGTTTTGCCTTCTGCATCCTTACCTGCGCGGTGTTCCAGATGTTCTACGATCTTTAATGCATTTGCAACAGTATCGTGGGTTTTCTTGCCTTTGATATTGACAACTGCTCCGATACCACAGTTGTCATGCTCAAATTCAGACCGGTACAGACCTTGCTGTTGCTGCTGTTCTCTCACTTCTTTCATAATCTCCTCATCCTTTCTATTTCTGCTGCTGTTCTTCGCTTATTTTCTTATCGACGGCCGCCTGGATGAATCCTCTGAATAAAGGATGTGCATGATTCGGGCGGGATTTGAATTCCGGATGGGCCTGAGTTCCTACATAGAACGGGTGCCCTGCGATCTCGATCATCTCTACAATATGATTATCAGGGGAAGTTCCTACGATATTCATTCCTTTCTCCTGAAGTTCTTTACGGAATGCATTGTTTACTTCATAACGATGTCTGTGGCGCTCATGGATTTCTTTTTTGCCAAAGAGTTCATAGGATCTGGAACCTTCTGCAAGAATACATGGATAACTTCCAAGTCTTAAGGTTCCACCGATATCTTCGATATCTTCCTGATCCGGCATTAATGCAATTACCGGATGCTTTGTCTCCGGATTCAGTTCAATACTGTTTGCATCTTCGTATCCAAGTACATGACGGGCGAATTCTACAATTGCCATCTGCATTCCCAGACAGATTCCAAGATATGGAATCTTATGTACTCTTGCATACTGTGCTGCCAGGATCATTCCTTCTGTACCTCTGTTTCCGAAACCACCCGGAACCAGGATACCATCTACATTGTGAAGCTGCTGATCCAGATTCTTCTCTGTCAGTTCTTCGGAATCGATCCAGTCAAGCTCTACCTTGGCTCTGCAGGAAATTCCGCCATGTTTCAGTGCCTCTACTACACTGAGATATGCATCATGAAGCTGTGTATATTTTCCTACAATTGCGATCTTTACTGTTTTATTCGGATTTCTCAGACTTTCTACCATTTCCTCCCAGTCACTTAAATCCGGTTTTCTGTTTTCCAGACGGAGACTTGAAAGAACTACATCTGCAAGCTTCTCTCTTTCCATTGCAAGAGGAGCTTCATATAAATATTCCACATCCAGGTTCTGAAGTACATGTGATACAGGTACGTTGCAGAATAAAGCGATTTTTTCTTTAATGTCCTCTGTCAGCTCATGTTCACTTCTGCACACCAGTACATCCGGCTGGATTCCCATTCCCTGAAGTTCCTTTACGCTTGCCTGTGTAGGTTTTGTTTTCAGTTCTTCAGATGCCTTTAAATAAGGAATTAATGTTACGTGGATCAGGATTGCATTGTCATGTCCCACATTGAGCTGGAACTGACGAATTGCTTCCAGGAACGGTTGGCTTTCAATATCACCGACTGTTCCTCCCACCTCGATAATGGCAATCTTGTTTTCCTCCGGTGATTTGGCGCGGTAGAAACGACTCTTAATCTCATTTGTAATATGAGGAATTACCTGTACGGTACCCCCGCCGAAATCCCCGTGACGTTCTTTCTGAAGAACAGACCAGTAAACCTTACCGGTTGTCACATTGGAATTTTTATCAAGACTCTCATCAATGAATCTCTCATAATGTCCCAGATCCAGGTCTGTCTCTGTACCATCGTCTGTTACAAAAACTTCTCCGTGCTGAATCGGGTTCATGGTTCCGGGGTCGATATTGATATAAGGATCAAACTTCTGCATGGTTACCTGGTATCCTCTCGCTTTCAGAAGACGCCCCAGAGATGCAGCTGTGATTCCCTTTCCAAGACCGGAAACAACTCCTCCTGTAACAAATACGTATTTCACTGCCATTTTGATTTCCTCCTCCATCATCCTTTGTTAATAAAAAAGCGTCAGATGCAGCTATCAGAGGGCACTTAACCCATCTGGTATTCTGCATCTGACGCCTTTGTCAGATCATCATATCTTCTATAATAATATGTTCAATTGGCTTTCTTTAAAAATATGCTATACTATAAAACATTTTTTTTCGTTTGTCAATAATGAATTTCCCGTTTTTAAGCAAAAACAAATCAAATAAGTTCCTTCTGATAAACTATGAAGCAGTTATATTTTATGGAATTACTCTGAACACAGTCATAATACAGAAAAAACGAATCTGTAAAAGTTCATCTTCCAGACCCGTCTTCTCTGCGATAATTATTCGGTTATAAAAATGTAAAATTTATGCAACTGCAAATTTCTTCAATGTACGATCAAATTCTCGGCTCTCCCCGTGGCAGTCTACTGTCAGTTCTCTGGTCAGATCCAGACTAAGTACACCAAGGATTGATTTGGCATCAATTAAAAATCTGTTGTAATAAACATCAATATCAAAATCACATCTGCTTGCAGCATTCACAAATTCCTGCACCTCTTCAGTTGCATTTAACTTGATTTTACTCTGTGACATCGTGATCACCCTTTCTGAAAACATTCTTTGTTTTTTTCTATCAGACGCCCATATTATGTTCCACATTTCAGAATTTGTCAAGTTTTTAAATTTATCCAATTTTCATAAAGCGCAGGGGTTCTATTGTGCATTTTGTTCGTTTATATATGTTTTCACAGCATTATTTTATACATTATGTATGACTTCATCCTATATTGGTTTTACCATTATGTGAGATTGATTCCATATATCATCGACAGGTTTCTGCATTTTTTATGAATTTTTGCGACTTAACACTTCACAATATCTGCAAACTCCGCATTTGTATAATCCGGAATCTCCATCGGATAATTTCCATCGAAGCATGCCTTACATAAGGGCAGGCCGCCCGCCATTCCTTCCAGATAATCTGTCTGCATGTAGCCAAGAGAATCTGCTCCGATCATTTTACAGATTTCCTCCGTGCTGTGGCTGGCTGCAATGAGCTGATCATTTGACGGCACATCCGTTCCGAAATAGCATGGATGTAAAAATGGCGGTGAACTGATACGTACGTGCACTTCCTTTGCTCCCGCCTCTTTTAACATGTGGATCAGGTTTGCAATGGTTGTTCCACGAACAATAGAATCATCCACCAGAACAATCCTCTTATCTTTTACAACAGATTCCAGCACACTCAGTTTCAGATGAACGCTGGACTCACGTTCTTCCTGAGTCGGTTTGATAAATGTTCTTCCAATATAGCTGTTTTTATAGAACGCAAATGCAAACGGGATTCCTGATGCTTCGGAGTATCCCTTTGCAGCAGGGAGTCCGGACTCCGGTACACCTGTTACAAGATCTGCCTCTACAGGATAAGACTTGGCAAGAGATTTACCGCCGCGGATTCTGGCATCATAGACCTTCACCCCATCAATGGTACTGTCAAGTCTTGCAAAATATATATACTCAAACACACAATGCGCGCGTTTTGCAGCAGCAGACGCAAGCTCTTTATTTGACTTCAGTCCGTCTTTTGTGATCGTAAGAATCTCACCCGGCTCAATGTCACGGATAAATTCCGCACTTACAGATGTCAGAGCACAGCTCTCAGAAGCAATAACATAAGCATTTCCTCTTTTACCGAGACACAATGGTTTCAGTCCATATGGATCGCGGACTGCGATCAGTTTTCTCGGGCTCATAACTACCAGACCATATGCACCTTTGATCTTCTTTGCAGTCTTTAGCACTGCCTCTTCTACTGTTTTAGAATGCACACGTTCTCTTGCGATATGGAACGCAATAACCTCTGAATCTGTAGTTGTATGGAAAATCGCTCCATTCTGGATCAGTTCCCATTTCAGTTCCGGTGTATTAACCAGATTTCCGTTATGTGCAAGTGCAAGAGTTCCCTTTACATAAGACAAAACAAGGGGCTGTGCATTCTCTGCAACAGAAGCTCCTGTTGTGGAATATCTTACATGACCAATACCAATATCCCCCTCATATTTACGGACAACATCCTGTCTGAGAACTTCACTTACAAGTCCCAGATCCTTATGAAACTTCACATTTCCACGCTCTCCCTTAGTATCAGAAACTGCAAGTCCGCAGGATTCCTGTCCTCTGTGCTGCAGGGAAGTCAGTCCATAATATATGGACGGAACTACATTGCCGCCATCCAGATCATAAATTCCAAAGACGCCGCACTCTTCTTTTATTCCAGCCATCTGATTTCCTCCGATCGTATTCTCTTGTCTGACTTTAACTTTACTTTCAAAACCCGCTGACATTGTTTTCTTATGTTTGACGGGTTCCAAAATCAAATTATAATAATAGAAACAAATTTGTCAACCTATCCTTTTTTTGCCATATCTCAAAAATTTTTTCTGAATTTTTTCAAAAAAAGTGCTTGACATCTGTTTTCATTTCGTTTATAGTACAGCACATAAAGCAAAGGCGCTTTGGAAAGATCTACAGAGATCTCATCCAGGGCGCCTTTTTCGTTTTATAAAACTTTCGTTTCATAGAAAATGTTCGATGAGGAATTTTCTATGAGACGAAAACCGCAGGCAGTCACAATGGTGATCTGCAGCGGCACTACACATATTCAGAAAATATTGCAAACCGAAAGGAGAGTACCTATATGGCACAGAATATCCCTGAACTGTACGGCAGCCTGGTCTTCAACGACAAAGTAATGAGAAGTAAACTGCCAAAAGACATGTACAAAGCATTAAAGAAAACAATCGAGAGCGGTACACACCTTGAACTTGATGTTGCCAACTCCGTTGCTGTTGCAATGAAAGAATGGGCTACCGAGAACGGCGCCACTCATTATACTCACTGGTTCCAGCCAATGACAAACGTAACTGCAGAGAAACATGACAGCTTCATTTCTCCTACAGGAGATGGTCAGGTGATCATGGATTTCTCAGGTAAAGAACTTGTAAAAGGTGAGCCGGATGCTTCCAGTTTCCCGTCAGGCGGTCTTCGTGCCACATTCGAGGCAAGAGGATATACAGCATGGGATCCGACATCACCGGCATTCATCAAAGACGGAACCCTTTACATTCCTACAGCATTCTGCTCCTACAGCGGAGAAGCTCTTGATAAAAAGACTCCTCTCCTTCGTTCCATGCAGACACTTGATAAAGAAGCTACAAACCTTCTCCATATAATAGGAAATAAAGATGTCAAACACGTAAATACAACTGTAGGTCCTGAACAGGAATACTTCCTGGTAGACAAGGAATTATACAAACAGAGAAAAGACCTTGTATTCTGCGGACGTACACTGATCGGTGCTCCTGCTCCTAAGGGCCAGGAAATGGAAGATCATTACTTCGGTGCTCTGAAACCTCGTGTCGCAGCTTATATGCATGACCTGGATGTAGAGCTCTGGAAACTTGGTATTCCTGCCAAAACAAAACATAACGAAGTTGCTCCTGCACAGCACGAGCTGGCTCCTGTATTCGATACAACAAACGTTGCGGTTGACCACAACCAGTTAACAATGGAAGTAATGAAGAAAGTTGCCGACAAGCACGGACTTGTATGCCTTCTTCACGAGAAACCATTTGAGGGAATCAACGGAAGTGGTAAACACAACAACTGGTCTATGATTACAGATACCGGTGTAAATATCCTTGATCCGGGAAAAACACCTGCTGAAAATACACAGTTCCTGATTTTCCTGACAGCTGTTATCAAAGCAGTTGATGAATACGCAGATGTACTTCGTATTTCTGTAGCAAGTGCAGGAAATGATCACCGTCTTGGTGCAAACGAGGCTCCGCCTGCTGTTGTATCCGTATTCCTCGGTGATGAACTGACAGAAGTATTAAAATCTATCGAAAATGACGAATATTTTGCAGGAAGCCGCGCAGTCCAGATGGATATCGGTGCAAAAGTACTTCCACATTTCGTAAAAGACAATACAGACAGAAACCGTACTTCACCATTCGCATTTACAGGTAACAAATTCGAATTCCGTATGCTTGGTTCCGAAGCTTCTGTTGCAAACCCGAACATTATCTTAAACACTGCTGTTGCTGAGTGTGTTCACCAGTTTGCAGAACAGTTAAAGGATGTACCGGAAGACAAGATGGAGGATGCAATCCACGAACTGATCAAGAAGACAATTATTGATCATAAACGTGTTATCTTTAACGGAAACGGTTATACAGACGAATGGATTGAAGAAGCTACGAAACGTGGTCTCTTTAACCTGAAATCTACACCGGATGCTCTTCCTCAGTGGATCGCAGACAAGAATATTGAACTCTTTACCAAATATCATATCTTCACAAAAGAAGAAATTGAATCCCGTTATGAGATCTGGCTGGAATCCTATTCCAAGATTCTTAACATTGAGTCCAATACTATGGTTGAAATGGTACAGAAGGATTTCCTTCCATCTGTATTCGCATATATCGACAAAGTTGCAGCTACTGCTGTTGCTAAAAAATCAGTTGTTTCAGATGTCAGCACAGCTTCTGAAGGAAAACTGATCAAAGAGCTGTCACAGCTTGCTGATGAGATTTCCACAGGTCTTGAGACCTTAAAAGCAGACACTGCCAAAGCGCTTGCTACAGAAGATCCTCTGGCTAATGCAAAAGCATACCAGACAGTTGTTCTTTCTGATATGGATGAACTCAGAAAGTCTGTAGACGCAGCAGAAACTCTGATTCCGGATGCACTGCTTCCATATCCTACATATGACAAGCTTCTGTTTTCCGTTTAATTAACAGGTAATAACAGGGGAATATCTTTATGAACTCTACTTCATAATTCATTATCGATTTCCTCATCCATTAATCACACGATATTTTGATGTTCCCCTGTTTTACATATAATTTTGATTTTAAACTGCATTGCATACAGTCATACGAAATGTCTTTTCTATTACATCAGTTATGCAATACACTATAAATATGGATTTTATATTCGCAAAAGCGCGATGAACTGGTTACATTTCCAGACATTGCGCTTTTTGCATTTTATAAAATATGAGGAAATTTTTATGAGGGAGGAATATTATTATGGAATTTTCCGCAGTAAACACAATATGGGTGCTGGTCGGCGCCGCGCTGGTCTTCTTTATGCAGGCCGGATTCGCAATGGTAGAAACAGGCTTCACACGAGCCAAAAACGCAGGTAACATTATTATGAAAAACCTGATGGACTTCTGTATCGGAACCCCGGTCTTCTGGCTGGTCGGCTTCGGTCTGATGTTTGGTGCAGGTAATGGATTTATCGGAAAGATCGGTGGTATTGCAACAGAAGCACACTATGGTTCAGGAATGCTTCCTGACGGAGTTCCTTTCTGGGCATTCTTAATCTTCCAGACAGTATTCTGTGCAACATCCGCAACAATTGTTTCCGGTGCAATGGCAGAACGTACCAAGTTCCTTTCCTATTGCATCTACAGCCTTATGATCAGTCTTGTTGTATATCCGGTATCCGGACACTGGATCTGGGGCGGTGGATTTATCAGCCAGATGGGATTTCATGATTTCGCAGGTTCCTGTGCCGTTCATATGGTCGGTGGTGTTGCAGCACTTATTGGCGCCATCATCCTTGGACCCCGTATCGGAAAATATTCCAAATCCGGTAAATCCAGAGCGATTCCCGGACATAACCTTACCGTAGGTGCCCTTGGTGTATTTATCCTCTGGTTCTGCTGGTTCGGTTTCAACGGTGCATCTACCGTCAGCATGGAAGGGGATGCCATCGTAAGCGCAGGAAAAATCTTCGTGACAACCAACCTTGCCGCTGCTGTTGCAACGGTAACCGTTATGCTGATCACATGGATTCGTTACAAAAAACCAGATGTCTCCATGTCCCTCAATGGTTCCCTTGCAGGACTGGTAGCCATCACAGCAGGCTGTGATACCGTATCTCCTACCTCTGCAGCTATCATCGGAATCATTTCCGGATTTATCGTAGTATTTGGTATTGAGTTTATTGACAAAGTTCTCAAAATTGATGATCCAGTTGGTGCTGTTGGTGTACACGGCCTCAACGGTGCTTTCGGAACACTGGCTGTAGGACTTTTCTCAGACGGTGCTGGCACAGAATGGAAAGGTCTTCTCACAGGCGGCGGTTTCCACGGCTTCGGTGTTCAGTTCATCGGTATGGCAATCACCATCGCATGGGTAGCTGTTACAATGACAATTATCTTCCAGGTGATCAAACACACCATCGGCCTTCGTGTTTCCGCTGAGGAAGAGATCGCAGGTCTGGATATGAAAGAGCACGGTCTTGCAAGTGCATACGACGGATTCTTTGTACAGGATACCATGACAAAAGCTCCGGCTCCGATGGGAACTTCCGTGAAAGATCCGGTTATCAAACACGCACCTTCTGCTCCTGCTGAATCTGTTCCTGAGATTCCTGCTGACGGCGTACACAAACTGACAAAAGTTGTTATCATCACACGTCAGAACAAGCTGGACGAATTTATGCAGGCCATGAACGAGATCGGGGTAACTGGTATCACAATTACAAACGTTATGGGATGTGGTGTTCAGAAAGGTGCTCCAACCTACTATCGTGGTGTTGAAGTTGACATGAACCTCCGCCCGAAGGTTAAGATCGAGATCGTTGTAAGCCTTGTACCGGTTCAGAAAGTTATTGACACTGCAAAAGCAGTTCTTCATACCGGCCAGATCGGTGATGGTAAAGTCTTCGTTTACGACATCGAAAACGTTGTCAAGATCCGTACCGGCGAGGAAGGCTTCCTGGCTCTGCAGGATACAGACGCATGATCTTTTTATAAGAAAAACATATAAAATCTTTCTACGCAATATAAACCAAATGAAAGCCAGAAAAGATCCGGAACATTATCTTTCAAATGTTCCGGATCTTTTCCTGTATTACTACTCTTATTCTCTACGAAGCCTCGGCAGGTTCCACCGGTAATGAGCCGCCAGATACCGGACCAGTATCACCACCACAGTTCCGATCACCATAGCAGGGACGCCTCCCCACAGACGGTATACCCACACGCAGGCAATGGCTCCTACAATGGATGCGCAAGCATAAATATGACGCACAAAAATATACGGCGGCACGCCTGCCATCATATCACGGATCAGTCCGCCGCCAACGCCCGTAACCGTTCCAAGGAACACAAGGAAAAACGTCCTTCCCATATATCCTTCTGTGATCCCTTTATCCACTCCCATAACTGTAAACACACCCAAACCCACGGAGTCCATCACCAGCATGATCTTATCATAGACCATCCGGTTCTCGCCCTCCAGCAGTTCCTGTTTCCAGTACATTATGGCAAATACAATACAGGACGTCACCGTTGCCACAATGGTATATATGGGATTCTGAAACATCCCCGGCGGCACGATTCCCAGAATAATATCTCTGGTCGCTCCACCTCCCACGGCTGTCACCACGCCCAGAACACAGATCCCGAAAATATCCATTCCTCTCTGTGCTCCTACCATTGCTCCGGAAGCAGCGAATGCAATCGTTCCCGCCATTTCCAGAATAAATGTAAATAAACTCTGATAATCCATTTCCCCTCCATACATATCCGGCTGCTGTTCCTTCTCCGGCTCATATCTGCAGCCTGTTTTCCCCACCTGTGCATTTTTTTACAGGGCGCAAGAAGGAACCCTGTTCACACAGGATTCCTTCTCTTATCTTTCATTTCACTTTTCTTATTCTAACAGAATTTCCCTATTCTGTACATCTTTTCTTTTTGTATCCGATTTCTATTATTCTGCTTCGATCAGAAAGCCTCGTCTTTTCAGCATATCCTGGATCATATCCAGAATTTCTTCTGATTCTGCCTCTACTTTATGGTAATGGTAATCCGATGTAATATTCTTCAGAGGACTGGACTTACCGTTTCGAATGTCCTCCATAAAATTCTCCACCTGGCGCCTGGAGCCGATATTCAGTTCTGCCTCGATGTGTCCGTAAACTCTGTGATTGACCATTACGTTGATCACTTTTCCGCCAAGATCCACAATTCCGCAGAGTTCATTCTCCAGATCCGCATCTGTATGATGCACCTTAAAGATCCGGCTCACTGTATGCGGGGCGTTGAGGATATATCCCCGGTTGGTGGAGATCACATTATTCCCCTCTGCACGTATCAGTGCAATATCCTGCACGATCACCTGTCTACTGACCTGAAATGTTTTGGCCAGAGCGCTTCCCGAGACCGGCCGGTCACTGTTTTTAATTTGATCCATGATCGCTGTCCTGCGTTCTGAACCAGTCATTTAAGCTTCCCCTTTCCTGGCTGTGCCTGTACTTTTGGTCCTGATATCTGTTTTCCTCATTCCTGCGATATCCCCCACCCGTTTCAGATACTGTCAATTATGTTTCTGTGTTCGGCACAATACGTACTTCTGTTTTTCTGATGTTCCGGGTATTTCTGTCACAGCACTCGGTATTCTGTAAAATTCCGTGATCTTCAGAAAAGCGGATGAAGGTTCTTCAGGGAAATATCAAGGATCGGTGCAGAATGTGTTAATGCACCACTTGATACATAGTCTACACCAACATCCCTGATCTTTGCAATATTTTCTTTTGTAACATTTCCGGAACACTCGGTTTTGGCTCTTCCGTCGATCAGCTGTACGGCTTCTTTCATCATTTCCGGAGTCATATTATCAAGCATGATGATATCTGCGCCTGCTTCAACTGCCTCTTTTACCTGGGCAAGGCTCTCTACTTCCACTTCGATCTTACGGACAAAAGGAGCATACTCCTGTGCCATTTTTACAGCTTTCGCAACGCTTCCTGCTGCTCCGATGTGGTTGTCTTTCAGAAGGACTCCGTCAGAAAGATTATATCTGTGGTTCTGGCCGCCGCCTACACGTACTGCATATTTTTCAAAAATACGCATGTTCGGTGTGGTTTTTCTTGTATCCAGAAGGGTGATGCCGGTTCCTTCAAGAAGGGATGCAACGGAATGGGTATAAGTTGCAATTCCGCTCATTCTCTGAAGATAATTGAGGGCTACACGCTCACCGGAGAGAAGTACACGGATATCACCGGTAACTTTTCCCATCTTCTGGCCTTTTTTTACTTCGTCGCCATCCTTGCAGAATAATTCTACTTTTGTGTCAGCATCCAGAAGTGTAAATACACGGCTGAAAATTTCCAGTCCGGCAATGATCCCGTCCTCTTTGCAGATCAGATCTACTTCTCCCGGAACCGCCTCTTTCATAACGGAATTGGTGGTAACGTCTTCACTTGAAATATCTTCTTTTAAAGCCTCCAGGATCAGGTGGTCTACCTGGAGTGTCATTGTGATCTTATTCATTATACAGTACCTTCTCTTTCTCAATAATCATGGCAGCCCTGTTCTTCAGATCAAGGTTGTTTCCATCTTTCATAATGCGGAACTTTACATTGCAATCTGCGTTCACGCAGCTCCTGCTGCACTTTTCTCGCTTTTCTTTTCAGCGGAGATTGCTTTTGCGGCACGCTTTGCAAACACAAGACTTTCCAGCAGGGAATTACTTGCCAGGCGGTTGGCTCCATGTACTCCATTGCAGCTGGTTTCGCCTACTGCATACAGCTGGTCCATACTGGTCTTGCTGTCAGAGTCAACCCAGATACCGCCCATAAAATAATGCTGGGCAGGAACTACCGGGATACACTCTTTTGTTACGTCGTAGCCTTCCTCCAGGCATCTTTCGTAAATATGTGGAAAATGATGAAGGATGGTATCTTTGTCAATGTTTTCCATGGAAAGCCATACATGGTCGGTTCCTTCTTTTTTCATCTCTTCCTGGATTGCCTTTGTTACCACATCTCTTGGAAGCAGTTCGTTGACAAAGCGTTCTTTTTTGCTGTTATAAAGCACTGCACCCTCTCCGCGAACGGACTCGGAGATCAGAAATCTGCGGCCAGGTTTCTTGGAATATAATGTCGTAGGGTGAATCTGTACATAGTCCAGATGTTCCAGACGTACATTGTGTTTTTTCGCAATATCCAGGGCATCACCGGTAAGGTGCGGATAGTTGGTGGAATGCTGATATCTTCCGCCGATTCCGCCGCTTGCAAGGATGGTATCCTCTGCATAGATTTCTACCGGAAGCTCTCCGCCTGGCTGGATTTCTTCCTGAATTTTTACGTTTTCTCCTGCTTCCATTGCTTCCAGACGTGTTTTGTTTGCTTCTGCAGAAACTGCCTTCAATCCGATACATTTGCCGTTTTTTACAAGGATATCCTGCATGGAAGTATATTCCAGAACGGTTACATTTTCAAGTTTCAGAACCTGTCCCAGAAGTTTTTCGGAGATTTCTTTTCCTGTAATATCTTCATGATAAAGGATCCTCGGTTTGGAATGCGCGCCTTCTCTTGTATAGGCAAAATCATCTCCATCCATCTTAAAATCCACACCGTAGCCTACCAGGTCATTGATTACATCTCTGGATCCCCGGATCATAATGTCTACGGATTCTTTTCTGTTTTCGTAATGTCCTGCTTTCATGGTGTCTTCAAAATAGCTGTCATAATCATTTTCATCACGGAGTACACAGATCCCGCCCTGTGCCAGGAAGGAATCGCTGCTTCGCATATCTTCTTTTGTGATGATCACGATTTTTTTGTCTCTGGGGAGTTTCAGTGCACTGAACATTCCCGCAACACCTGTTCCTACGATTACTACGTCTGTCTTGATTTTCATTGTTTTCGCCTCTCTGTCTCTATTTTGCAAGTTCCAGCATCCGCTCCAGCGGTTTCTTTGCTTTTTCTCTTGTTTCATCAGTTACATGGACTTCATTTTCTCCGGTTTTCAGAACATGGAGCACTTTTTCCAGAAATACTTTTTTCATGTTTTTGCAGACTGGTACGGTTTCTGTGAAGTAGAATTTTTTGTCCGGGCAGGTGGTTTCCAGTTTGTACTGTACGCCACATTCTGTGCAGATGATGAATTCTTTGTTGTTGCTGTCCTGAGCGTATTTGATGATCCCGGATGTGCTTCCGATATAATCTGCCTGTTTCAGGACTGTCTGAGGACATTCCGGATGGGCCAGCACAAGTGCTTCCGGATGGGCTTCTTTTGCTTCTTTTACTTCTTCGGGATCCATAAATTCGTGAACGATGCAGAAGCCTTCGTTATAGATGAAGTGTTTTTCCGGTACCTGTTCTGCGATAAAGTGGGCCAGGTTTCTGTCCGGGATGAAGAAGATATTTTTATTTGGGAGTGCTTTTACGATCTTTACGGCGTTTGCGGAGGTTACGCAGACATCGGAGAGTTCTTTTAAGGCTGCTGTGGAGTTGATGTAACAGACAACTGCTACGTCGTCGTATTCTTCTCTTACTTTTCGGATTCCTTCTTCAGTTGCCATGTGTGCCATGGGGCAGTCTGCGTCCATTGCGGGCATGAGTACAGTTTTGTCGGGGCTTAAGATCTTGGCGCTTTCTCCCATGAAGCCTACGCCGCAGAATACGATGGTTTTTTCTTTTGCGCTGGCTGCAATTTTGCTAAGGTAAAAGGAGTCTCCTATATAGTCTGCTACGTCCTGTACTTCGGGGCGCACATAGTAGTGCGCCAGGATGATGGCGTCTTTTTCTTTTTTTAATTTCTGGATTTCTTCTGCTACTGTCATTATTTTCACCTTTCCTGCAGGGGGTTTTCTTTTATTCCTGCTTTTGTTTTGTGGTTTTTTCAAAATATCTTACACATAATACCATAGTTCTTTACATGTGACAAGACAGTTGTTTGATTTGTTGTAAAGTTTTTGTGAGGGAATGGATGGATTGGTTGCAGACGGACGGGGATGGATGTTCAAATTTTAAATAAAATGAATTCGTGTGTGTATTTATTTTGGGTTAATTAATTACTTGATATTTTTTTACCTGGTAAATTTAGTGATTAACATTTTTTTGAATAAAAAAGACCTGGTGTTTGCAATAATTACCAGGAATATATATTCCTGAAATTACTGTAAGCTCCAGGTCTCTTGATTTTTTCAGTGAGATGGGGTTATTGGAATTTGCTTCTGTTTCGTATCTTTGCTCTGAATAATTGTTTGGTTGTTTATTCGGTTTTGTTTTTCTGTTCCAGGTATGCCTGGGTGCTGTCTTTCAGGCGGTTGAGGCCGTCTATTACTGTCTCTTTAGGGCAGGCGAGGTTTACGCGTAAGAAGCTTTGTCCGTTTTTATACTCATTGCCATCGCATACGTAGAGTCCGCTGTGCTGGCGGATGAAGGCGCAGAATCTGGTTGCATCGTCGGTTACTTCGCGGCATTCCAACCAGAGCAGGTATGTGGCTTCTCCTCTGACTGCATGGATTCCTTTTATTTCTTTTGTGATAAAGTCTTCTGCATATCGTCTGTTTTCCCAGAGATATTCTCTTAAGCTGTCCAGCCATTCTGTTCCATGGTTAAATGCGGCTACCGGCGCGATGGCTGCAAATACGTTTGGTTCTGCCACTTCGTCTGTATTTAATCCTCGGTTGACCCGATGCCGAAGCACAGGATTCGGAACAATCACTGCTGCTGTCTGTAGTCCTGCCAGGTTAAAGGTTTTTGTGGGTGCCACGCAAGTGATGCTGTTTTCTCTGCAGGTCTCAGATACTGAGGCAAAGGGTACATAGTCTTTGCCTGGTTTTGTCAGGTCGCAGTGGATCTCATCGGATAATACCAGCACGTGATGTTTTGCACACAGTTCGCCGATCTTTGCCAGTGTTCCTCTGTCCCAGATTTTTCCTACAGGATTATGTGGGTTGCAGAGGATCAGTAAGGATGCCTGTGGGTCTGAAAGTTTTTCCTCAAGGTCTGCGAAATCAATTTCATAGGCACCATTTTCGTAATGCAGCGGGCTTTCCAGGATGAACCGGCCGTTGTTGATGATGGAATTAAAGAAAATATTATATACCGGGGTCATGACCACAACTTTTTCTGCTGTGGTTGTCATCTTACGCACAATGCTGGAGATTGCAGGTACAACGCCTGTGCAGAAGATCAGCCATTCTTTTTCGATGGACCATTCATGGCGTGTTTTCCACCAGTTCTGATAGGCATCATACCATTCATCTTCGATCAGGGTATAGCCAAATACCCCGTGCTGTGCTCTTTTTATAATGGCTTCTGTTATCTGTGGAGCTGTCTGAAAGTCCATGTCAGCCACCCACATGGGCAGTTCTTTTTCTGTTACATCCCATTTCATGGAGCCAGTATGCCGGCGGTCTATTTTTTCATCAAATATGCTCATCTCTTTTTCCTTTCTTTATCTGTCAGAGCTTTTATGCCTCCGGTGCTTTATCCAGCTTTTCCCCAACTGTGGGACAGATAATTTCGGTTTCAGCCGGATCGATCTTTTCCGGATCCAGAATCAGTGTTTCAATCTCATCTGCCTGGATCCTGCCTTCTGACGGATTCATGACACTTTTGATCCTGCCGTTGATCTGTGCATTGATCCCTTTCGAATACTCAAAAGCCAGAGTTGTATTCAAAAGGGTACAATTGATCATTTTCAGATTTTCAATATAACACAGTCCCTGCAGACTTTCTATGGTACAGTTGATAAATGTGAGATTTTTTGAATTCCAGCCCAGATACTCTCCATGAATCACAGAATCATATACCGTAACATTCTCGCTGTTCCAGAAAGCATCTTTTGACAACATTCTGGCATTGTGGACTTCCATATTTTTTGCACCATCAAAGGCATAGTTGCCAACAAGTTTGAAATCATCGATGGTGATATTTGTGCTGTTCATGCCAAAATAATCACCCCTGGCCTGTACATGTGCAAGTTTTATACCCTCACAGTTCCAGAACGTCTCTGCCGCATTGGCAAGATACACATTATCAAGAGTCACATCATGACAGCGGCGGAAATTTTTCGGCGCCTCAATCAACGTATCCTCGATCCGGATATGATCCGTATACCACACCCCAGAACGCGCCATCTCCAGCCAGGTACAATCCCTCGCCTCTATATTTTTGCTGTACCAGAGCGGATATTTCCATTGAAACGAACTGTTCTCCAATACAATATCCCGACTCTCCTTAAGCGGAGACTCCCCATCATTAAAAATCGTCTGTTCAATATGCAACTTCTTCCCACGAAACAAAGGCCGCTCTCCTGTAAGATACGCATCCTTTAATTCTTTATCTGTTTTTATATTCTCTACACTCATTTTCTATCCTCTCTACATTCCTGTCATTCACACGTTACTTTTTATATTTTAACATCTAAAGTTTACTTTAGGTCAAGTATTTAATTGTTATTATCACGTTAAATGTAAAGGTAACTTCCTGATTATAAAACTTAATTCCGGGTAGCTGACGTTAGGGGGACGGACATCGCCTCTTCATATAAACAATCGTTATCATTATACCCCACACATCATCTCACATACAAACTAAGCCATTGCAGTCGTCCAGCGAAGCGCCCGACGGCCCACCACCCACCGAGCAGCCACTCAACTTATCATCCTCAACAACCCTATACCTCCGCCCACACCGTCACACAGCCACCCTACCCCTCCCAAAATCTGTACGGACGCACACCCCCATCCAACTTCCCACTTTGAACACACAGCCCCGGGCAGCGGAATGGATCTG
>ENA-OPDA01001098-OPDA01001098.1-human-gut-metagenome-genome-assembly--contig:-NODE-1098-length-18425-cov-2.766249_pt1 | contig 18425 bp, 16 predicted proteins | sample MGYA00241253_ERZ501486 | MGnify/ENA primary metagenome ERZ501486 (study PRJEB25962, sample SAMEA2042510) | human gut metagenome | biome: human gut; feature: human-associated habitat; material: faeces... | reverse complement strand
CCTTCAGGTCAGCCATCAGGGACTGATCTGCACAACCGCGGTTGCCATCCCAAGTACAACCCTCGTTAAAACCCATCTTAAGCATGATGTGTAGTCTCCTTTTCCTTGTTGTTGTCGGAGAGCAGATGCCGTGGCATCTGCTCTCTTGTATTTCGTTCGAAAATTGTGTCTAAGTAAAATTACTTCTTGTAGAAGTCCGGAGTGCCGCCGGTAACAACCTTCTCAGCCTTGCCGGAAGTCTGGGAAGCCACCAGAGCGTCAGCAGTGATGGAAGCTACGTAGCCGTCCCAAGCAGAGGAACCGCCGGTCTCACCCTTCAGTGCATGGTCAACCCAGTCCTGAATCTCTACGTCGTAGGAATCCATGAAGCGCAGGATCCAGTTGTCCTCGATCTTCGTGGATACGTTGTTAGCAAAACGTACGGTCGGGAAGGACGGGCACGGCAGGTTGATAACGCCGTTCTCGCAAACAACTTCGCAGTTGATGTCGTAGCCGAAGCCGCAGTTTACGTTTACTTCCAGCATGGTCACGATGCCGGTCTTGGTCTTCATGATCATGACCTGCGGATCCTTCAGACCTGCATGAGCCTTGGAAGAAGTCTTCGGCATGATGCACTGTACTTCGTCCCACTCGTCGTTGATGAGCCACGGCAGAACGTCGATCTCGTGAATTGCGGTATCGGTAACAGCCATTGCGGTGGTGTAGTCCTCAGCAACGCCGTCAGCGCGATGGGTGCACTTCAGAATCATCGGAGCGCCGAACTTGCCGTCGTCGATGAGTTCCTTTACCTGGTTGTAGCCGCGATCGTAACGGCGCATGAAGCCAACCTGTACCAGATGCTTGCCGGAAGCCATCTCAGCGTCGACGATTTCCTTGCACTCTGCAGCGGTGTTGGTCAGCGGCTTCTCGGTGAATACCGGCTTGCCTGCTGCGATAGCCTGCAGGATCGGGATCTTGTGGAACTGACCCGGAGTGGTAACTACAACTGCATTAACGTCAGGATCGTTAATAGCCTCAGCGGAATCAGTGTAAACCTTGGTGCCCGGGCCAGCAATCTCTGCTGCTGCCTTAGCGCCTGCCTCAAATACGTCGCATACTGCTACTACAGTAGCGCCCTTGATTCTGTTCTGGATACGGTCGATATGCTGCTTGCCAATCATGCCACAGCCGACCAGAGCGATTTTCAGTTCATCCATGTCAAAAACCTCCAAAATCGAAATACGAACCGGCGTCACACCGGTGTTTTCTGTTGTTGTGGCTATAGTATACCGAATTTTCTTGTGCAAATCAATAGAACAAAATGCCCAAAATTCGAAATATTTGTACAGAAACACCAGACAAGCGCTGGAAAATCGCCAATTTTACAGAGAGAAAAGCGTAAAATGTGGATAATTCAAGGAAAAATGCAACTTTTTTCTCTTGTAAAAATAATTTTAACATTGCGTTCACGTGAACGCATACACGTCAAAGTGACGAAAAACGACTGGGTTTTTTTATAAAATTTGACGAAAAAACTCTGCCGCGCTGTTTTTTCGAGAAAAAACAGCGGGCAGAGTATCGTCAAATTACACATTGTATTTGTTTTTAATGGAGATATCGGTATAAAAATAGCGGGTTTCCGGCGATTTTCCGGAGAATACACGGTCAAAAAGTAGCATAATCGGTTGAAAACCCTGCGTGTGCGCATCCTGACCAATCAAGAAGTCTATACGACTGTCAAGCAGATTCTGTATGTTGTTTGGTACGAGGTCGAAACAAATGACGCGTACCTTGCCCGCATATCCCATGCGATCCAGCGCACGGGACACACCGGCCTGACCGCCGGCAGCCATGTAAATCGCCTTGAGATCCGGATGCCGGCGCAGCGTCTGCTCGGTCAGCTCCTGCGTGGTAATTTCATCATCCTGACAGTATACGGCGGGCAGTGTGCGCAGATTCGGAAAGCTCTTTTTGATTTCGTCGCAAAAGCCGTGAATACGCAGGGCATGCGAATGATTGTAGTGATAACCGGAGATGGGGAGAACCAAGCCGCCGTCGTTGGTGATGGCGTTGACCAGTCCGGCACAGGTACGGCCGGCAAGCTCACTATTCTGACCGACAAAGCACATGCGCTTGGTGTCGTCAATGTCAGCGTTGAACGTCACAACGGGGATGCCTGCGTCTACCAGCGCGTTGATTTTCTTTTTGATGCGCGGGTCGTCCGCCGGACAGATTGCCAAGCCGCTGATGTCCTCTGCGAGCAATTCGTCAATCAATTGCAGCTGTACATCCACATCCAGACCGATACCTTCTCGGATGAGAACCTCACAGCCCATGGTGGACACTTCGCGTGCGGCGTCATCAATGCCGGAGCGCAGCAGGTGCATAAACGGTGTTTCGGTTGCCTGTGCGATGACACCCAATTTCATTGGTCGGTGCGTCATTGCCAGCGCTTTTCCGGCGCGATTCGGCTGATACCCAAGATCGTCTGCGATTTTGCGAATGCGCTCCGCGACCTCCGGTTTGACGCGGCCGCGGTTATATAATGCACGGTCTACCGTGCCACGGGATACACCGGCAAGCTCGGCGATTTGTTTGAGTGTGACAGCCATGTTGAGACCCCTTCCAGTGAATATACGAAAGAATGATTGTACCACATTATCACAGTGTGCGGTAAAACGTTCTGAATGAAATCATTCTAACTATTTTAATCTAGCATGACTGGAAGAAAAAAGCAAGTATTTTTCGCCAGAACGGTTTGACACGTCCGCGCAAGAGGTCTATTCGTTACTGCGAATTGCTGGATTTTGCTATGAAAATACCCAGTGGTATTTGTCGGGATTGTCTGGTATAATAAAATAACAAATTTCAAGAGGAGAGACATATATGAAAAAAAGAATATTGGCTGGATTGGCGCTTGCCGCAATGGCAGCACTGCTGCTGTGCGGCTGTACCCGCAGCACGTACACGCAGGAGGACATCGGAGAGCCGCCGGCGACCATTGATGAGACGACCATTCTCGGCACATGGTATTTTGAAGGCCATGAATCCGCGACCATTCAGTTTCATGAGGACGGTACCTATGAGACCGACAATGAAGGCAAAAAGGGCAACGGCACCTACACGCTGAGCGATGACTGCAAGACCCTGCATCTCAAAGAAGAAACATCTTCCGTGGATGAAGACGTCTCTGTTATGTACGGCGATGATATTTTATATCTGATCTGGAAGAGCAGCAGAGAACAAATCTTTACGCGCAATATCGGTCAGGATGCACCGGGCAATTCCAAGTGACAAACAATCCCATACCCGCACTTCAATTTGTGCTGGGTATGGGATTTTGTGCGTTTTGCGCGTGTTTTTCTAAGACGAAAGCCCCCTGCATCAGGAACTGCAGGGGGCTTTGGAGATTGTGTTATGTAATTTTAAAAGTTACCATTGGGGATAAAGGGGCTGGAAAACAGCTTATGCTGCCAGTACCAGCGGGGAGAATACGATGTAGAAGACAGCAGCGACAATCAGGCCAATGATGGTCAGATGCCAACGATACTTCCACGGAGTCAGATCGACTGCACCAACATCCGGTACGACATATTCCTCGCACGGACGTACCTTCTGCAGAATGAACATAATCAGCAGGTACAGCGGGAACAGAACAGCCATTGCGTACAGGTAATGGATTTCCTCGGTGCTTCCCGGATAGCACGGCTTCAGGAGCAGGAATGCGCCGTAAACAACGAAATGGATAACAGTAATCAGATACGGAGTGAACTTCGGTACGCGGCGGAACCACATAACACCGAGAACGGTGCACAGTACCGGCAGGGACAGGAAGTTTGCCAGAGAGTTCAGGAAGGTGGTAATGCCGTTTGCGTACATAACGAACGGGGAGATAACGATAGAGATGACTGCTGCAAAGGTGCCGTAAGACTTGGAAATCTTAATCAGCTGTGCATCGTCCTTGCCCTTGCCCATCTTGGTATCCTTGACAATATCCAGGGTGAACATCGTGCAAGCAGAGTTCAGAACGGAGTTGAAGGAAGACAGGATAGCGCCGAACAGGACTGCTGCGAAGAAGCCCATGATCGGGGTCGGAACAACGTGTGCAATCAGTGCCGGATATGCCATGTCGATCGGGGAAGAAGAGCTGTTGATCGTCTCCTGGATGGACGGCATATGGTAAGCAATGATACCCGGGAAAATCAGGTACAGCGGGCCAAGGCACTTCAGGAAACCACAGTAAATGGCGCCCTTCTGGCCTTCAGCCAGGTTCTTAGCAGCGAGGGAACGCTGAACGAAGGACTGGTTGGTGCACCACCAATACAGGTTGGAGAACAGCATACCAGTAAAGATCAGCGGCCACGGCAGGTTCGGCTGCGCAGAGTTCCAAGAGGACCATGCGTTCAGCTTTTCCGGCTCGTTGTGCAGGATGTAAGTCCAGCCGTCAACGATGCCGGAGCCGCCGACTTCGTGACCCAGAACTGCCAGAGCGATGAACGGGATCAGGAAGCCTGCAATCAGAAGACCAATACCGTTGATGGTATCGGATACAGCAACGGCCTTCAGACCGCCGAAGATTGCGTAGCAAGCACCTACAATACCAATAACTACACACAGAACGGCAATAGCAGCGAACTGATTGCCGTTGAAGATAGACAATTTGTCAAAGTTAAAGATTCTTACAAATGCAACGGAACCCGAGTACAGGATAACCGGCAGGTTCAGGAAGGAGTACATCAGTACGATGATAGCGGAGAACATGAGCTTAACGCCCTTGCCAAAACGCTCTTCCATCATAGCCGGAATGGTAGTGGTACCCATCTTCAGGTAACGCGGCAGGAAGTAATGAGCCAGGAACAGCAGCGTGAAGATGGAACCAACTTCAAATGCGGATGGGCTCATGTTGGTCTGCCAAGACTGGCCGTTCAGGCCAACCAGCTGCTCAGCAGACAGGTTTGTCAGCAGAAGGGAACCTGCGATGACGTAGCCCGGAAGGCTGCGGCTTGCGAGGAAGTATCCGTCTGCGGATTCGAGGTTATCGCCCTTGGTCTTTACACTGGCAATGACTGCTACTAAGATCGTGAAGGCCAAGAAGGAGATGATAACCCAAATATTGGAGTTCAGAAAACCCATTTATTTTTCCTTCTTTCTTTATATTTCCTTTTGTTTCGCATACTTGTGTTTCCCCAAAAGATCGCTTTTAAAATTTTTTATAACACTCTCTCCATAAAAGAACATATCTTTCGCATATGGGAAAAACAAAGTAAGTACAAACGTAAACTTTGAAATTCGGAATCGAATCTGAGTAACCTTTTCCTTTGTTGTTATGGATGCATAGGTTCGTATTCTATGCCTTTATGAAATTATAAAGGTGCAACGGGAAGGTGTTACATAATGTTGCGTTCACGTGCACGCAATTGGGAGAAAGAAAAGCGGATGATTACTGGCGATTTCCTTTTTGCCAGCATCCGCTGTTTTTTGTATCCGTCCAATTGTACAAGGTGTCTGCGCCACGCCGGAGATGCGATGTCGGCACATTTCAAATAGAAACTTCTACTATCCTGTGCGAGAACAAGAATTCTCTTTTGTGCATTATGCTTTCCACGCTTATAAATTTACCATGATATGCCTTGAATTGCAAGAGAAAAGCACGACTTTTTTCACAGCAGAATCACCAGATATTTTTGCATCAAATTGTGACAGCGTACAGAGAACTAGACAAGTGCGGAAAGCGGTATAATGTACAAACTATGCACGTAATATGGCATTGAGGTGGAGAAATGTGCTATTTTAAGGTAGTATCCGGCAGAAAAATGGCGGCTGCACTGCTGATAGGCATGGCGGTGTGCGCTGCGGGTTGTCTGGTTTTTCGGGCAGGAAATTGGGTTAGTGTGTCAGCTGCACAAAAGGAACTTCCCATCTACAGCGTAGAGCGAAAAGACAAGGTCTGTGCCCTGACCTTTGATGCGGCATGGGGCAATGAGGACACCCAACAGCTCATTGACATCTTAAAAACGGAGAACATTCAAGCGACGTTTTTTGTGGTAGGTGCGTGGGTTGACAAGTATCCAGAATCCGTTAAAGCGTTATCGGATGCCGGACATGAAGTGATGAATCATTCCGCAACGCATCCGCACATGCCGGATTTATCCACAGAACAAATGACAGAAGAAGTACAGAGCTGCAACGAAAAGATCAAAGCGATTACCGGCGTGCAGCCGACGCTGTTCCGCCCGCCATACGGAGATTATAATAATGCGGTTATTTCCACCATGCGTTCGATTGGCATGTATTCCATTCAGTGGGACGTAGACAGCTTGGATTGGAGAAACCCAGCGCCGTCCGAAATTACCAAAAGAGTAGTCGAAAATGCACAAAACGGCAGCATTATTCTGTTTCACAATGCTGCTGTTAACACGCCGGCTGCGCTGCCTTCCGTCATTGCGGGACTCAAGGCGAAGGGCTTTTCGTTTTTACCGGTCTCCAAGCTCATCTATACGGAAAATTATACGATGGATCACACCGGACGGCAGATTCCGAATACGGTGGAATAATTACGTGCAATAGCTTCTTGACGCTGTTGTGATTGAGACGGTTGATGTGCTGTGTTGGTGCTGGTCAACCGTCTTTTTTTGTTACGTGTTGTTTACTAAGATGAACAACAAAGCAAATACGATAAAAATAATATGAATGATATCACGTTTTTTCATTGAAAATCCCTCCGTACTATGTTATACTTGAGGTATACAAGAGGGGCGAACCTCTTGTATACCCTGTTGCATTACGAGAAAAACTTATGTAATGCGGTTAGGAACATTGCTGCGCCGACTAGAATTTCAGGCAGCAATTCCATGAGCTGTAGCAGAAATTCACGTTTCTGTTTCAGCTCTTTTCTTTTTTGAGTTAAAAACTTTTAATCTATCCATAGGAATGTAAATTTACATCGCATAGAGAGGATGAAAAATAATGGAATTGTTTGATCATGTAAAAATCAAATCCAGCGGAATTACTGGCATTATTGTAGACATTCTCGATGGTCAGTTCACTGTTGAAGCTGATGAAGAACGCAAGGTGGATGATAACAGTGGTTATCCGAGCCGATGGGCATTATACATTTGTACAGCTGCTGAGCTTGAACCGATTAAATGATTCGACAATTAACCTGCATGAAACCATGTTGTTTTTAGAGATTGAGGTGATTCCGAATGTCTGAATTTCTGAGAGAAGAAGATATTAGCGCAGGATTTCGTGAGCCGCTTTATAGTGTTACAACCTGTATTCCGGAATGCAATGTTTGTATTCACTGGGATGGTCCCGGAAAATGCAAAAAACTTGGTAATTCACCGGACATTTTCGGATGGGGCGAACGCCATGACTGCCCAGACGCAATTTTAGACACAAATCGTTTTTCATATCCTACATATGAAAAGCTCTATCCGGAAGAGTGCAAACAATCGAAGAAAAGATAAGAGCTAAAAGACCGCCAAGCGCAAGCGAGGCGGTTTTGCTATACCCATTTTACCCCATCGAAATCGAGGTATTTAACTTTATTGGAATGTAAATGACACGATTCCCGAAACGTTTACAAAACGAGTTTTTGACACGCAATGGGATGGATGGTATACTATTTTTATATCTTAAATCAGACCGGAACTGGCTTCTTTCGAGAGCTTTCGCTATGCACGATTTGATGTGTTATTGGTTTGCTCTGCACGCAATGAGCCGTCTGGGCTAAACGTATTTTTAGGAGGACGAAGTATGTCTGCATTAAAGTTTTTGGGTATTTTCTTTCTTGCTCTAGGAATCGTGAAATCTGTGCAGGCTGCCATTTTGTATGCCAAGGAACGTCTTTGACCATGCGCAAGCGGTAAAATTACCAAAAGCTTATATAGCAGTCTGAAAAACGGATAGATATTTGGAGGAAAAACGATGCATTACAATGGCCCGGTCATTCGGCCGCAGACCGATGCAGACAGTGTGTTTATTGAAGTGACTGTCGGCTGCACGCACGACAGCTGTACCTTTTGCAATTTTTACGATGGATATCCATTTCGCGTGGCGCCGCTGGAACAGGTTGAAGCGGATTTGAAAGAAGCGGCACAGTACAATCCGCACGCCAAAAAGGTATGGGCATCTGGTGGAAATCCGTATGCGTTATCTACGGAAAAGCTGGCAGTGCTGGCAAAATTGTTCAAAAAATATTTGCCGGAAGGCAGAATTTCCACCTATGCCCGTGTGGATGATTTGCTGCGCCGAAGTGTAGAAGATATGCGGTATCTCAAGCAATTGGGCTTCGAGGATATTGTCGTAGGCATTGAAAGCGGCGATGATGAGGTACTGACACATACGAAAAAAGGATATACTGCCGCAGATATTCTCGAGGGATGCAAAAAGCTGGAGCAAGCGGGCGTCGATTATCGCGTGATTTATCTGGGCGGCTTGGCCGGACATGGAAAAGCACATGAGAGTGCAAAAAAATCCGCCGCACTGCTCAACCAGCTGCATCCGTATTTGATGATTCTCACAACTTTGGCAATTTTGCCGGGAACGGAATTATATGATGAATGGCATGCAGGAATCTTTCAGGAAGTCACAGAGCGCGAGCGGCTGGATGAATTTCGCACCCTGCTTGCCAATATGAACAATGAAATCGTTGTTTTTTCTGCGACATCGACAAACTCGATGCCTTTTGTCGTGCATATGCCGTTTGAAAAAGCAGAAATCGTACAAAAATTGGATGCCGCCATTGACAGCATGACGGATGAAAAAGAAGCGCGTATCGTGGAAAGCCGGCACCGCATGACAAGCGTATAATGAGAAATTGCCTCTTTACAGCTGTGATATAATAAAAGAAAAACAGAAAAAGAGGCGAAGAACATGCAAATAAGCCTGATTTTGATGGAAGAAATTGCAAAACTTTTCCTGATTATGTTTATGGGCTATGCGCTGGTGAAAACAAAGCTGCTCCGCGTGCAGGACAGCAAAGTTGTATCGGTGATTTTGGTCTATTTGGTCATCCCGTGTATGATTGTTCATGCATTTCAGATAGATGATTCTCCGCAGGTACGAACAGGTTTGCTGTTTGCGTTTGCAGCTGCGGCAGCAGTTCATGTGCTGTTTTTGCTGTTTACAGCGATTTTGCGCAAGCCATGCCGACTGAGTACAATCGAACAGTTGACGGTGATTTATACCAATGCAGGTATCTTGGTGGTACCATTGATTCAAGCACTGCTCGGACAGCAATATGTTGTCTATTCCTGCGGCTTTCTCGTTGTGCAATTGGTTTTGATTTGGACGCATTGCCGCAGTAAGCTGACGGCAGACAACGGAATACAATGGAAAAAGATTTTGTGGAACATCAATGTGATTTCCATTTTCACTGGCGCCGTGTTGTTTTTGTGCCATATCACACTGCCATCTGTGATTGATGACACGATTCAAATGACCGGTGATATGGTAGGACCTATGGGAATGCTGCTGGCCGGTATGGTCATTGCGGATATTCCGCTAAAGCAAGTTTTTACAGCGTGGGGCAATTATAAAACCGTGCTGCTGCGGCTGCTCGTGTATCCGTTGTTATTGCTGGTTTTGTTTCGCGTCATGCATGTGACCGGCATGGTTGCAGACGGCAAAAATATTTTATTGACGGTATTCTTGGCCTGCATTACGCCGGCATGTGCAACCGTCACTTCTATGGCGCAGTTGTATGACAAAGATGCGGCAAAATCCAGCGTACTATATGTTTTGACAACGATATGTTCCATTGTCACAATGCCAATCATGATTGGATTATATTGTGCGTGGTTATAAAAGACAAAAAAATCACGGCGTCGTGCCGTGATTTTTTTTGCTTATTCTGCGAAATAATTTTGTTTTCCGGGACGCATAAAGTATTTTTGATGCATGTACAGAGAGATGAGCAAAGTCAGCGCTTCTGCTGCCGGAACGGCAATCCAAGCGCCGTTGATGCCGAGAAAATGCGGAAGCACAAGCAGACAGGCTGCCGTAAAAACAAAGGTACGGCAGAACGAAAGAATTGCGGATACTCTGCCGTTGGATAATGCGGTAAAAAATCCGGAAGATGTGATGTTGACACCGCTGAACAAAAAGCAGAAAGCGAACAAGCGAAATCCGGTCAATGCCAACGGGAAGGTCTCTGCGTCGTGGGTAAATATTGTAATAATCGGGCGGGATAAAGCTTCTGCTGCCCCCAACAAAAAGATGGAGGATGCGATGACAAACAGGAAGGAAATCCGGTATACGCGCCGGAGCAAGATCTTGTTTTGCGCGCCGTATTGAAATCCGACAATGGGCGCAACGCCAATAGAAAAACCGAGATAGAACGAATTAAACAAAAATTGGCCGTATAATAAAATGGTAATGGCAGCAACACCGTGTTCTCCGGCAATGCGCATGAGAACAATGTTGAACAACACGGTTACAACTGCCATGGACAGCTGAGAAACCATTTCGGAAGAACCGTTATAACAGGCTTGCAGCAGTTCACGTTTGTAAAAAGAAAATTTGGTGAAATGCAGTCCCTGTTTGTTTGTAAAGAAGAAAATCAAACCGACAACAGCCGGAATGCATTGTCCGATGCCGGTTGCCAAAGCAGCACCGGCAACGCCGAGCTGAAAGACAACAATAAAGAGATAATCCAATACTGCGTTGGAAATACCTGAGCCGATAGACAGCAGCAAACCGAGCGTTGGTCTCTCTGCTGTCACAAAGTAGGATTGGAATAATACCTGCAGCATGCAGGCGGGAGCAAAGGCAAGCAGCGTGCGCAAATACATGTTGCAGTCGTGAAGAAGCACGTCATTGGCTCCCAAAAACAGAGAGAGCGGCGTGGCAAATATCTGAACCAAAATGGAAATGAGAACGCCCAATCCAAGGGCAATGACGACATATTGCGTCAAACAGGCATTGGCTTTTTGCGGACGATCTTCGCCGAGATAACGGCTGATAATTGCGTTGCCGCCGGTGGCAAGCATGGTCGCAAAAGCAATGGCGATATTGAGAACCGGATAGACGATATTTGTCGCGGAGAGTGCATTGCTGCCGACAAAGCGGGAGACAAAAATGCCGTCCACAATTGTATACAGCGACATAAACACCATCATGACAATAGATGGCGCTGCGAATTTTAATAAAGACCATGGGGTAAATCGCTGATTCAGCGATGAACTCATAAAAATATCTCCTTTCGATGTGCTTTTTTACTTGACATTTGACAGTATATCCTATAGGGTAACCCTATAGTCAAGAGGAATTGGAGAAAAAGAACAGATGAATCGAAATCTTTACATGACAACGGGAGAATTTGCCAAACTCATGGGCGTGACAAAGGAAACGTTGTTTCATTATAATGAAATCGGATTGTTTTGCCCGGAATGCGTGACGGAAAACGGCTACCGGCAGTATTCCGTGAATCAAGTGGAGGTCATGAACACCATTTTGTTGTTAAAAGAATTGGGAATGCCGCTCAAAGAAATTCGGGAATTTATGTGTCACCGCAGTCCGGAGCGAATTTTACAGGTGTTTGCACAGCGGGAAAAACAATTAAATCAGCAGATAAAAAAGCTGCAGCAGATGAAAAAGTGGGTGGCACAGCGCACGCGAAAAATCAAAGCGATTCGACAGCTGCGGACACAAGATGTTTCCGTACAGATGTTTCCGGAGAGATACTATATATATGCTTCCGTGTCGCCGGACAGCGAATGGGAGTATTATCAGAAAGCAGGTGAAATGATCGCGGCGTTGGAGCAGGAAGGTGCCCAAATAGATTATGACATTGCCTGTGTACAGCACGCGGACAATATCCATACGGGACGGTGCAATGTCTATGACAATGCGGGTCTGCTGCTGGAGAAAAAGATGGAAAAGCTGCCGTGTCTGATACTGCCGGCGGGAGCGTATCTGACAGCGTACCATGTCGGGCATTGGAACAGCGTGCAGGAAGCCTATGCGCGCTTGACAGCCTATAAAAAAGCACAAAAGCTCCAGACAGATGACATCTATCTGGAGCATTATGTGGTGGATAATTTTGTGGAAGATTCGATAGAAAATTTTGTCACAGAAATTTCTGTGCGCATACGATAGGATTTATCTGCCGGACGCGCGGCACTTTTTCATCGTGCGCTGGAACATGACAAGCATGAGCAGCAGAATCAAAGCGATATACGGCGCAAACAAAAACGGTGAGATAATGATTCCGACAGCTTTTTGCAATTGGATATTCCAGAGTGTTCGGATCCGGACGCCAGTGTGAATGCCGAAGCCACGATTACGGCAAATGGTGTTACAGATACGATGTCTCTGACAGGCAGGCTCACAGAAATCAAGTTGGACAATGGAGATCAATGCTTTGCCGGTGGGTTATCCGGATATTTGAACGGAGATAGTTCACGGGAAAATACAGTTACGCTGTCCGTGAATTATGATAAGACTGCGCAGGTCTGTTATGTGATAGCACAGATTGGCGATGCACTTTGTTTAGACTTCGGAACGCCTTTTGGTGGACAGAGCAAGATATATCAAAAGTTGAAGGACGCGCAGGCGTAAATACATAACGCATCGGATGAAACAAACCATCCGGTGCGTTTTTGGTCAGGAAATGAAAGAAAAAAGCAACAGAGCAGCTCGGGGAAAGGAACTGCTCTGTTTTGGAAATATGAGAGAATAGAAAATGGGTAACTCTTGTTTAGCCAACTCCAAGTGGGGAGAAGGTAATGTAGATTGCTGCGAGGATCGCAAAGGTCATAACAACGACCGGAATGCGGTACTTCCACGGCGTCATATCGACAACTTCTAAGTTCGGCAGTTCGTATGGCGTCTCGCGCGGCTTGAGCTTGGAGCAAGCCCACAGCAAAACAATGTCAACAACGAATGCAGTTACTTCAAAGTAGAGGAAGTGCAGCGGAACGGTGTTCATCAGTACACCGTAAACGATGATGTGAACGATGATGGTGAGCTTCGGTGCGAAGTTCGGGATATTCTTGTTGAGCATACCCATCATTGCGACAGCCAGAACCGGTACGCCGTAGTAGCCCCACATCTGATTCAGGAAGGTGCTGATGCCAGCCGGCAGATACATGAGGAACGGAGCGATCACGATGGAAGCCAAGCAAAGAACAATGCCGAAGCGCTTAGCAATCGTGATTTCCTGCTGCGCGGTGCGCTCCTTCTTGGAGATAACCGGCAGAATATCGAGGGTGAACAGGGTCATAGAGCTGTTGAGTACGGAGTTGAAGGACGACAGGATTGCGCCGAACATAACAGCTGCGAAGAATCCGAGAACCGGAGTCGGCAGAATGTCATGAACCAGAGTCGGATAAGCCATGTCGAAATCCGTCAGTACACCGCCGTCGCGGATGCGCTGGATGATACCAGGCATGACAAGGAACAGCGGGCAGAATACCAGAGCCAGACCGGAGAGAAGAGCACCCTTCTGTGCTTCCTTCAGGTTCTTTGCGCCGAGTACACGCTGCATGATGGACTGGTTTGTGCAGTAGTAAGAAATGTGGTTGATGCTGCATCCGAGGATAATCATCGGCCACGGGATTTCCGGTGCCTGTGCATCCCAAGACTTGATAGCATTCAGATGCTCTGGCGGTGCATCGCTAATCATACGCTGTACGCCGGTAATCAGGCTGCCCTCACCGAGAATGATAAATGCCAGAATCGGAACGATAACAACAGCGCCGATGATGAAGATGACGCCGTTGAGCGAGTCGGATACAGCTACGGCCTTCAGACCGCCGAAGATTGCGTAGATGCCGCCGATAACGCCGAGGGCAACACACATGATGGTGATTGCGAGGAAACGGTTGCCGCCGACCAAGTCGGTGACATTAAAAATACGCTCCATAGCGACCGAGCCGGCGTAAAGAACCAGCGGAAGCATGGTAACGATGTATGCTACGAGGAAGATAAAGGAAACCAGAACGCGGGTTGCGCGGTCATAACGGTTTTCCAAGAATTCCGGAATCGTTGTAATGCCGAGTTTAAAGTAGCGCGGTACAAAGAACAATGCCATCAGCGTCAGTGCAACCGGACACATGGTTTCCCAGCCCATTGCTGTGATACCAGCGGCATAGCCCTGACCATTTCGTCCGACTAGCTGTTCTGCTGACAGGTTTGTCATCATCAGGGAACCAAAAATGACGATACCGGTCAGGCTTCGACCACCCAGGAAGTAACCGTCCTGAGAGGTTTCATCTGTGCCGCGTGTCTTGAGCCAGCTGATAAATGCAACCAGCGCCGTGACAGCGACAAAGGAAGCGAGTGTAAATACCATGATATTTTTCCTTTCCTAACTTCACAAATTCTTTTTCTTATATCTTTTTTATATACACATAGGGGAAAAGCTATGTGTAAAAGGCGAAAAATCCACAGCGCTTCTCCTGTATAGAATTAGCCGCTGTGGATTTTTAATCGGATGAAGTATTAGAGAAGAGAGTATGTGAAGGTGTAATCGATTTTGGATAAGAGAGGTGGTTTAGAAACCAGCCTTGCGCAGGTTTTCACGGCCGATGGAAGCCTTCTCCAGCGGAACGTCGAAAGACTTCACCGGGAACAGATCCTGCTCAACAACGCACCAGCCGTCATAGCCGCACGCGACGAGAGCGTCATGCATAGCAGCGAAGTCGATGCTGCCCTTGCCCGGCTCTACCATGATGTCCTCGGTAACAGCCTTAGCGAAAGACCACTTGTTTTCGTCCATCTTTGCCTTGACAGACAGGTCGCAATCCTTGAAATGGATGTACGGAATGCGCTTTGCCCACTTCTTGTAGAAGGAGATCGGCTCGCCGCCGCCGTATACGTGGTGACCGGTATCAAAGCACAGATCTACATTGGTGTCGTTGAGGAAGCGCTCAATCTGCTCCTCAGTCTGCACATGGCTGTCAACGTGTGGATGGAACAGACCCTGGAAGCCGTTTGCAGCACAGCGGTCAGCACACTTCTGTACGTTTGCGCAGTACTTTGCCCACTCCTCATCGGTCAGATCCGGATTCATTTCCAGCTCGCCAGTAGCGAGGTTGGTGTACATCGGCGGCAACAGCACGATATACTTGGCGGACGGGAAGTGCTTGAGCAGGGCAGAGATGTCGTCAATATCCTTGAGCATCTGCTCAACATTTGCGTCATCCAGATAGTTGCCGCCCTCGGTAGCACCAACCAGCGTCAGGCCGCGCGCGTCAATGGCGTTCTTGAGAACCTGCGGGTTGTCGTTCGGCATGTAGCCCCATGGGCCGATTTCACAGCCGTCGTAGCCTGCAATTTTCATTTCGTCGAGGCAGCGCCACCACTGCGGCTGCTTTGCGTTGTTCGGATCGCTTGCCGGGAACCATACGCCCCAGGAATCCGGAGCAATACCAATTTTGATAGACATAGTCTTTCCTCCATCTATTTTCTGGAGCCACTGCCGGAATATATTCCAGCAGTGGCGGATATTTCTTCTGTGACGATTACTTTACGTCAACCCACTCGCGGGTCTTGGAAGATTCGATAACAGCAGCAACCGTGCGGTCAATCTTGTAGCCGAACTCAAAGTCGGTGGTGTAGTCAGCGCCGTTGGTGATTGCATCGAACAGAGCATGTACTTCGAGGATCTTCATGTCGTTGTAAGCGATGGAGATGCCGCCTGCCGGCTGGAATGCGGAGTAGCCCTTCATCTGCGGGTTCAGCAGTACGGTGCGGAAACCGCGGTCACGCTCGTTGTCGCTCTGGAAGTATACCTGAACTTCGCCCATGCGCTCCAGATCGTAGCGAACAGAGCCCTTGGTGCCCTGAATCTCGTAGCACAGGTAGTTCTTGCGGCCGGTAGCTACACGGGAGCAAGCAATCTGACCGATTGCGCCGTTTGCGTACTCGGCGGTGAAGGTCATGATGTCCTCGTTCTCAACGTCAACCAGCTCATCGGAACCAGCGCACTTCGGACGCTTCGGGAATACGGTGGTAGCAACTGCGTTTACCTTAGAAATGTCGCCCATGATGAACTGGGAGATGGACAGCAGGTGGGAACCCAGATCACCCAGTGCGCCGCAGCCTGCCAGCTTGTTGATGTGTCTCCAGGTAATCGGCAGGGACTCGTCAAGCAGTTGATCCTGATCGTAGGTGCCGGTGAAGCGCATGATCTTGCCCAGTGCGCCGGACTGAACCAGCTCACGAACGTAAGCGTTTGCCGGGTTCTGGGTGTTGTTGAAGCCAACGTAGTTTACAACGCCCTTCTGAGCAGCAAGCTCAGCCAGTTCCTTGGACTCCTCAGCGGAGATGGACAGCGGCTTCTCGCAGTATACGTTCTTGCCGTTTTCCAGAGCTGCCTTAGCAACCTCGTAGTGGAAAGCGTTCGGGGTTGCGATGTCAACCAGATCAACGTTCGGATCGGTTACAACGTCGTGCCAGTCGGTGGTGATGCGCTTAAAGCCAATCTTCTTCTGTGCGGACTTTGCAGCTTCCTCGTTTGCGTCAGCAACGATCTCGAAGGATGCAACGCCGTAGTCAGGGCCAAACAGCATCTCAGCGTCAGCCAGTGCAGAGGAATGAGCCTTGCCCATCCAGCCGGAACCTACCAGACCAATACGGATTTCTTTCATTTTCTTTTCCTCCTAAAAAATGTTCTCTCAATGGTGATAATGGTGATACATAAAATTTACTAATTTCTTTGCAGTCTTGGAAAGTTTGAAAATCAGGGAGAAACGTTTTGTTTCTTTGGCTTTCGTTCGTGTCTCTCGTTTGACTGTGCCCATAGTATACGGCGAAAATCGAGAAATGTCATTGCATAGAATTTTCTTGTTCTATACATAAATTATCATTTATTTAGAGGAAAAAACAACCTGCACAAACCGGTTGGGTACCAATTGTGCAGGCTGCATAAAACGATGTTCTTTTGTGTATAGAATGGCGGAAAGAAGCGCATTTATGTCAAATCGGATTTTTTCGAAATTGACTGGGAGAAACGCCGACGCGTGATGAAAACAGGTTGCTGAACGTGGTTATGTTTGGATATCCGACACTGTTTGCGATGACTTTCACTGGCTGATCCGTCGTTTTGAGCAAATGCTTCGCCCGATTGATGCGCACGAGGATGATGTATTCGTGCGGGGAGTACCCGCACTGCTTTTTAAACAGGCGGGAGAAGTAAAATTGACTCATGTTGACATGCCGCGCCAGCTCAGGGAGCGTCAGGGGTTCTCCGTAGTGCTCGCCGATATATTGAATGGCAGCCTCTGTGGCGGTCTGGGCGTTGCCGGTGTCTGTGCAGGATTGAGTGGCATTGCCGGTAATCAAGAAAATCCAGATAGAATAGATCCGCAGAGACAGCGGTGCCTCTGCAATAAATTGATTGTTGCGCCAAGCGTATAGAATATCCAGCATCAGCCGATGCACTTCGGATGCGTTGGAAGAATCAAAGACCGGTGTGCGGTATAGGCTGCATACCTGTTCAAACAGCTGCGGGCTGTTGCTGCCGTCCAGATGCATCCAGACGAATTCCGTATTATCTATTGTATGATATTGGTGCGGTTGCGTACAGTCCAGAATGACCAATTGTCCGCGGTGCGCAATGATGGTGCGATTATTTGCCGTGACGGAAAGCCGGCCACTGCGGATGTACATGAGCAGATAGCGTGCGTCCGGATAGCGGGAGCGGTCAATTCGATAGTCTTTATCTGTATAATAATAACCGCAGGATGTCATATAAAACAGCATGCTGCGTGCTTGTTCAGAAGGGCTTTGAAAATATAAATCTGATCCGTTGCAGGTGCCGGCTTCGAAACCGAGCATAGTTAAGATACCTCCTTGGGAAATAATCCATTGAGAATACGTCAAATTGTAGCATCTCGTTTGTGAGATGTCAAAATAAAACCATGTGCACGCTTGCAAAAAAATCGCGGGGAGAGCAAAAAATCATAAACAGGGGATGTAAAGAAATGTGTGAATCAGTGATGATTCGTCACTATAATAAGGAAAAAACACAGGAAATTGCTTGAAAAAATATGCGTTTTTCTTGGCGGCTGCCGGATAAATGTACGAAAGAGCATTTTATCCAAAGCAAAATACACAAGAAGAATGGGAGTGAACCCGCGCACATTAGACAATGTTACGGCGGAAACCATTGGAAAAACGAGAAAACGACAAGAAACTCTCACAAAGTATACAAAAAAAGAAAATTATTTTGTGCAGTTTGATAAAAAATCACAAAAAAGAGCACGATTTCGCAACTCAATAGCAGGAAATGTTATTTATTTGCACGGGACAAAACGGTACAATGCATACATAGAAAAACACAACAGATGACAAGAGAGATAGACTGTTGTGAACGAAGAAAAGGAGAATGACCTATGAAAATGAAGAGAATTGCAGCGATGCTCTTGGCAGGCGCTATGCTGACAGGTCTGTGTGCTTGCGGCGGCTCCGGCGGCGGCAAGCCCGACTCCGCCATG
>ENA-OPDA01001086-OPDA01001086.1-human-gut-metagenome-genome-assembly--contig:-NODE-1086-length-18501-cov-4.286187_pt1 | contig 18501 bp, 35 predicted proteins | sample MGYA00241253_ERZ501486 | MGnify/ENA primary metagenome ERZ501486 (study PRJEB25962, sample SAMEA2042510) | human gut metagenome | biome: human gut; feature: human-associated habitat; material: faeces... | reverse complement strand
GGATTCCTCGGTGGAGAAAATGTCATCTGCCCCTTTCAGCGACACGTTTAAGCTGCTTTTCGGCATTCGCCAGCACCTCCTTCGTCAGAGATTGGTAGGCTTCTGCCACCTTACCTTTGGGGTCGTGCTGGAAAATGCTTTTGCCCACTGCACTGATTTCCGCAGCGCGGACAGACCGTGGAATGGTCTGGTCGAACACCTTGATCTTGCTGCCGTAAGCACCCCGAATCAGGTTGTCGATCTGCTGCCCATAGTTGGTGCGGCTATCTGTCATAGTCAGCAGGATGCCTTCGATTTTCAGTTTGGGGTTGATCTGCCGTCGGACCTTCTGCACGGTCTGCAAAAGCTGTTCCAGGCCCTTTGCAGACAGGTACTGCGCCTGTACGGGAATCAGGGTGGTGTCCGCCGCTGCCAAGGCATTGACGGTCAGCATCCCAAGGGAAGGAGTGCAGTCCAGCAGAATGAAATCGTATTCATGCTTTACCCCTTCCAGCACCTGTTTCAGCATCTTTTCCCGGTTCATGCAGTTGACAAGGGAAACTTCCAGCCCTGCCAGTTCAATGTTTGCCGGAATCAAGTCAACGCCCTCCGCATGGTGCAGGATGCCTTCACCGGGCGGAATGCTCTGGTCGTTCATGGCTTTTGCCATCAAGGTGGAAAGGGTAGTGGGCAGTTCATCAGGCTGCTGCCAGCCCATGCTAATGGTCAAGCTGCCCTGTGGGTCAGCATCTACCAGCAGAACTTTTTTGCCTTCGGCTGCAAGTCCAACGCCCAAATTTTCACAGGTGGTGGTCTTGCCGGTGCCGCCTTTCTGGTTGACGATGGCTATCGTGGTTGCTTTCTTTGAAATTTTCATCACCTCCGATTCGCTAAGTCGTGGTTGGTCTGGTTCTGGTAGGAAAGCTGCATGGTGGTGGGTGCGTTATACAGAGAAGCGAGCAGGTATTGTTTCATGTTCCTGATGGGACTGCTGTTCTCTGCAAGGCACTTGAGCACAAAACGGATATGGTCGGCGTTCAGCTTCATAAATCGACTGCATACCACCTCGGCGGGCTTATCATCCCCGGCAATGCGCAGCAGCTTGCGGTTGGTAGCGCAGGTATCCACCAGCAAATTCACGATTTGATAAAGGGTATCTTCATCATCCGGGTAAAGCCGGAGCAGAAGGTCTATCTCTAAAGAATGTGAAAAATATTCTTCGAGCAGTTCACGATTCTTCATCTTCTCCGATTCGTCGGAAAGGATAGGATTCGTATTATTCATCTCTGTTTTATTTTCTTTCTTCTTAATACCTCGCGCTTTTACCGGGTCTTGACAAGCGATTTTAGAGCCACAAGAATCGTCATTATCACGATTCTTGACATTCTCCTTTGAAGATTCTGCCGAAAAGTTCTTCACATACACCAAACATGGCTTTCCTTGCCCTCGACGTTTTCGTTCAATCAAACCAAATCCTTCAAGTTCCCGGAGCAGTCTGGTCGCTTTGTTGTCTGCGCAACGCAAAGTCCTCTTGACATCCTCAATCGTGAAGATGATGAACACTCGGCCTTTTTTGTCAAACCATTCATTTTTAACAGAAAGGCTCATGCGGTCAAGCAGGATGCCGTACAGGGTCTTTGCATCGGTTGACAGATTTTGAAACCGCTGCTCCTGAAAAAGAGCCTTGGGAATGCGGAAGAACGAAAAGAGTTCTCCGGCCTGTCCGTAAAAGTAGTCAAGGGTCATACAATTCTGTCAAGGATGAAAAAACAACGATGATTCATTGACATGGTTGACAAATCCTCCTTATAGATAATTCGTGCAAACAAAAAGCGCAACTTCGATTGATGAAAATCGAAATTGCGCGATGTAACTTAGCCGGGGGAGAAAGGTCATTTGTCAGTGTCGTTTGACCACAATTTGACCACAAAAGGAATGAAACGTCTTGACATCCAATGAAACAGAATGGTATAATGCATTTGAAATTTAACGATACTGAGTCCAGATAGTATCAGATCGTACATTGTGTTCTCGATAGAAGCACAATGGGGTTCAAGAGGCCGTGAGTTCGATTCTCGCCACTCGGACCAGACGCTTCTCAGTCGAACTTGATTTATCAAAGTTCAACTGGGGAGCGTTTTTGTTTTTGTTTTCAGTTTCTTCGGAAATGTTAAAATAAATAAGCAGTTCGGAATCGCTAACTTCTATATTTGTTACGAAAGTGTTAATAAGGCGGCGTTTATAGGCATCGTCCTGCTCTGCGGGCTGGGCGTAGAACTGCTGCAACAGGAAAAGATACTGCTCCTTGGTGAAGAGCAGGGGCTTCTCGGCTTCCATCGTGGAGAGCTGATAGGTCAGCGTGTTCTCCTGCTGGGTCAGATCATCCAGACGAGCGACAAGCTGGGGGTTCGCACTGCCGGTTTCGATGGCATCCATGATGTTCTTGCTCCTGCGGCGCACATCCCGAAGTTCCTGTTCCAGCACATCGCGCTCAGCGTTGGGCTTCTCCATGTCGGCTTTCTGCACCTCGACCATCGTTTCGGCAAGGAGTTCCATCGTTTCCGGCTGCAACAGGTGGTCACAGATGGAGCGGATCACCTTGCCCTCTAAATCATCCTTCGGGATATTGCGCTTGCAGCACTGGGGGTTGGAGCAGGCGTAGTAGCGGTACACCTCGCCGTTGCCGCCGCTGTGCCCGCTTACGCCCTTCATGGTGCAGCCGCACTTTGCGCAGAACAGTTTACCGGAAAGCAGATACTCCGCTTTCGGCTCATACTTGGCTTTCAACTGACGATTGGTTTTCATCATAGCTTGCGCCCTCTTCCATAGATCATCATCAATGATAGCGGGGATCGCACCCTCGATCCGCACGTTGTACGCCTTGCTGGTATAGACACCGCGGTACATTTCATTCTGAATGATACGGGGGATGCTGCACTTGTTGAAGGGGTTGCCCTGACTGGTGCGCAGACCTTTGGCGTTGAGCTGTTCCACAATGGAAGTGCTGCTCTCCCCGGCGGCGTAATGCTCAAAGATGAAGCGCACGGTGGGCGCGGTCTTTTCATCAATGACGTACTTCTTGTTCTCGTCGGTGGTCAAGCCCAGAGAACGGCAACGGTTGATGGCCTGCCCTTTCAGTGCGCTTTCGCGCATACCGCGGCGCATCTTCTCTGCAAGCTCTGCGGAGTAGTATTCGGCAAGGGCTTCCATCAAACCTTCAATGATAATGCCCTCTGCGCCCTCCACGTTGCTTTCGGCGGCATAAAGAATCTCTATGCCGTTGTCCCGCAGACGCTTCTTGTACACGGCACTGTCGTACCGGTTGCGGGCAAAGCGGTCTGTTTTCCAACAGATCACCATATCAAACGCGCCCTTGTCGCCGTCGTTCATCATCTGTTGGAACGCGGCGCGGTCGTCGGTCTTGCCAGAGATATGCCGGTCAATGTATTCGTGAAGGATGGTCAGGCCGTGGAGCTTGGCGTAATTCTCGCAGTCACGGCGTTGCCCTTCGATGCTCTGCTCTGTCTGCCCGCTGCCGCCGGAGTAGCGGTAGTAGGCAACAAGGCGGTTGCCGTCCTTGACTTTCTTCTTTCTCATATATAGTATATCCTTTCAAAATGTCCTGTTCTTCCAGACGGAAGGATGGGGCATTATTTTTTTACGCAAGAAAAAGCCTACCGGGTACGGCTCCGGTGGGCTTTTTCTTTTTGCATGGTGGTCAGCGGTGACGCTTCAACCACTCGTCTGCGGCGCGTTGCAGAACTAACCGACGGTAGTAAACGGTTCGCCCTCCGCTGGCTCGTTCTTTTCCACAAGCGACTTGTACTCGTCGCTCTCGGCAATGCGCTGGGCTTCACTGTCGGGCACTGCCGCGCTCTGGGCGGCAGGGGATGTAGACCGGCTGAACACATTATGGAAGTATTTCAGTACCACATCCCGATCCTGCGGGGTCAGGTCCAGAAATCCCTCCACAATGGCCCGGTGTTCTGCACCAAGATCATACTCGGCGCAGAGCTTGTCCAGCACGGTTTCCCGCGTCTGCTCGAACATCTCCCCCTCACCGGTGCGGAGCCAGTGTTCATCGACCCCGAACTCACGGCAGATAAGGGACACGGTTTGAACAGAAGGATTGTTCTTGCCGCTTTCCAAAAGGCTGATAGAGGTTTTTCCGATACCAATTCTGGAACCGAACTTCTCCATGCTAAGTCCGAAATGTTCTCGCACTTCGCGGATTCTGTCTTTCATTTGCTGTTCACCTCCTTTAATGCAATGATAGCACGAAATGTTAGTTAAGTCAACAAAAGATAATTGAAAAGGGGTTGACAACGATAATTAAATGAACTATAATGAGCGCATAAGGTTAGCTTAATGAACGGAAGAGGTGAAGAGAGATGCAGAACCCGGCAAAGTTCCTGTGTCAGAACAAGGGCAGGGACATGAACGACAAAACAATGAAAGCCCTTGCCAATGACATTCTCGCAAAATGCCAAGAGCAAGAGCTTTCCTACGATGAAATGCACACGCTGTTCACAGCATTACGCCGCCAGAATGAAGAGTGCAGGCAGATTGCAATGAACGCGGCAACGGCTCAAAAAGCAGAGATCAAAACTTTTTGAGCGCGTCCATGATTTCATCAATATTGCCGGGAGCCATGTGTTCGTACATGGAAATGCTTTCGGAGAGAGCGTCGAGCAAGTCGCCCTCCACGGATTCATGCACACCATCTGCTTGCAGATGGATCATGGCAGCCCGCATGGACAGATCATAGACGAGCTTTTGTCGGTCAGTCAAAATAATCACCCCCTTTCCTGCCCTGATTATATCACGGCGGGCAGGGGCGGACAACAAGGAGCGTGAGAGTATGAGCGAGAAAGAAAAGATGCAGACGGAAGAGCTGGCAAAGATCATGGACGATGCAAAGCCGCTTGGCAAGTCGGCTCTTTCCTTTATGGCGGGGTTTGTGCAGGGCTACAAGGAAGCCCAGAGCGCAGACCCGGCGGAGAACACCGGTGGAAAGGAGGACAACGAGGAATGAGGAAAAAGCAGAAGCTGTCCTTCTCCACGTTTCAGGGAAGCCAGACCCGCGAGGGCATTCTGAATATGCTGCTGCAAGACCCGGAACTGTTTGAACGGATTCCGGGGATCACGGCGGAGCAGCGGGAAGCCTACGAGCAGAAGAGAAGGAAGGTGACGGCAGCATGATGGGCGCGGTAGCCGTAACGGTCGTGGCGTTGTGCGTGATCGTGTACACAGCCGCCCGGATCGTGGAACACCGGAAGCAGCGGGAGTTCAGGGAGAACCTGCGGAAGTACATCCGGGAACAGACAAAGAAACAGAGGGACTATACCGATGCCGATGTTTAAGGTTTGCACATCCTGCAAGGAGACGTTCATTGCAGAATCGCCAGCTATAAAGCTGTGCCCGGTGTGCAATGCAAAAAGTCAGACCACCCCGGCGGAACGCGCCCAGAAGAACTGCCGCATAAAGCCGGATCGGTTGATGCTGGATGTTCGACAGGCGGATGCCGAGGGTCTGTCATACGGAGTATGGCGGGCAAGGGAGGACGACAAGAAGAGAAAGGCGGAAGAAGTAATCCGCCGCCAGATCGAAGAAAGGAAAAAGAAGCATGGCGAAAGTAAAACTTGACTACATGAGCCTGAGCCTTCGGGCAGAGGGCAGCGACGATGTGGTGCGTGAGCTGTCCGGCAGATTCCTTGATATGGCAGAGAAATACGGCGCACCGGGCGTTTACTTTAACGTCCCGCCCGTGCCTGATTCCATCTTTGCGGACGGTTGCCGCGACCCGGAAGAGGTGGAGCCGCTGACAGAGCCGAAGGAAGTTGCGCCCGGTGCGGACTGGGATGTGGTTGCAATCTATGATGATGCTGGTATCCCGTCCATCATGCACCGCTTCCGCCGCGTGAGCAACAAGGAGTTGTTCGGCGGCAGCGATAAGCCGCACCCGGCGTTCATCATCGGCGGCGAGGTGTACGACGAAATTTATATTTCCGTGTACCCCAACATGATGATCCACGGCAAGCCGTACAGCTTGCCGTATGCAGACCCGGCAACGGGCTTTACAGCGGATGAATTTGCGAAAGCCTGTTTCTCCAAGGGCGAGGGCTGGCATCCGCTGACGGCAGCGGAGTGGGGACTGCTGGCGAATCTGAGTTACGCAAACGGTACGCTTCCTCACGGCAACACAAACGCCGGACACTGGGACGGCGACGACGAGGAACGCGGAGAGAGTTCGGGAAGCAGCAACAGGACACTGACCGGCTCTGGCCCGGAAACGTGGACGCATGACCACACAAAAACCGGTGTACATGATCTGTGCGGAAACATCTGGGAGACGGTGGCCGGTCTGCGTATCAAAAACGGTATGCTGATGGTTGCGCAAAACAATGACGCAGCACTCCCGGAAACGGACCTGACCAAGTGCGGTGACGACTGGAAGCCGCTGACGGACGACAACGGCGAACCGGTGTATGTTTCCGCATCGGACGGAAAGATCACATTCACGACAGACCACAACAAAGCGGGCGGCTGGGCTGGCTGCAAGTGGGGAGAGGTCAAGACGGAATGTAAAAGCGAAATGCTCAAAGAGTATGCGCTGTTCGCAGGGGAGGAAAAAGCCTACTGCTACATTGACGCTACTGAGGGCGAATACATTCCGAATCGCGGTGGCAGCTGGAGCATCGGCACGTATGCCGGTGTGTTCAGCTTGATCCTCAGCTATTCCCGCGCGGATTCGAGCTGGGACGTCGGGGGCCGTTCCGCTTTCTTCAAAAAGCTGAAAGCTGAACACTGAATAGCTGATGGGCTGCGCGGCAGCGCAGACCAGAGCGGAGAGACAACATGGTGATTATCGTTCTTTGTGTTGTGGGGCTGATCCTGTTTCTGCTTGCGTTGGGCACAACGACGCTGATCTGTTTTCTGGCAGGAGAAACATTCAGCTGGGGCATGGTCGCGCTGATGTGGTTGGTCATGCTGATTGCAGCTGTCGCCGTTGGCGGCGGGGATGGCTGGGAATAAAGCCCGGCTACGGTCTGGGCGCACCGAAACACGCCTGCCACATGACCGGGCACTTAGGGAGCGCACCGGTCAGCCGGTTTCCGCAAGACCGGCATCTTACCTACCGGAGATGAAAAGAACACGGTAGGGCTACCCGCACGGGTAGGAGCGGAAGCATCACACTGTACGACACCGCTCCTTTATATGGCGCAGCCAGTGCAAGCGGGGATTCCACACCGCCCCGCCGCCCAGTGCTAACTCTGGGGGTGCGCCACCACTTCCGAATATCAACCATACATAGAAAGGAAAAATTTATGAACATGAGCGATATGGAAAAGTGCTTTCGTGAACCGGCAGAAGTGTCGGTAGTGGACGATGGCAAGGGCAATGTGATCGTGGAGATGAAAGGAAGCCCGGCGAAGCTGGGCTACCTTGTGGCGCAGGCCGCGGACAGTATCTTCAAGCATTTCAACGATGCAGATGAAGTTGAAGCGATGGAGAAAGCCATCGCGGGGACTATTCGCATCATGGCAATGCGCCGGAAAGCAGAAACCAAGAATGGCCCCGATACGTTCAGCATGAGCGGCGAGCTCAACGCAATCAGGAACGAGAGTGCGCTGAAAGAAATCCTCAAGTCCGTTTTCGGGAAGCAGTAAGGGAACGCAACATGAATTATAAGTTCGAGATCAAAATATCCGGCGATGGAGATGGAATCCATTTTTCCTATGATGGTTCCGGCAAAGAACTGGTAGTTGCTACGGAGATCATGGCGGCGAAAATCCTTGCGAACGCAGCGAAAGACAAAAGGAATCTGGACAAGCTGCGGTTGGACATGAACGCTATTGTTGAAGTTCTGGCGGCTGATGCGTGGACAGCAGAAACCGCAGAAACGGACAAAGAGAAAAGCGAAGCAGAAGCCCGGTTCAATTATTTTGTGTCGATGCTTATGGAATAACAGGCGGTGACGAAATGAAAGTGCATATAAGAAGCCCCACCCAAAAAGAAGTTCGCAAGAGCGAACAATGCCGACACACGTTCAGAATCACGGTCGCGAAGTGTGCGCCGTGTGATGGGTACAACCTGAACTGTGAGCATTACGAGAAAACCGACAAGGATGCTGCTGATACAAAACATCTTTTGAGGTAAACAAGCCGCCCTGCGCCGCGTCAGCGGGGCGGCTTTTCATGTGGTGCGGGACAGCTGGATGCGCAACCAGCCGCCGCAAGCGGGGCCGAACCCCGTCCGCACCTGCTTTGCTCGAAATCATGGAAGCCGGTCTGCACCGGCAGGCGCAAAGCGTCAAGCCATACCTGCATGACAACGACGGAGGTTGAAAGGTATGCCCGCTGCATGAGCGAAGAAATGCCTTGTCCGATCCACCCAAGCCAAAGGTGGTAGGTCTGATTTGGTAGATCAGACCGCCCCGCCGCCCTGTCTTTCTTAGAGTTCAGCAGGGCGGCGGGTGTCTATTATGCGGATGCACAATGGAGAAGAACGGCTCCCCTGTCACTCTGAGCCGAAAGGCCGGTTCGATCCCGACCGTCCGCACAAGAAAGAATGGAGAACATCAATGGAAATCGAATGTTTGACACCGGAATTTCCGCAAGGAGCAAGGGTATATAGTTCGGATGGTATCGCTCCAACTCTCCTGAACAGCGCGTCGGCCATGCGGTCACAGTCGATTTTGATTCGGGGGGGGGTAGCATGAAAGTTCACAGCGAAAAATCAATGTGTCTAGCAGGGAATTTTGTCGATAGAAACACCAACCAAAACGGGAGCGGCGTAAAAGAAGATACGTCTTTTACGCTGAATACAGTAGACCGCCACGCAGTCGCTTATAGGGAGCTGCAATATGACAGTTACATAGAGGATGATGTGAGCGGAACGCTTAAAAAATCAGGTGGAGCGTTGGGAGGGGGTTCAGAAACGGTGGTTTGCGAAGAAAGAGAACAGCCGGACTGGATCGTCCGCCGATTGATTCCGCTGGAATGCAGTCGATTGCAAGGGTTCCCGGATGGGTGGGCGGAAATTGAATCGCTAAAAAATCCGAAAGAGTTCAACTTCTGGCGGGAAGTCTATGCCAGAAGTTGCGAAATCAAAAAGACAAAACCAAAACAGACCATCCTTCGCGCGGACGGCGCAAAGAGCGATGAAGCGCTGATGCGGTGGCACGATGGGCTGCACAGTTTGGCGGCAGAATATGCGATGTGGGGAAACGGCATGGCGTTGCCGAATGCCATTTTCTTTGTCCAGAACGCATTCCGCGAGCTTGGAAAGCCACCGCATGAGGTGAAGCTGGGAAGCCTGTTTGACGGAAGCGGGACAATGCCGCTGTGCGCCGCCATGTGCGGCGGTCATCCGGTCTGGGCGAGTGAAGTAGAACCTTACCCGATTGCGGTGACAAGAACCCATCTGCCGCACATGAAGCATTTGGGCAGTGTAACGGAAATAAAAGGGTCGAAAATCGAGCCGGTGGATATTATCACGTTCGGTTCACCCTGTCAGGACTTGAGCATTGCAGGGAAACGCGCCGGTTTGAAGGGAGAAAGGTCCGGTCTGTTCAGAGAAGCAATACGGATCATCCGGGAAATGCTGGCAGCAACTAACGGAAGATACCCACGCTTTGTGATCTGGGAAAACGTGCCGGGCGCACTTTCATCGAACGGAGGTGAAGATTTTGAAGTTGTCCTCAATGAGCTGCTTTGCCTTAGAGAATTTACCGGATGTGGAGCAGCTAAGTTTATTCGGCAGCACGGAAAGTGGAGGAACTTCGCAAATTACGGAGCTGTTGCCTATCGAATCGTCAACGCGCAATTTTGGGGAGTACCCCAGCGCAGGCGAAGAATATATGCTATCTGCGATACTTGTGGAGAATCCGCCGGAGTGGTCGTTTTTGAGCGAAAAGGCACTCAATGGAATTTTGACCCGTGCATCCCGCAGGGGGGGGGAAGTTGCAGGACTTACTGCTGACTGCTATTCATGGCATGATCGAATGGTGGCATCAAAACCCAGCGGGGGGGGGTCAGCAGCATATACCATGAAAATCCGTGGAGGATGTGAGGGCGGCGGAAAGGGCGCACTTGTGCAAGAGGAACTTTCCGCAACGCTGGCAACCCATCAGGATCAAACGCTCTTTGAAAATCATGGGTGTTTCCCGATAAACACAATGCTTGCAACGCGGTACAAAGCACTTGGTCGAGGAACGGGACTTGGTATCGGCAACGATGGCGACCCGCAGTACACGATAACCAAAGGGCATGAACACGCGGTAGCGTATAGCGTTGGCGATGTACCAGATACGGCCTTTGCAAATGCAGGGGATACGGTAGCAAGAACACTGACTGCTCGTGCAGATGGAAGCCCGATGATCGACCGAGGCCCGAACATTGTGACGCAGAAAGGAAAGTAAATGCAGAGGTACAAGGTGGTTGTCGTCTGCTGCACCGCTGACGAAACGGATGTACACACGATCCGCGTCAACGGCTGGGGCGAGAGCGAAGCAGAGTACCACGCCCGCCGCAAAATCCAAAAGTTCCACCGTCATGAGTATGAAAAGATTACCGTGACAAGGATAGAAAAAATCAAATAGGAGGTCGAGAACGTGCTGTACGTTGATGCAATCAGGGTTCTGGAAAAGGTGGCACGGGCGAGGTTTGATCTTGCGTCGATGCCGAAGAGAGAGGAAATCGAAGAAGCGATTCCGATCGTGGCAGGCATGGAAACGGTTCAGGCTTGCCCGAAGTATGCGCTTCACGCCGCGCTGTGGTGGCTGGCAGTCAAATCCAAAGAGGTGGAACAGTGACGAGAAGAGATAAAGCGATTCTGGCTCTGGTCTGTGCCGCTGAAATCATCAACTGCGCAAAGGCCGGTGCGCTGAAAAGCCGGATCACTGACCTTGAAACACAGCGGGACATTTACGCAAGCCGGGCGCAACACTGGATCGACCGGGCGGTAGAGGACGAAGAGGTTATAGATTCTATGCAGCTTCGCCTTGATGCGTTGGCTGACGGAAAGGTTAAGATGGAAGATGCAGGAATGTTTTTTTGCACCGCCTATTGCACCGAGCAATACCCACATATCTGTGGGGAGGGGCACGGAATCACCGCAAGCGGCCATCCGATACAGGCGGGCGTAACAGTGGCGGCAGACCAGTCAATCTTCCCGTATGGCACAGTTTTGTACATTGAGGGTGTAGGAATCCGCATTGTGCAGGACAAGGGCGCGGGAGTGCAGGGAGCGCACATTGATGTTGCTGTTGATACCCACGAGAACGCGCTGGCGTGGAGCGGGTACGGCGAACATCGGGTGTGGATTTTGAAAGGAGAATGAATTATGCAGAACTGGGTAGAGGGAAAACTGAAAATCCGCGGAAAACTGGAAGATATTAGGCGGTGGGTGGAGGAATGTCTGCATTGCTACACTACGAACTGGCTGGGCGACGGCGCACACACGGAGCTTGTAAAGGGCGCTGTCCGATTTGAGCACGACCCAGACAGCGAAGAAATGCACCTGTATGTAGACAAGAGTGCTCATATCGAGGGGACGAGAAGAAACTTCATAGAAAAAGGAGAGTATGTGGACTTCTGCGAAGAGGGCAAGAAGTCGATCCTCGTTGTGAACATGAAAGCTGCATGGAATATCGAAGAGCAGCCCTATATTGAAATGTCCAAAAAGTTCAACTTGGATTTTAGAGTGTACGGCTACGAAATGGGCATGGAGTTCAACAAGGAAATCGAGATCGTAGAGGGCGAAATCGCAACATATCGGCTGATCCAATTTAAGGACTACAAGTGGGAATGCCCTGATCCGAAACTTGGAGGGTGAGCGGAATGACAAAAGAAGAAACTATTGCAGCAACAATGGAAAGAGCATATCGCGCGGGCGTGATCGGGCGAGCCGAAATGTTCAAGATCAAGATTATGCTCATTGCGCACAACGCCTACAAGTTTCAGGGCTGTGCGCAGATTTACCGCAATTACTTGCCGCAGCACATCGCAATCCATGTTCGGAAACAGTACCTTGCAGAACTGAACAGGAAAAGAAAGGGTGGACAAGATGAAAGGTAAAAAAGCAATTATGCCGATGCGCTGCGTCAACGCAAATCCCGGAAAGTATGTCAGCATTATTACGAACTTCGGGTGTCATTACACCTGCCCGGAGTGCATCGTAAGAAATAATGGCCTGAAAATGAGCGAAACAGACCATTTCAGCACACAGGAACCACTCAACAAAGTGCTCTGCAAGGAAAGGCCGGAGTGGGTTTCGGTGTCCGGCGGCGGTGATCCGCTGTTCCATTGGAAAGATCATTGGTCATTCTACGAGGGCCTTTTCCACACGGCAGAACGGCGAAACGTCAAGTTGGAAATGCACACGAGCTATCTCCCGGATAGCCCGGAAGTACAAGACTTCCCGCTTAATTGGTTTGAACGGGTGGTGTACCACGTCCATAAATTCGACGATCTGCTCCACGTTAAAAGAAAGTTCGGTGAGATAGTCCGCGTGGTATTTGTCGTTGACGACAATATGACCGAACAGGATGTGCTTTTCATCGCCGGTTATGTGGCGGGCAGCAAAGAGATTGACGAACTTTCTTTCCGCCAGCGGGTAGATGAAAACTACAAGGAAACCTACCACCTCCACGATCTGCTGACGGAGTATCACAAGAAGCTCTGGTGGTACATTACCCAGTGCGATTATAACCTCTACTTCCATAATGGCAAGGTGTACACGAAGTACACTGATATTTTTACGGAGGGCAAAGAGTGACACAGTATTGCCGGTATTGTTCTCTGGCGGTTCTGAATGACGACGATTTGATTTACTGCGAAGCAAAAGACGAAATGCGAGAGGGCAAGCAGATAAGAAATCCGAACAAGTGCAAGCACTTTGAGTTCAACCCGGTGGACGTTCTGGACGAGAACAAAAAGTATAGACCGAGAGAACAGAAGAAGAAAAACATTGAGGGGCAGGTGAGCTTTTTATAAACCACTGGAAACCAAACCTACCCAGATCGGACCCCACCGCAGCTTTCGCCCGTACATAAGCACATGAGCGAAAGCGAGGAAATATGATCTTTTTCATCATCGGAGTGGTGGCCGCGCTGGTTGCGCTGGCCGTTCGGCTCCTGTCCGAAGAGGGCAAGGCCGCAGCGTTTATTCCCGGCGTGGTCGCCGTTATCATGATCGGCGTGTCCTGTGTGTCCTATGTTCCAACAGGCTACACCGGAATTGTAACCACATTCGGCAAGGTCGAAGATGGCACGAAGGATGCCGGTGTGGTGTTCAAAGCACCGTGGCAGTCCATCGTCAAGATGGATAACCGTGTTCAGGAAATGAGCATGGATTTGTCGGCGTTCAGCTCTGACATTCAGGAAGTTGCAACGTCGGTCGCTGTCGGCTACCGAATCAATCAGGCAAACGCTATGGTGATCTACAAGTCGGTCGGCAAGAAGTATGAGGACACTCTGATTACTCCCCGTGTGCAGGAAACGGTCAAGGCTGTGGTCGCCCACTACGACGCAAGCAGCCTGATCTCGAATCGAGATGCCGTTGCATCACAGATGGACGCAAAGCTGCGGGAGGTGCTGGCAGAGTACAACATCGACTTGCAGTATATCAGCGTTACTAACTTCGACTTCACTGATACATTTACGGATGCCGTTGAAGCAAAAGTAAAGGCCCAGCAGGAAAAGGAAAAGGCGGAAACCGACGCAGAGAAACGTCGTGTTGAAGCACAGGCCACGGCGGACGCTGATCTGATTGCGGCCAATGCAGAAGCGGAGAAATCCAAGGTTGCAGCGGACGCGGAGCTGTACGTTGCCGAAAAGAAAGCAGAAGCAAACCGCGCCCTCAATGACAGCCTGAACAGCAATCTGCTGGAATACTACCGAATCACAAACGTCGATTCCCTCTGGAACGGCGAACTGCCTACATACGTTGGCGGTGATGGCAGTATTCCCATCATCAACGGGATCAACTGATTTTCTCCTACCGGAGCCGCCCGGCGCGGCGGCTCCATTCTGTGAGCATGGGGACAGGCCCCTACCGGTTCAAGCCCGGAAATGCCCGAAAACAACAGGAGGAAAGGACAATGCCGAAATACTTAGTCATGCTGCGGTGCAGCAGAGCAAGAAGCAACGCAAACCGCCATAGGCAGGAAACACCGGCCTATCTGCCGTACCGCATAGAAGCACCGAAAGCACTTGAAGCGGCGGACAAGGCAAAAGAAGAAGCGGCCCTGTACTACCCGCAGTACCAGAAAATCGAAGTGGACAGCGTAACGGAGGTGCGGGACTTGTGAACAGGTACTACATCAGCGTTGTCGGTTGGAATGGTGCTGGCGTGACTGCGCCGTGCATCATCATCGGACAGGAATTTGAAGCGGAAACGGAACGTGAAGCCGGTGAAGCGGCGGAGAAATCCGCAGACGAACAGTTCCCCGGATATGCACCGTTTGCAGTTATCAGAAAGGTGGTTTGAACATGAAACTTTCGGGAGTTACAAAGATGGTGAAGCGGCAGCTTGTGTGCAATGTCTTTCACAATGTCGCGAGTGACGATTTTTACATCGGAACAGCGTCGGCTATCTACTGCGCAACGGGCTTCCCGCTCCCGCTGAACCGCAACCAAATGGGTGCGCTGCTGGGAATCAGCGAAGATACCATGATCGAAAAGGTGGTCTACAACGATTTTGATTGCGCACACAAAAGCGATCTTGAGGGGTTCGATCTGGACGACAATGTTAAGAACGAAGTAGAAGTAAAGAAAATGACCGTCGGCATCTACTACATGGGAGAAACGCTTATCCCGCTGGCGACGGAAGATAAAAAGATGGCTGGCCTTATCTGCTGGTCGCAGCTTGCGCCGGTTGAAGATGAAATCAAGAACAATGGGTTCATTCGCTTTTACCAAAGAAAGCTCGGAAACGGAAGAACGTACTTTGTAGTAAAAAACGGTATGCGAGTACGAGCAGCCGTAACGTCATACTCGCTGAACGAGTATGCGGAAGCAACACTGCAAGAGCTGGTGGCTATGCTGGCAGAAACGCATACTGGCGAACAGGAAGAGAGCGACTGGACGTTCGACGATTTGCCGAACGAAGCGGAGAAAGAAGAAAACAATGAAAATGTTTGATGCAATCTACAAATGCCGTTTGTGCGGAGAAGAATTTGTGGAATGTTCGACCAGCGGAGAAGAAAGCAACCGAAGCTTTGTAATGAAAATCATGTGCAGGGCGGTTGACTTGAAAGAGCCGGAAGAAGTAATGGAGCCAACAATCTATACTTGTCACCCGTGCAAGGGCGGAAGCTACGGAGTTGCTGATTTTCTGGGTTTCAAATTCAACAACAAGGAGGACGCAGACCGATTCTAAGCAGGGGGAAACAATACATTGCTGAAAAAAGTAACGCTTGAATTACTTGTTGATGTAGTAGATGAACGGTTCGACATACCGATTCGTGGAGATTTGGAGCAGGAATTGAACTGCTGTACACATTCCATAGAAATCGTTGGATATGCAGAAGAACCGTTCGAGAAAGGAAAGTAGCCAATGGATGCAGTAAGAAAAGATGTTCGCCGTCTGGTAAACAAGGAACTGGCCGCAGCAAACAAACGATTCCGCCAGTTTGCAAGCCCACACGAGGGACAGAATGTTGTCCGGGAAGAGCTGGAAGAAGCGGAACAGGCGATTGTGCCGCTGAAGCTCTACATTGAAACCCGGATGTGGAACGCGGTCAAGGCGAACCAGACCGTACCGAAAGATGATTTAAGGGCGATCCGGGAAGCGGCTATCAATCTGGCCGTTGAAGCTATTCAGGTAGCGGCAATGGCGAAGAAGTTTGAACACGGCCAGCGGAACAACTGGCCCGGCGCAAGGGAGGATAGTCATGGAGAAGAAAAAAACCGTGCCGGAAGTGGAAACGGTGACGATAACCATGAGCAGACCGGTGGCGGAAGCGGTAAAGACTGCCTGTGAGTGGTATCTGAGGTTGCACATGGGCCAGTTCTGGGACATGGCCGACGATCTGTGTATGGCGAAGTTTTATTCCGATCTGGAAAACAATGTGTATGAGACGAACGAACAGAGGGAAAACGCTTTTGACGTTGCCCTGCATCGGCGGGATACCATGCGGGAGGAAATGGAAAAGCTGTATAACCGTTGCGTTCTCCCTGCTCCAATTTCGGATGTGATGAAAATTCCGTACAGAGCGGAAATTGTATGGCTGGTCATTCGACACGCGCTGTCGTGGCACGACAACCCGGACGGCGTTGCAGGGTGCGTCAGCTATTATACACCGTTGAACCGCAGCGATCAGCCGCAGCCGAAAATTGAGCTGAAAGAAAAGGGCCGTGCAAAATGACAATTACCACATACACGGATGGACATTCCATCCAAGAAGGAACACCGGAGGAATTGGCGCGGTTTATGTTCACGGTTCAGGAACTTCAAACATTACAGAGCTTTAAGAATCTGGTAGATTCCATCCCGGCGGAAATGGAAAAACAGCGGCAGAAGGATGTTGTAGTAACCATCCCGGAGATTAAAAAGAAACGATCAACCGGAAGAAAGGCAAAGAAAAATGGTGAAACCTGAACCGTGGGAAAATCAAATGCTGGATACCATGTGGCATTTCATGGAAATGGGTGGTCCGAAAGCGAACTACCCGGAACTGAAAAAAGCCTGCATGGAAATGCGCCGGATGATTATGCAGAAAACGGCAGGCCAGCGGAAAGATCGACCGAAAGACATTCCGTGGGAGAACTGGGAACGTGTAAAGGTGACAATCGTCTGCGAAGCAATGGCTCTGGTACTGTCCGGCGAGTACGAACCAAAGGAGGAAAGCAATGAAGGAAAAACGGCTGGTTGACGCAAACCACTTTGAGCAGGTGCTTAAAAACATAGAGTACATCCTAAAAGGCGAACCAACATACGGGAAAATAAAGATCGATGTGGTAAAGCTGATCCTAGGAAGCCTGAAAGCGGAGCCGACAATTACGCCGGATAGACTGCAAGAACTGACATACAACGAAAACCCGGACCGCATAGACTGCGACGAATTTGTTTGTCACAAGTGCGGCATCCACGTTGAGGGCTGGAAGCGAATAAAAATAGACCCAGACACCGGAGAAGAAGATGTTTATGAGTATGCACTCAAGCACTGCCCGGAGTGCGGCGCAAAAATCATCATACACGAAAGCTGTGAGTTTTGCAGGTGGCATTTAAGGGACGGAACGTGCTTCAATAACCTTCACTTTCGGTCAGTGACGGAACCGGAAAGTTCTTGCTGGCACTGGGAGGAACGCGAGTGATGGAAAAGAGCTGTTCCACCTGCGCATGGCACGATGATTTTTTGTGGGTGTGCTTCAACGGAAATTCCGAGAACCGGGCGGATTTCACAGACCCGGAAGATAGTTGCCCGGCATGGGAAGAAAGGAAAAACGAAGATGAAAAAGAAGAAAAGTGAGTTCGGCGCTTATCTCATTGGCTGGCTGTACCTGCTGGCACCGGTGATTATTCTTGCTGTGGTGCTGGTGATAGAGTATTTTATTGCAGCATCCGACCTGCCGGATTGGTTCAAATTCGCCCTGCTGAAATAAGCAAGACAAGCCCTCTACCTTATATATAAAGAGCGTCCGTCGTTAAATTGCCGCCCTGACGAGGCGGTAAGGGGCTTGTATACCGTAGATAAACTAAGGGACACACAAAGAGAAGAGAGCGGAGAGATGCACTTACCCCCGGCGGGGAAAGGGAGTGCAGAGGGAAAACGAGGGCGGCGTTCCAGCAGCTTATCGGAATAGAGAACGAAAGGAACGCGGCCCGGTGTTTCCCCTCTGCATCGTTCCCCCCTCTCGTGTTTGTGGTCCATGATTGAGAAAATTCCATGACGCTTGCGGAAAGGAGATCGTGAAGGATATGACCGGCGGCTTTCGGGTTCGGGAACAGAAATTTATCTGCGGCATGAATTACGACACGGCTCCCTCTATGCAGGTGGATTTTTTCGAGGTGACAGAGCAGCAGCACAAGGCAAGCACCAGAAAAAAGAAAGAACTTGCCACCAGCATTGCAAAGGAAGCGTATAATCTGCGCAAGAGTGGCCGGTATCTGGAACTGCTGGCAAACCGGAACTTCCGTCCCGGCGACTACTCCGTTACATACACCTACAACGAAGAAAACAACCCCGCGCCCGGCGATCTCCAACGTGCCGACCGGGATTTTTCAAACGCCATCAAAGCGTTGTATCGCATCTGCGACAAAAACGGAATCGAACATCCGAAGTGGATCGTAGTTTCGGAGTATTGCACGATGGATGGAGACAAGCCGCTGGGTCGTCACCATCATCATGTTATCATGTCCCACCCGGCGGGGCTGACCCGTGAAATGGTTGAAAAGGCATGGGGTAAGCGCGGCAGATCGCGGTGCGAGCCATTGGAGTTTGACCACAACAGCATTGAATCCCTCGCAAAGTACATCACCAAGAACGTGCGCTGCAAACGTCACTGGCGGCAGAGCC
>ENA-OPDA01001061-OPDA01001061.1-human-gut-metagenome-genome-assembly--contig:-NODE-1061-length-18799-cov-2.019420_pt1 | contig 18799 bp, 18 predicted proteins | sample MGYA00241253_ERZ501486 | MGnify/ENA primary metagenome ERZ501486 (study PRJEB25962, sample SAMEA2042510) | human gut metagenome | biome: human gut; feature: human-associated habitat; material: faeces... | reverse complement strand
CCAACCTTACGCTGTTCCCAAGCTATTCGGTTACTGTCGAGCTTACACAGGTGTGAAATATCGGAATTAAGTTTGATATTTCGGGATTTATAGTTGCTATTTCGGGATTATATGCTATAATATAAAATGTATTTTAGTACTTACTCGCGGACCGAGAGAAAGGAATGATATGATGGCTGTAAGCTATAAAAAACTTTGGCACATTCTGCTTGATCGAGATATGAAGAAAAGAGATTTGCAGGAAGCTGCTGGACTCACTAAATACGCAATCAATAAGCTCAGTCGTGATGAAAATGTAAGCACTGAAGTGTTGGGGAAAATCTGCTCAGCTTTGAATTGCACGACCGATGACATTATGGAGTTTGTTCCCGACGAGAAGTGAGTCCGTTTTATGGGACACTAATTGTTGTATCATAACAGTGGGGTAGTATATCTCCCTTAGAAAATGAAAAAGGATGGGTTCACAGGATGAATAAGCAACAGCTCGCTCAGAAAATATGGGCTTCCGCAAATCAAATGCGCTCCAAAATCGAAGCGAATGAATATAAGGATTACATACTTGGCTTTATCTTTTACAAGTATCTATCTGATAAAGAAGTCAAATTCTTGAAGGAAAATGACTATGACGACGAACTTCTGAAAACCGTATCAGAAGAAGATGACGAAACGGTTAAGTGGGTTCAAGAGAATATCGGCTACTTTATTGCCTATAAAGACCTCTTTTCTACTTGGCTCTCTATGGGTAAGGACTTTGATGTTTCAAATGTCCGTGATGCTCTTTCTGCATTTAGCCGACTAATTTCTAATTCGCATAAAAGGGTATTTGAAAAAGTATTTGATACCCTGCAAACAGGCCTTTCCAAACTTGGCGATAGCTCCGGTTCACAAACAAAAGCAATCAGCGGGCTTCTGACGCTGATAAAGGATATTCCTATGGACGGCAAGCAGGACTACGATGTTCTCGGCTTTATCTACGAATATCTTATCAGTAACTTTGCAGCAAATGCTGGAAAGAAAGCAGGTGAGTTCTACACCCCGCACGAGGTATCGCTTCTGATGTCCGAGATCGTTGCGAGTCATTTGAAGGGTAAAAGTGAAATCAAAATCTACGACCCGACAAGCGGTTCGGGCTCACTGCTTATCAATATTGGTCAAAGCGTTGCGAAGTATATGAGCGACGACAACAATATTCAGTATTACGCTCAGGAGTTGAAAGAGAATACTTATAACCTGACCCGAATGAATTTGGTTATGAGAGGCATTGATCCCGCTAACATTATCACTCGTAACGGCGATACTCTTGAGGAGGATTGGCCGTACTTTGACGAAAATGATCCGGTGAATACCTATAATCCTCTCTATGTGGATGCGGTCGTGTCCAATCCTCCGTATTCGCAGGCTTGGGATCCGTCTAATAAAGAGGGAGATCCTCGTTATGCTCGTTTTGGACTTGCTCCCAAAGGAAAAGCCGACTATGCTTTCCTCTTGCACGATCTGTTCCATATCAAGCCGGACGGCATTATGACAATTGTTCTTCCCCACGGCGTACTGTTCCGTGGCGGTGAGGAAGGTGAAATCAGAAAGAACCTGATTGAGAATAACCATATCGACGCCATTATCGGGCTGCCTGCAAATATCTTCTTCGGGACAGGGATCCCCACCATTATTATGGTGCTGCGCCAAAAGCGTGAGAATACCGATGTCCTTATCATCGATGCATCCAAGGGCTTTATCAAAGAGGGTAAAAATAACAAGCTCCGTGCGTCTGACATTAAACGCATAGCAGATACCTTTATTAAGCGTGAAAACATACCGAAGTTTTCACGAGTCGTCAGTCGTGAAGAAATTCGCAGCAATGATTATAACCTGAACATTCCTCGCTATGTGGACTCATCTGAAGCAGCCGAGCATTGGGATGTCTATGCGTCTATGTTTGGCGGTATCCCGACAGCAGAAATTGACGAGATGAGCGAATTCTGGACGGCGTTCCCTGCGCTGAAAAAGGCGTTATTTACTGAGAGTGGCATTCCTTATGTGAATGTGTCTACCCCTGATATTAAGAGTGCCATCAAGAGCCACCCTGATGTGGTCGGGTTTGAGAAAGCTTTTAACGCCGCCTTTTCCACTTTCCCGGCATTCCTGAAAGAAGAACTTATCGACTGGATGGGAAGCATCGAAATCTCTAAGGCTGAAACCGTGCTGAGTGCTGATATTTTCGAGCGATTGAAAGAAATTCCACTTATCGACAAATATGCGGCATTCCAGCTTCTTGACGACGATTGGACAGGTATTTCCATCGACCTCGAAATGTTGCAAACCGAAGGCTTTGCTGCAACAAAGAAGGTCGATCCGAACCTTGTCATCAAGAAAAAGGACGGTAAAGATCAGGAAGTTCAAGAGGGCTGGGTAGGTCATATTATCCCGTTCGACTTGGTACAGGCGACTTTACTCTCCGCAGAAACGGACGAGCTTCACGGTTTGGAAAGCCGTTTGGCGGAAATCCCTTCTGAGTATGAGTCTATCCTTGATGAAATGACAGAGGAGGATAAAGAGAGCTGCAACGATGTTCTCACCGAGGAAGGCGATGCTTTCGTTCCGAAAGAAGTATCCAAAAAGATTAAGGAACTGAAGAAAGACCGTTCTCCTGAAAGCGTTGCGCTTCGTACACTCTTAGAAAAGGTAGAGTCTTTGGTCAAGAGCGAGAAAGAAATCAAGGCGGAGATCAAGGCAAAGAGTGCTGCGTTGCAGGCAAAAACAAAGGATACGATTGAAAGTCTGAGCGATGAGCAGGCTTTGGATTTGCTCGAAAAGAAGTGGATTGCTCCTCTCATTGAGAGCATTCACAAACTGCCTGATACCGTAATCGACAGCTTGGTGAGCAAAATTCAAGCCCTTCAAAACAAGTATGCTACAACTTTCTTCGAGGTCGAACAGCAGATCAGCGAAACCGAAGCAACGCTTTCGGGAATGATCGATGACCTTGAGGGTAATGAGTATGATATGCTGGGACTTAATGAGTTGAAGAAATTGCTGGGAGGTAGTGCAGAATGACGAAAAAATCAGATGCTCCCGCAATTCGCTTCAAAGGATTCTCAGACGCTTGGGAACAGCGTAAGCTATCCGAAATTACAGATAAAGTCACGGAGAAAAATGCCGGACTACAATATGTAGAAACATTTACAAACTCTGCTGAGTTCGGAATTATAAGTCAAAGAGATTTCTTTGATCACGATATAGCAAAGCTGGGCAGCTTGGATGGGTACTACATTGTAAAAAATGAGGACTTTGTTTACAACCCTCGTATCTCTACTTCCGCACCAGTTGGACCGATAAACCGCAATAAACTTGGAAGAACGGGCGTAATGTCACCGTTATATACCGTCTTTCGTCCGCACGATGTTGACACGACTTATTTGGAGCATTTCTTTAAGTGCGCGTATTGGCATTCGTTTATGAATTTCAATGGTGACTCTGGTGCAAGGTCAGATAGGTTCTCAATTAAAGATGATGTGTTCTTCCAAATGCCTATACCTCTACCATATATAGATGAGCAGAGGAAAATAGGTGAGCTGCTAACTCGCCTTGACCACCTTATCACCCTTCATCAGCGTAAGTTTGAAAAGTTGACGAATGTGAAAAAGTCGATGCTCGAAAAGATGTTCCCGCAAAATGGCAGCAGTTACCCCGAAATTCGCTTTAAGGGATTTACTGACCCTTGGGAACAGTGTGAGGTTGGGGATTTGCTCATAGAGCGTAATCAACAAGCACCAATGAGCGACGAATATCCCCTTATGGCATTCATAGCAAATGAAGGTGTTGCCCCTAAAGGTGAGCGTTATGACCGAAGCGCCTTAGTTACGGACACGGTAAACAAGCTATATAAGAAAACAGAGAAAGGCGATTTCATATATAGCTCCAACAACCTTGAAACCGGCTCAATAGGTCTGAATAAGTACGGAAAAGCCTGCATTTCACCGGTATATAGCATTTTTGAGCCTACTGGCATTGCTGACTCTGATTTTTTAGGAAGAAGATTGGTCAGAAAAGACTTTATAAATGCTATGGTCAAATGGCGTCAGGGTGTCATCTATGGACAATGGAGAATACACGAGTCCGATTTTCTGAAAATTGAAATAACTGTACCTTCAGTCGAGGAACAACGGAAGATCGGTGCTTATTTAGACCAGCTTGACAACCTTATCACCCTTCATCAGCGTGAGTTGGAAAAGCTCCAAAATATCAAGAAATCTATGCTTGAAAAGATGTTCGTGTGACATCAATATCGCAGGAAGGAGGAAATCGAATGACATTCCAAAAAGAAGCGGACTTTGAGGAAGCCCTGATTAAAGTCTTGGCGGATAAAGGATGGGAAAAAGAAGTCATCAAGAACCCGACCGAGCAAGACCTCATCCGAAATTGGGCAAAGATCCTGTTTGATAACAACCGTGGAATTGACCGCTTGAATAACTATCCTCTTACGGATGGCGAAATGCAGCAGATCATCGAACAGATCACGGAACTTAGAACACCGTTAAAACTCAATGGCTTTATCAACGGAAAAACTGTGTCCATCAAGCGTGATAACCCTGATGATAAGCTCCATTTCGGCACTGAAATCAGCTTGAAAATATATGATCGCAGGGAAATCGCCGCTGGACAGAGCCGGTATCAGATCGTACAACAACCAGTTTTTCCGAGCAAGTCAAAAATGCTGAATGACCGTCGTGGTGATTTGATGCTGCTTATCAACGGTATGCCTGTCATACATATCGAACTGAAGCGCAGCGGTGTCCCCGTCAGTCAAGCATATAATCAGATTGAGAAATACTCATATGAGGGCGTTTTTACCGGATTGTTCTCGCTCGTTCAGGTGTTTGTAGCAATGAACCCTGAAGAAACTCGTTATTTTGCGAATCCCGGACCTGACGGAAAGTTCAATACGGATTACTATTTCCATTGGGCTGACTTCAATAATGAGCCTATCAACGATTGGAAAGCTATCGCCTCCTCGCTGCTGTCCATTCCTATGGCGCACCAGCTCATTGGGTTTTATACTGTTGCCGACAATGCTGACGGTGTTCTGAAGGTAATGCGAAGCTACCAGTATTACGCAGCCAGCGCAATTTCCGATGTTGTGTCTAAAACGAAGTGGGATAGCGGTAAGCAGCGTGGCGGCTACATTTGGCATACCACCGGCTCAGGCAAGACGATGACGAGCTTTAAGTCGGCTCAGTTGATTGCAAACTCCAATGATGCTGATAAGGTTATTTTCCTTACCGACCGTATTGAGTTAGGAACGCAGTCGCTCAAGGAGTATCGGGCATTTGCGGACGAGAATGAAACCGTGCAGGCAACAGAGAACACATATGTCCTTTTGACTAAGCTGAAAAGCAACGCAACGGCAGATACCCTAATTGTTACCTCTATTCAGAAGATGAGCAATATCCGAGATGAGGACGGAGGACTTAATGCAAGCGACATTGAAATAATCAACGGTAAACGGCTTGTTTTTATTGTTGACGAAGCTCATCGTTCAACTTTTGGAGATATGCTATCCATCATCAAGGAAACATTTCCCAATGCCATCTTCTTTGGCTTTACCGGCACACCGGTGTTTGAGGAGAATGCAAAGAAAAACAATGCCCAAACAGATGTTTTTGGCAATGAACTCCACAGATATAGCATTGCTGATGGTATCAGGGATAAGAATGTGCTTGGATTTGATCCTTATAAAGTCCTGACTTTCCGTGATAAGGATGTCCGCAAGGTGGTTGCTTTGGAAAAAGCAAAAGCAGCAACCGAAGAAGAAGCAATCAGCGATCCCAAAAAGGCAAAAATATTCTATGAGTATATGGACTCCTCCACCGTCAAGATGGCGGGCTTCTTGGGCGATGACGGAAAGTGGGTCAAGGGCATTGAAGATTATCTTCCAAAGACTCAGTACCTTTCCTCGGAGCATCAAAGCAAGGTTGTTGAGGATATTCAAGAAAACTGGCTTACTTTGAGTCACAACGGGAAATTCCACGCAATCTTTGCAACGAGCAGCATCCCCGAAGCAATAGACTACTATCGACTGTTGAAGGCTGCAATGCCGAAACTTAGGATCAGTTGCCTTTTTGACCCCAATATCAGCAATGAAGATGGGGATTACAAAGAATACAGGGGGCAGCCGATTGCCTTCTATAAAGAGCAAGGCTTAATCGAAATCCTTACTGACTATAATATGATGTTTGGTCAGGATTTTTCGATTGCTACACACGCTCGCTTCAAAAAAGACCTTTCTCTACGCCTTGCCCACAAAGAGCAATATAAGCGGGTCGAAAGAGAGCCTGAGAAGCAGCTCGACCTCCTGATTGTAGTGGATCAGATGCTTACCGGCTTTGACTCTAAGTGGGTCAACACGCTGTATATGGACAAGATACTGGAGTATGAGAACATCATTCAGGCATTTTCCAGAACCAACAGACTTTTCGGACCCGATAAGCCTTTTGGCATCATCAGATATTATCGCAAGCCGCATACGATGGAGCAGAATGTGAGCAAAGCTGTTAAGCTCTATTCCGGCGATAGACCGATAGGTCTGTTCGTTGAAAAACTGTCTTACAACCTCGGAAAGCTCAACGCTGTGTTTGATGATATTGCCTATTTGTTCAAGAATGCTGGTATCCCTGACTTTGAAAAGTTGCCTGCGGACGGAACCGTAAGAGCTAAGTTCGCCTCGCTGTTTAGAGATTTCAACGGATACCTTGAAGCTGCTAAAATCCAAGGATTTAGGTGGGACAAACACACCTACTCATTCAAGGACGAGGAAAGTGGAAATTCGATTGAAATTGCAATGGAGTTCGATGAGAACGCATTTTTGATTTTGGCACAGCGTTATAAAGAGCTTTCCGCTGCTTCTTCCGATGATCCTGGATCACAAGACATAGATATACCATACGATCTTGTTGGATACCTGACTGAAATTGACACAGGGGTTATCGATGCCGATTATATGAACAGTCGTTTCGATAAGTACCTCAAATTGATTCGACAGGAAGGTTCGTCCGAGGAATCTATTGAGCAAGCAAAGGCAGAACTTCACAAAACTTTTGCTGCCCTAACGCAAGAGGAGCAGAAATACGCAAATATCTTTCTGCACGACATTGAGCGAGGCGATGTCATTGCCGAGGACGGAAAAACGCTTCGTGACTACATCACGGAGTATCAGTTTAGAGCAAAAGATGACCAAATTCACCGTTTTGCAACCATCTTCGGTCTTGATGAGGATAAACTCAGGAATATGATGGGGCTTAACCTGAATGAAGCGACTATCAATGAGTTTGGCAGGTTTGACGAGCTGAAAAAGAGCGTTGATAAGACAAAAGCAAAAGCGTTCTTTGAAGCATATGAACAAACCAAGTTGATTCCGCCCAAGGTCAATATGAAAACGGATCAGCTTTTGCGGCAGTTCATTCTTACCGGTGGATTTGAGGTTGATATGCCGTAATGAGTGCCATCAACGCTAAAGCAAGCCGAAAAATGAAAAAATATGCGGTCTTAACAAGAGAGCCAAGGTGTTTCCTTGGCTCTCTTGCTTTTTCTTGGGAACAGCGTAAGCTCGGTGATATGATGAATGTTACATCTGTTAAGCGCATCCATCAATCAGACTGGACAGACAGTGGAGTAAGGTTCCTTAGAGCAAGAGATATTGTTGCTGCTGCAAAGAATGAAGAGCCGGATGACTATCTCTATATTTCAAAAGAGAAGTACGAAGAATACAGTGCATTGTCGGGAAAAGTCGGTGTTTCAGATTTGCTTGTGACGGGTGTTGGTACTATCGGAGTGCCTTATTTAGTGAGGAATTTGGAGCCTTTGTATTTCAAAGACGGTAATATTATATGGTTCCAAAACTCAGATAAAATAGATGGAAAGTTCCTCTTTTATTCGTTCTCGGCGGAGCAGATTCAAGGCTTCATAAATGAATCAGCTGGTATCGGTACTGTTGGAACTTATACCATTGAAAGTGGGAAAAAGACTCCCATTTCGCTTCCCAATCAGATAGAACAAGCAAAAGTTGGAGAGTTTTTTCAGCAGCTTGACAACCTTATCACCCTTCATCAACGACAGCCATTTTTGCATTCACCTCCGGATATTTCTCTGATTGTCCAACTGACACCCCCTTTTTATACATTCTCTTGGGAACAGCGTAAGCTTGGTGAAATAGGCTCGGTTTCAATGTGCCGCCGCATTTTCAAGGAACAGACATCAGAAACTGGAGATATACCTTTTTATAAAATTGGAACATTTGGCGCTGATCCTGATGCGTTTATTTCCAGAGAGCTTTTTGAAGAATACAAATCAAAATATCCTTATCCCCAAAAGGGAGATATTTTGATTTCAGCGTCGGGCAGTATCGGCAGAGCCGTTGAATTTGCCGGGAATAATGAGTATTTTCAGGATTCAAATATCGTGTGGCTTAACCACGATGAAAGGCTCTCAAATCCATTTTTGAAGTGTTTTTACTCAGTAGTAAAGTGGGCTGGTATTGAGGGTAGCACCATAAAAAGGCTTTATAACGATAACATACTAAACACTGTTATTTGTATGCCATCTGTTCCTGAGCAAAAGCGCATAGGGCTATTCTTTGAAAACCTCGACAACCTTATCACCCTTCATCAGCGTAAGCCATTTTTAATGAAATGGAGGACTTCTGATGCTAACAGAAACAAAACGAACAGACTTGTTCTGTGAATATTATGCAAAATGGATTACGGTGTATAAGAAGGGCGCAATCAGAAAGGTGACGATGGATAAGTACCTAATGACGCAGAAATGGCTCGTTAAGCTCGTCCCGAACCTGAGAGTATGTGATATGAACCGGATCGCTTATCAGCAGCTGTTGAACGACTATGCTGAGTTCCACGAGCGCCAAACCACGATGGATTTTCACCACCAGCTCAAGGGAGCAATTCTTGATGCTGTTGATGAGGGCTTGATTGAAAGAGATCCTACTCGCAAGGCAATCATCAAGGGAAAGCCACCGGTTGCTAAGAAAATCAAGTATCTCAATCAATTTGAGCTACACACGCTGCTGATCTCGCTTGACCTAAAGGATAAGGTGAATTGGGACTACTTTATCCTGTTGGTAGCAAAGACGGGGATGCGCTTTTCTGAAGCACTGGCTCTTACCCCGAAAGACTTCGACTTTGCCCATCAAACACTGTCCATAAGCAAGACTTGGGACTACAAGGGAAAGGGCGGCTTCCAGCCTACGAAGAACAAGTCGTCTGTGCGGAAAATTCAAATTGACTGGCAAACTGTCATTCAATTTTCTGAATTGGTAAAGCACCTTCCCGAAGATAAGCCCATCTTTGTCAACTCCACTGTCTATAATTCGACGGTGAACGACATTCTCGGCAGGCATTGCAAAGCCTGTAACATCCCTGTCATCTCTGTCCACGGACTGCGGCATACACACGCCTCTTTACTGTTGTTTACGGGCGTTTCCATCGCAAGCGTTGCCCGGCGTCTTGGACATTCGAGTATGACCACTACGCAAAAAACCTATCTGCACATCATTCAGGAACTTGAAAACAAAGACATCGACTTGGTGATGCGCTCTCTTTCAGGTTTGAGCTAAAAAAACGAAACCGGCTTGCGCTGATTAAAGGTGATAAAAAAGATGCCATCCGAAAGGGTGGCATCTTAGTTATTTGTCGTATCTTAGAAAATCGTTACAATGCTCCTGTTGGCGCAAACGGTAGCCTTGAGAAATCAGCGTATCGGCTTTTAGAGCGACAAGGTTAATATCTGAATTCAATGTCCGTGCGATCTGCTGCGTGTCGTATCCTCTTTCCGCAAGTTCAAGGAAGTCCTCATCTGATAGGGAAATCTGTGCGGCAAAGAGATTGGCTTCGTACTCCATACGGTTGTCCCGCATATTGAAGATCTCAAACTCTTTGAAGCCCCCGACTTTCGTGGCTTCCTCCCGGTGTAAAGCATCGTGCCCTAATTCGTGAAGTAGCACGATGTTCTCCATAACCGGATGCAGATCATTTTTGACAAAGATGAAGCGATTACGCATCAAGACTTTATATGCTCCACGCTGTTCATTGAACGGATAATACATTACCTCGATTCCTAAGTCCCTTGCTATTCTGAGAGGATCACGGGTTCCGCATTGAGCAACGATGGAGTTTGCTTTTTGTACGATTTCCGAAGTGCTTACATACATCGGCTTCACCCCTTTTCGGTTTGTTCCTGTTTCCATTCTAACACACAATGTGTCCCATAAACGGGACTCAGTCCTGCTTGCCCTTAGAACGGTACTTCTTTGGGGTGTACTTTTTGTTTTTCTCTTTCGCAAGCCAATAGGCATCCATAATGGCTTGCATCATAACATCCATATCATCCTGTGCCAACTCGCCGCCGGTAAACAAACCGGTTACTTCATCTGTGAGCTGTTGCGCTTGTTTGGCACCTCGTGCGCCATACTGCTCCGCAGCCTGAGCAACGAGCATACCATCCGTACCGAGAAGCTGATCCACGGAAATATTAAGTGCCTTTGCCAGCTTCTCCGCTGCATCCAAGCGAGGACGAGAGGTTCCGCATTCGTATCTCTGTATGGTACGGGGGGAAACACCGGAAACCTTTGCAAGCTGCTCCTGCGTCATATCATTTTTTTCTCTCAGCCCTTTTAATCTGTCGCTGAACTTCATTATCAATTCCCTCCATAAGATTTCTATTTTTAGCAGCACGACACTTTTTTCGTCACTTCTTATTGACACGACATTGGTGTCGTGCTATAATCTGAATCACAACAACGACACTTCTGTCGTGTTCATATGATACAACACGACACTTTGGTTTGTCAAGAGGTTTCGCAGAATTTCCAAGAAATAAGGTGATTTAGTTGAGCAGATCAATACTGCATTGCGATATGAACAACTTTTATGCGTCGGTTGAATGTATGCTCGACCCGGCTTTGAAGAAGTATCCTGTCGCAGTCTGTGGTTCGGTGGAAGAACGACACGGTATTGTTCTCGCCAAAAACTACGCCGCAAAAGCCTTTGGGATAAAAACCGGCGATGCTGTATGGCAAGCGAAGCAGAAGTGCAGAAACCTTGTTGTAGTGCCTCCGCACTTTGAGGAGTACATCAAATACTCTAAACTTGCAAGAAATGTCTACCAGCGCTACACAGATCAAGTTGAGCCGTATGGAATGGATGAGTGCTGGCTTGACATCAGCGGAACAGACTACACCTTTGGTTCCCCTGAAAAGGTGGCAAATGACATAAGAGAAACTATCAAGTTTGAGCTGGGGTTGACCATCTCAGTCGGCGTGTCTTTCAATAAGATATTTGCCAAGCTCGGCTCGGATATGAAAAAGCCGGATGCTGTGACGGTCATACCGAAAGACACTTTCCGAGACAAAATATGGGGACTCCCCGCAGCGGACTTGCTCGGTGTGGGACGGGCAACGCAGCGTGTATTAGATAGCTATTGCATTAGAACCATTGGCGATTTAGCTAAGACCGATCCTGACTTTCTGAACCGACGGCTCGGTAAAAACGGAATTGCCCTTTGGCAGTATGCAAACGGTAATGACCGATCCCGTGTTATGAACGCCGACTTTGTTTCTCCGGTTAAGAGCGTGGGACACGGAATTACTACCATCGAAGATTTGGAGAACGACGAGCAGGTGTGGCCCGTCTTTCTCGAATTGACGCAGGACATCGGACATAAACTCCGTGTCCACAAAAAGTGTGCGGATGGAGTCGCCATTCACATACGGGACAACACACTTTTTTCAAAGCAATGGCAAACGGCATTGGATATGCCTACACAATCCCCAATGCTGATCGCAAAAGCGGCTTTTGCCCTCTTTGAAAAAAGATACGACTGGAGGAACCCGATTCGCTCAGTCACGATTCAGGCAATCAACTTGGTGCCACAGGACACGCCCCGACAAGTCGATTTGTTTATGAACATCGAAAAGATTGAGAAAGCAGAAAGGCTCGACCAGTGCATTGAAACCATTCGCCAGCGGTTCGGCAAGAACAGCATCCGCAACGGCATTCTTTTTCAAAATCTCCGGATGCCGAGTGAAAAGCCTGAGATTACTATGCCGACCGGGGTGCTTTGTTAAGGAGGTCAGTATGATTAGTACAAGCAGTAACAAGATTGATGAAATTGTTGTGCCTGATGAGATCGAAACCTATGTTTCGATGCCGTCCTGTTTGTTGCAGGGGTGCAGCAATGATCTGATTATTTTCCGTGCAGATGGAGGGAACCATTTCACCCACTACGGTATTTATGAGGGAATGTTTCTTATCTTCGATGTCAGCAAGGACTTCAAGGACGGACGCCTTTCCTGCTATCTGAACAATTCCGGCGATGATCGTCCTAAGTTCAAAGTTTCTGACAAGCCATTGGATGGCTATCGCCATTTTGGTAGGCTGGTTGCCAGTATGAAGAATTATGAGGTGTAAGGATGGAAGAAGAACGGCGCAAGGTATATGTGGAAGTCGATGTTACCCATAAGACGGATGGAACGGCTCGACCCCGAAAAATCAAATTTGAAGATGGTGAGGTCTACGAGATCGACCGTGTAAGGCACTGCTGTCGTGCGGCATCGACCAAGGTCGGTGGAACAGGGCTTCGTTACACGGTGATGATATGCGGCACGGAAACCTTCCTTTTCGATGAAGAAAACGGAAAGTGGTTTGTAGAAGGCAAGAAAAGAGCAGTTCTCTAAGGATGCCACCATTCATCAGCCCTGAAAGCGTCAAGGAACTTAATGAGGTGATGTGCGTGACAAAAGATAATTGGACACCTATACCGATGTATTGCTCTAACTGCGGAGCATTGCTTTACGGATATAGAAATGATGAGGGGAAAATCAAGTATGAGTGCAAAAGGTGCGGAACCGTAGCGGTTCGAGTCCAAAAAGGACGCCGACACGACAAGATTGACCTTTATGCCCCGGAAGGGCAAATCCGATACTATTGATCGGCTAAAAACTGAATACGGCAAAACGACGGAATGGTTGAGGTGAAACAGACTGCGTAATTCCATCTCCAGGTCACTTGCTTTGAACACTTCGGTTGGTTAAACCAAACTTGCTATGCAGATATGAGAGGCCACCGACAAGACAGTAAGCCATAGGCTTACCCTGTCTTGCCGGTGGCTTCTTTTTTTCGGCAAGAACAACCGACCAAGGGCTTCCGGCAGAGAAAACTCTGAAAGGAAGCCTTTTTTGATGCTGAATAAGTGGCTCTGCTATATCGCTGAATATCCGTGATCTCCGAATTTTGAACCCGAAAACCAAATTCAAAATTCAAAGGAGATTACGGTAATGAGAAAAATATACCTTGTCAAAAAGAACCCCGAACAGCCCGCTGACGGCAATAACTGGATCGTAATGAATAGCTTCGAGTTTATGAACTTCGTTAAGACCCCGGAGGGGCAGAAACGAAAAGCGTGCTTTGGGCAGTTAGATGCCTGCTCTGTTGACGATGTGATCATCATCGCAGAATGCGGAGCTGAAACCGCAAAACAGTGGCGATCCGAGAAAGATAGACACGATTATCTTGCGTCAATCGAGAAACAGTCCGGGATGACGGTGTTTTCCTATAACACACAGACAACCACAGAAGATGATATGTCTGGCGAGGAACTGCTGGTGGATCAAGATTGTTCCGTCATTGATGCAATTCTCAAAAAGGAGGAGAAAAGCCCCCTCTACGCAGCCGTGGCAAAATTGTCACCTGCCGAGATTAACTTGATGACCAGTTTATATCTTTGTGATGACCCCATAGGACAGCGAGAATATGCACGGCGTCACGGAGTAGCTGTAACGACAATTAATCATCAACTGACTGTTGCCCTGAAAAAACTCAAAAAAATGCTCCCAAATTAAAATTTGCTTCGTACAAATCGAAAAAAATTTCCCAGTTGGTTAGTAGAGAGCAAAAAACGCAAACAGATAGGAGCATAGATAATGAAACAGGTAATGATGGTCAAATTCGACTCCCCAAAATGGAGAAAGGTAGATGAGTATAAGGTCGCAAACCCGTTTGTTGATGTCGGTTTTCGGCAGGTCAAGGATGTCGTTGATTTGCGTGTATTCGACCTGCTGAACATTAGCCGCATCAATAATAACAGGGCTGAAGAAATGCTTCTTTGTATTTACCATCTTCTCCAGCCGGACAGACGGATTGACGAAGGTATTTATAACGACGAGATCGACCAGTATTTCTCGTATCGGGAATGGAAAAAGAAACACCAGCCTTTAAGTGGAGTGACCGTAAGGGAAATCCTCACAACTGAAGATCTGAATGAGGGTGCTTTACTTCGGATTTTTGATGGAGTCACCGCTGCTTTCTACAAATCCGATGAGTACAACAGTCGAGAATATCGTTATTCAAACCTTTCGGAGTTACGCAAGGCTATGAAGCATAAGGAGGGCGGCACGAATGGGAAAGCCCAGTAAGGACTATGCCGTTCCTCTTTGGGAAAAAGCAAACCTCACCGTTTATGAAGCGGCAGCCTACTCAGGGATTGGCGCAGATAAGCTAAGGGAACTGACCGATAGAGAGGATTGCGAGTTTGTCTTGTGGAACGGCACAAAGCGGCTCATCAAAAGGAAAAAGCTCGATGAGTTTTTGGAAAGAGCCTATTCAATCTAACAATCAACGATGCGATTCGCAAAATCGCATCGTTGTCCCAAACGGCGGTTATCGGTATCCTAAAGCCAAACGAAAATGAAGGAGGAAACCGATATGACCAAGCAGGAAAAAGATAACCGAGTTCCCCTTTGGGAAAGAATGAACCTGACTTTAGAAGAAGCCGCCGCTTACACTGGTATCGGAACGGATAAACTTCGTGAGTTGTCGAATCGTGAGTCGTGTGACTTTGTTCTATGGGTCGGTACAAAAAGGCTTCTAAAGCGCAAGCAATTAGAGGAGTTCCTGATTAAGAGCTTCTCAATCTAAAACAGGAGGTTACTATGACTAAAAAGAAACAGGTCGGCGTAAGGTTCGACAGCAACCGTACCCGACTTAAAACAGGAGAAACCCAGCGTCCCAACGGCACTTATGCGTACCGTTGGTCAACGCCTGACGGAAAAAGGCATTCTATTTATGCTCCGACGCTGGAAAAGCTGAGAGAGCAGGAAGAACAGATCATCGTGGACAAGCACGACGGAATACGGTCGGATGTCAAAAGCATCACTGTAAATGAGATGTTCAATCTTTGGTGTCAGCTCAAAAGGGGAATCAAGGACAGCACATTCAAGAATTATATTTATATGTATGAGCTGTTTGTAAAACCGTCTTTCGGAAAGAACCGACTTGTCCAAGTAAAAAAGTCTGATGTGCGGAAGTTCTACAACTCCCTTGCTGACGGCAAGGTTCTGAAGATTGCCACGATAGATAATGTCCATAATGTACTCCACCAAGTCTTTCAGGTGGCAGTCGATGATGGAATGATTCGACAGAACCCAACAGACAATATGCTCAAAGAACTGAAGCTCTCCCACGGCTTTGAGCGTGAGAAGAAAGAGGCATTGACCGTGGCGCAGCAGAAGTTGTTCTTTGACTATATGCTCAGCCATCCCAAGGACACCCACTGGTATCCAGTGTTCTATGTTATGGCAAACACGGGGATGCGAGTCGGTGAGATCACCGGGCTTCGCTGGAGCGACATTGACTTGAAAAAGGGCATTATCCGAGTCAACCACACGCTTGTCTATTATAATCACCGTGACGAAAAGGGCTGCTACTTTTCCATCAACACGCCCAAGACAAAAGCCGGTGAACGAGAAATCCCAATGACCGAGGGGGTGAAACAAGCCTTCTTAATGGAGCGAGAGTTTCAATCTCAGGCTGAAATCAGCAGTAAGAGCCGAGTGGACGGTTATGACGACTTTATTTTTGTCAACCGTTACGGGGATGTTCAAAATCAGGGAAACCTCAACAAAGCACTCCGCCGTATGATGCGAGATTGTAATGATGAAATCCTCGAAAAATATGGAGCAGACTCTGATCCGGTTCTGCTGCCACAGTTCAGTTGCCACATTCTCCGGCACACATTCGCAACAAGGCTATGTGAGTCGGGAGCAAACCTCAAATTCATTCAGAGCATCTTGGGACACGCTGATGTATCGACGACGATGAATATCTATGTTGATGTGACCGACGCTCTGAAAAAGAAAGAGATCACCGCCTTTGACGACTATATGACAACCAAGCTGGAAACTTGAAGGGAAAGCACTCTGTGAGTAATTCGCAGAGTGCTTTCCCTTTTTCGCACATTTCTCAAAACTGAGGATGGAAATTATACTATAAGCAGTAATGAGAAATGGAGCGTTCAGATATGGAGAATAGTTTAAGCAGGATGCGACCGCATCTTGTATCAGAATGGTCAGAAAAGAACTTCCCGATGACTCCTGATACCGTGACCTTTGGGTCTAATAAAACTGTGTGGTGGAAAGGAGCTTGCGGTCACGAATGGCAGACAAGCATTAAAGCTCGCTCCGCAGGCGAGCAATGTCCAATATGTTCGGGAGCGAGGGTGCTTCGAGGTTATAACGACTTTGAAAGTAAGTTCCCTGAGCTTGCGAAGGAATGGTCGCCCAAGAATGAGCCGCTAAGACCGTCGGTGATTACAGCGGCTACGCACAGGAAGGTAATATGGCAGTGCAAGTTTGGACACGAATGGACGGCGTCCGTGAAAAGCCGGACGGTGAACGGTACGGGTTGTCCCTACTGCTCACACAACTTTGTGCTACCGGGCTTCAACGACTTGGCAAGCCGTTTTCCTGAAATCGCTGCGGAGTGGTCAGAGCGCAATCTTCCGCTGACGCCGGATCAGGTTACGGCTTTCAAGAATATTAAAGTTTGGTGGAAATGTCACTTGGGTCACGAATGGAACACATTGATTTCAACCCGTGCAGGAGGAAGTCAGTGTCCCTATTGTAGTGGGATAAAGCTACTCAAAGGCTTTAATGACTTAAAAACAAAGTACCCTTCCCTTGCCACAGAGTGGTCGGAAAAGAATCTGCCGTTGACTCCCGATGCGGTCAATGAGAAGTCAACTAAGAATGTTTGGTGGAAATGCAATACCTGCGGCTATGAATGGAAAGCCGTCGTCAAAGCACGGGTCAAAGGCGGTATGTGTCCTGTTTGTGCTGAGAGAGCCGTTCTGCAAGGCTATAATGACCTTGGGACAACTGATCCTTACTTGCTTTCTGAATGGGACTATGAAAAGAACTCCAAGTGGACACCGAGCAATGTATCGAGAAACTCGATGAAGGTCGTTTGGTGGAAATGCGGAGCAGGACACTCTTACCGTGCCAAAATCACAGATAGAACTATTGAGCAAAAGGGTTGCCCTCAATGTGAAGCGGAGTTTCAACAGGCTCTCCCGCAGATGCTGATAATGATGTATGGAGCACAGAACGGCATTACGGTCAAAAGCAATAGCGACTCGGAGCTTGGAATGCGACTTGTTGCATACCTCCCTGAATTACATTGTGCGGTCGATATTGCCGGAGCAACCGTGACGGAGAAAAGAGAGCAAAGCGTGAAAGCCCACATTTGTCAAAGTAACCGGCTGGGTTACTACCTTATTAAAAGAACTGCGGATGCTTCGCAAATGGCAGCGGAAATCAAAACGCTATTTATCCGCAATCATATCTATCTCCATACGGATTCCGAGAAAGATGTTCAAGTGCTTCGAGAGAGATTTTTAGAATGGAAAAATCGAAATGCTTGTAAACTGAACGGAAAATATTGAGTTTCGTTAAGCCGTGTGTTATACTGTTTAAGTGGTTAGTTTCAGTATAGCACACGGCTCGTTTTCAAAAAAATGAAGCCACCTTACGCCAGCTTACTCCACGGCTTACGCCATTAGATTTTCCGCTATCTGAATTAGGCGTAACTGAGCTTACCCCAGCTTCAAATGAGTAGATGCCGGTCGGGACTTATAGACGCTAAGCGGAGCTTATCTAAGGCTGGTCACGAAAATCCCGACAATGAAGCCGTTGGACTCTGACAAGAAGGTTTCCAAGGAAGTTTCGGCTCCTGCGGAGGCTGCTCAGGCGGCTCCGGTTGTGGAGGAAAAAATTGATTTTTCCAATGTTCAGATTGAGCCTTTGTTTGAGGATCAGGTCGATTTTGACACCTTCTCCAAGAGTGATTTCCGTGCCGTAAAGGTCAAGGAATGCGAAGCTGTGAAGAAGTCCAAAAAGCTCTTAAAGTTCGTTTTGGACGACGGAACCGGCGTAGATAGGGTCATTTTGAGTGGTATTCACGAATATTATGAGCCGGAAGAACTGGTCGGTAAGACCTGCATTGCAATCACCAATCTGCCTCCGAGAGCGATGATGGGTATCGACTCCTGCGGTATGTTGATCTCCGCCGTGCATCACGAAAACGGTGAAGAAAAGTTGCATTTGCTGATGGTCGATCCTCACATTCCGGCAGGCGCAAAGCTCTATTGATTGCCCCTAAATTGTCGGTGCTTACGCCACAACTTACGCCAATTTACTCCGAGCTTACGCCAAAAATGCGTTTGAAATTCTGCGATTGCAGACAAGTTCCGATAGCATACGATAATTTCATATGATTTAAGCCCGCTGATTTCGGTCAGCGGGCTTTTTCTATTTCTGCCCCTATTACATCCTCGTGATGTGATAGGGGCTTTTTTTATCCCTGAAAGGTGGTCGAAAAAATTTTTTTGAAAAATCTCAAAAAAACTTCGTACAAATCGAAAAAAATTTCCCAGTTGGTTAGTGAGGGCAAAAACCTCACGA
>ENA-OPDA01001056-OPDA01001056.1-human-gut-metagenome-genome-assembly--contig:-NODE-1056-length-18845-cov-4.486855_pt1 | contig 18845 bp, 14 predicted proteins | sample MGYA00241253_ERZ501486 | MGnify/ENA primary metagenome ERZ501486 (study PRJEB25962, sample SAMEA2042510) | human gut metagenome | biome: human gut; feature: human-associated habitat; material: faeces... | reverse complement strand
GTTCAGCCTGCGTCCGGAAGTATAGTTGATATCCATGATATTTGCTTCCGGCTGGTCGAATCCAGCGTTGCGGATAAGAAGCTTTTGGCGGTTATTCTTGCGGTTGCCGTATTCAATATCTACCAGCATTCCAAAACGGTCTTCAAAAGGAACTTCCTTAAATATCGGATCGTCAAGCTGGTTACGGAATGCATTTTTTCAGTCTTTCTTCCAAACCTGTTATTATTGGCAAGCACCAGCTGTTCCATCATTTTCTGCATCTTATCATTTAATGCTTTTGTTTCTACTGTAAGCGCTACATAATCACCCGTATGATTCATACAGTCTCATTTTATATAGAAATCAGATTTCTTAATGTTTATTAAGGCTACATGTGTCCTGCATCATCTCTGATCATGGCATAAGTTCTTCAAGTATGCTTTCGGGCTCATTTTTGTAGTCAAGCATCTTTGTCATGACCGTTTCCAGGTAAAGACGGATGTTTAATCCATTAACCTTTGCTGTTTCCGCAAGCGTATATACTATTGCACTTGCAGTTGCTCCCTTTACTGTACCGTGGAATAAAAAGCTCTTTCCATAACATAGCTTTTGACAGCTCGTTCGGCTGCATTATTGCTTATGGAGCATCTTCCATCTGTAAGATAGTTTTTCATATATGGTTTCTGATTCAGGGCATAGTTCACCGCTTTAGAAAACTTTGATTCACCAAGTGGATTCTGCTTTTCTACCCATTCCCAGAATGAATCCATCAGTGTGTACATAACCATGATAATCAGCGAGGAACTTTGCTGCATGATATCCGCCTCTGGTCGGCTGATATTCATATATCACAATTCTGTGTTTTTCAAATGCTCCGCTTGTATAAAGCCATATATATGACTTTGATTCCGGGGTTTTACCATCCTCATCCTGCACCATTCATAATCTGACAGACCGCTAACTCTGCAGGTCTGTATAAGTTCAGTCCAATATTTGTCACGCTCAGATTTATTCATAACTCAATCCACCGAAAATTTATTTGGAGTAAAATGATACAAAAGTCTGATAATAGTTTGAAGTGAAATGCTACAACTTTTGCAATCCTGATCAGGAATTTAGAGTATAATGCTCCAATTGTCCTAATCTTATGCCTAAATTCAAAGGATTTCACTACGGTGAGTTATGTAGCGCTTACCACATTTTCATGTGTTACATAATGAATATGAGGCTGTTTTCCGATTAAGCGACGGAAAGTTATATAAAGATGGTAATAAAAAATGATCAACATCAATGATTTCAGAAATTGAAGAATGGTATAAAGATAACAGAGATGAATTGATAGAGGCTTGGGAAAATTTACATGGCTTGTGACTGTAATTATTGTAGAAATATTTGGCAAGGAGAATATAGATGGAGCATCATAGAATAGATCCGTATCCAATACCTAATGATATAAAGTTGATTTATATAATGAACCATAACTAGCAGATAAATCATTGCTTGATTATCCTGAATATAAAGACTGTGAGAATGAACAGGATAATATACGCATATTTGTGCCGATTGATTTGAATGATAAAGCCATATTAAGAAGTAACCATTGCAAGACTGGAACTGATACCTGACAGTGGTGCAGAGTTTTTTTCATTTGAGTTGATTGATAGATTAAGAGAAGAGTATGAAATAGATTAGTATTTTATACTATAATATTTCTTCCCAAGCTGCTGCTTCAGATTCTGTGGATAAACTTTATCTGGATTAACCCCAGCATCAACAGCTAGTTTCTTAATCAATCTCCATACATTAGATCTTTCAAGAGGGGTGCCTTTTCTAGTACAGAAAATCACCCCATTTATTATTGCTTCATGGTCTATATATTTATATAAGCCATCTAATAAATTATCTGGAATTCTGATGTTATATTCCTTGCTGTTACGCATAACAGTAATTTTTCCCATTTCTAAAGAGTGTGTAGCAAGGTATTGTAATTCGTTTAATCTTATATCTGTATTTCCAAGGACTTGAATTAACATAGCTATTCTATAATCGTTATTGTTTATAGCGGTTTTAAGGAGTTGGTTATATTCATCAACTGTAAGTAAGTTAGAATCTGTTGATTCGGTCTTAGATTTCTTAAGATTAACGCAGTGAATATCATTTCTTCCTATAAAATTACAAAATGTGTTTATACATGATATAATAGTATTTATGCTGCTTATACTGTAATCAGCATTTTTAAGAATCTCGATATATTTATCTGCAGTATCCTGAGATATTTGGTAACTGTTATCAGAAAGAAAGATTTGAAATCTTCGTATATCCCGCATATATTTATCAAGAGTTATTCTGCTCTTATTTTTATTTATAAGAAATTCTTCGAATTCATTAATATCTGTATTAGTGATTTTATTATTCATGGGAAATCTCCAGTTATTGTAATTTGATTTTTGCATATTCCTGTGCAGTGATTTTATCTATTATTTCTAGTCCGACACGAACACGCTTAGGTTGATGCCACAGATATACTTCTATATCAGCAATTCTCTTATGTCTGTCAATTCTATTAACCATATCAGACCTTCCGCTAAGAGGCCCCTTATTTATCATTAATTGGTTATCTACAATATATCCATATGACATAGCAATATAGTTATACTCGTCCATAAGCTGACGAAGATATTGTTCTTCTTCATTGTTAAGGGCATTGAAATCCCCACCTATGCGGACAGGAGAAACTACATTAGGTATACGCCAGAGAAGTTTTTCAAGAGTCTTGGAATCTGAATCGCTCTCTATAAATATGTATCCTGCAAATAGAATGTCATCGTCAAGATGCCAGGAGCCTTCATATTTCTTGGCATGTTGCCAGATAGGAGAGAATACTCTTGCTGCTATATCTTCTGGAATGGATTTGCGGCATTTATCAACGGCATCTAGTTCTCTGCCGGCTGTTGTGTGTGCTATGTACCACATAGGGTATACCTCGATTCTTCAATCTATATTGTATTTCATAAATGACATTATGTTGTAAAAATATTTTGGATATGGTAGCATATTTATATAGTTAATTCAAGAGTGTAGAGATTGATTCATAGATGAAGAAAGTTTCAAGGATTGCATAGGTACATATTGTTTTTGAGAAAAGTGGTAGCAGCCTTATTGGTGATGCTGATAAAACATTATATTTTCATGTAAGCAAGATCATATTTGATGCTGGAATCAAGATAAAACAATTACCATGCGCACTAAACCCCATTGCATAATCCCCAAACATGTTATATAATATAATGACATATGAGATTATATTGCTACGAAGAGCCAATAGGAGGATATGATGACAAGAACATACGCTGTTAAGTATAAGAGTAAATCAAAGATGTTAACAACACCTGAGCAGGTTGCCAAGACTGAGGAAGATATCAAGGCATTAGCACTTGTTAAGGATGCAGTTATTAAGGAAGACGGACAGGTTGTTACTGTTGAGGTTGAGAATGAGGAAGATTTCGAACCGGTTATGGACAGAGTAGTCAACATTTTCAGAAGAATTGATGACAAGTCTGAGGTTTCATACAAGTTCGGTCTTAACCGTGAATAATTCGAAGACTATTGATTAGAGTAAGCCTGTGAAGCCGTAGACTGCGTCACAGGCTTATATTATGTGTATGCCGGAATGGGTATGAATTGTTTATGTATTATGTTTATAAAGGAGTAAAACAGTGAGTTTAGAAAGTGAAATTAAGAAAAGAAGGACATTTGCCATTATCTCTCACCCGGATGCTGGTAAGACAACATTAACAGAGAAGTTCCTGCTTTATGGAGGAGCTATTAACCTTGCAGGTTCTGTAAAGGGGAAGAAGACTGCCAAGCATGCGGTTTCTGACTGGATGGAGATTGAGAAGGAAAGAGGTATTTCGGTAACTTCTTCAGTTCTTCAGTTTAACTACGAAGGCTACTGTATTAATATCCTTGATACTCCGGGACATGAGGATTTCTCCGAGGATACTTATAGAACTCTTATGGCAGCAGATTCTGCGGTCATGGTTATTGACGCTTCTAAGGGTGTTGAGAAACAGACTATCAAGCTTTTTAAAGTATGTGTTATGAGACACATTCCTATATTTACATTTATCAATAAGATGGATAGAGAGGCTAATGACCCATTTGAGCTTCTTGATGAGATTGAGAGAGTACTTGGAATTGCTACATGCCCAATTAACTGGCCTATCGGCTGCGGTAAGGAATTCAAGGGCGTATATGACCGTAAAGAGAAAAATGTTTCTTTATTCAAGGCAGCAATGAATGGACAGAAGGAAGTTGATACTGAGATTGTTGACGCATCAGATGAGGCTGTTCTTAAGGACAGAATTGGTGATGCTTTCTACGACAAGCTTCAGGAAGATATCGAACTGTTAGACGGAGCAAGTGCAGAGTTTGACCAGGAAATGGTAAGTGCTGGTGACCTTACACCAGTATTCTTTGGTTCAGCGCTTACTAACTTTGGTGTACAGACTTTCCTTGAGCATTTCTTATCAATGACAACTTCTCCGCTTCCAAGAAAGTCTGACCAGGGAGTTATTGATCCATTTACTGAGGATTTCTCAGCATTTGTATTCAAGATTCAGGCTAATATGAATAAAGCACACAGGGATAGAATTGCTTTTATGAGAATATGTTCAGGTAAGTTTGAAGCCGGAATGGAAGCCAATCATGTTCAGGGTGGCAAGAAGATTAGACTCAGCCAGCCACAGCAGATGATGGCAGAGGAGAGACATATTGTAGATGAGGCATATGCAGGAGATATTATCGGTGTATTTGATCCGGGAATATTCTCTATCGGTGATACTATCTGCAAATCTAACAAGAAATTTGCATTTGAGGGTATCCCTACATTTGCACCAGAACATTTTGCAAGAGTAAGACAGATTGATACTATGAAGAGAAAGCAGTTTATCAAGGGTATCAACCAGATTGCACAGGAAGGTGCGATTCAGATTTTCCAGGAGTTCAATACAGGAATGGAAGAGATTATCGTTGGAGTTGTCGGCGTTCTTCAGTTTGAAGTTCTCGAATACCGTCTTAAAAATGAATACGGTGTTGATATCAGACTTGAGCCGCTTCCATACGAGCATATCCGCTGGATTGAGAATCCTGAGGAAATTGATGTGAACAGAATTGTCGGTACATCAGATATGAAGAAGATTAAAGACCTTAAGGGCAATCCACTTCTGGTATTTGCCAATAGCTGGTCTGTCAATATGGTACTTGAGAGAAATGAGGGCTTAAAGCTTTCAGAATTTGGAAGAAACTAGTTAATACGATACATTCAGGAGTCAGGTGATTACATGAAATCAGGATACAAATGTAGTGCAAAAAGAATAGTCGCAATTGGTGTCATGTTATGTATGCTTGTGCTGACATGTCTTACGGTTATTTCTGTACTTAATACTAAGGCGGAAGAGTCCATTGGTCAGGGCCATGTTAATTATGATGTTACAGATCTTCGTATAAGGACATCACCAGTCAGTGGTTCAGTCATTACCAAGGTGGATGGTGGCTTTAAGTTTGATATATACGAAGAGACAACTGACGATGACGGCGACACATGGTATGGCATAGGTTTTTATCTTAATGGCAGTTATGAAAGAGGCTATATATATGGTGGCTACATAACTGTTGATAAAAGAAGTGATTATGAGCCGGATGCGGATTTTGAGGAATACCTTGACTCACAAGGATTCCCGGATAGTTATAAGGATGGTTTAAGACAGCTTCATGCGCAGTATCCTAACTGGGTGTTTGTGGCGGACCATAATGGTACTGACTGGAACACAATGGTTGAGAAGCAGAATGTGAAAACTAGAAGCCTTGTTCATAAGGATAATATAAGTTCATGGAAATCTACAGCAGATGGCTGCTATAATTGGGAAACCGGTGAGTGGTATTCTTTTGACAGTGGTGGATATGTACAGGCTTCAAGTGAGTTGGTGCAGTATGTACTTGATCCAAGAAATTTCCTTGATGATACATATATATTTATGTTTGAGGCACTGTCATATGATTCATCTGTTCAGAATATGAGTGGAGTTGAGAGTATAATAAGTGGTTCGTTCATGGACGGTTCAAGTCATGATCTTGACGGTTATACTTATCCTTCACTTTTGATGAAAGCAGGAGAAATGTCTCAGGTTAGCCCATATCATCTTGCTACGAGAATAATTCAGGAACAGGGATATAATGGAACGGGAAGACAGATATCAGGTAATGTAAGCGGATATGTAGGCTATTATAATTATTACAGTCAGAATGCATATGCGTCAGGTGGTTATACTGCTGTACAGAATGGATTAAGATATGCAAAGGGATCTGATTCTGGTACATTAAGACCTTGGAATACAAGATATAAAGCGGTAGTAGGTGGAGCAATTAATCTTGGCAAATGGTACATAAATAAAGGGCAGGATACTATATATTATGAAAAGTTTGATGTGGTTAATTATTCGCATCAGTATATGACTAATGTTTTTGCACCAAGATCAGAGGCAAAGACAAGTAAGAGAGCATATAGTGAAACAACACTTAATAACACATCATTTAAGTTTATAATTCCTGTATATGATAATATGCCAGATGAGGTATGTGCAATTCCTACAGGAGATGGAAGTCCTAATAACAGACTTAAGGATTTGTATGTTGATGGATATTCATTAACACCATCATTTTCATTATACACTACATCATACGATTTGATTGTTGATAATGAGGTTACAAGTGTATATATATCAGGTGATAAGTTAGCTGATAGTGCCGAAGTAGAAGGTTTTGGGGAGTATTCATTATCTGTAGGTAACAACAGAATAGTTGTAACTGTTACAGCAGAGAATGGAGAAAGTCAGGACTATGTTGTTAATATAGTAAGAAAAGAAGCTGATCCAATACCAGATCCAGACCCGATACCAGACCCAGAGCCTGATCCATCAGAAGAGAATGGATTTGATACAGGTTTTGATATAGATGAAGATGGAAGATTTATATCTGGACTTGAGGTTGGAAGTACAGCAGATGATATAATAAGCAGTATATCATTCAAGAATGGCTGTTATGGAAAGATATATGGCTCAGATTCCGCAGAGAAAACATCTGAAATAATAGCAACCGGAGACAGATTTGTTGTATATACATCAGATGGAGATGAGTATGCATCATATGCGGTTGTTATATATGGAGATGCTAACGGAGATGGCAAGATAACAAGTATTGATATGTTATATATTAAGAGGCATGTTCTTGATATAAGAACTCTTACTGGTGCTTATTATAGGGCTGCTGATGCTAACCACGATGGTACAGTCAGCAGTATAGATATGATGTATGTTAAGAGACATGTTCTTGATATCAGATATATTGTACAGTAATTATATTGGAGAATATTATGAATAACCTAAAAAGAATAACTGCATTAGTAATGGCAATGTTGATGAGCATATTAATGTTTTCCGGTCTGACTAATGTAAAAGCAGCACAGACAGCACATGTTTCTATAAGTTCTGCCAGTGCCAATGTTGGTGATGAAGTAACAATAACAATAACAGCATCGTCTGATGTAAAGATAGAACTGTGTGATTTAAAAATAAACTATGATTCAAGTATATTACAGTATGTAAAAGGATTTGATACTGGTGGAGGTGGAACAGGAAGATTAATATCTCCAAGTGCAACTTCATTTGAAATTGTATTTAAGGCTGTTAATCCGGGAACAGCGACGATATCAGTTGATAAATCAACGTCATATACATCTTCAGCAGATGAAGATTATATGTCATTAACAACATCTTCAGGAACTGTTACTGTAAAAGCTCCAGCCAGCTATTCCTCAGACAACACATTAAAGTCCTTGCAGATAAGTCCGGGAACGCTTTCACCAGCATTTTCACCAGACAGGACAACATACAATGCAACTGTTGATGCTGATGTTACAGAGCTTGTTGTAAGTGCTGCCGCTAATGACAATGCTGCCAAGATAAGCATAAGCGGTAGAAGAATGGACCCGGGAAGCAATACAACAACAATTACAGTTACTGCAGAAGATGGTTCAGTTAAGAAATATATAATATATACAACAAGACTTGAGGATGGTCAGGAAGCAACAACAGAGGCTGAGTCAAAGACAGAAGAGGTTACTGAGACATCAACCCAGACTGTTAATGACGATGGAACAGTTACAATAGATGGAAAGAAATATTCGGTTGTAAAGGATTATTCAGGAATCACAATTCCAGATGGATATCAGGAGATTGACTATGATTATAATGGTCAGAAGATAAATGCGGTTAAAGGCATAAAGACAGGTCTTATCCTTATGTATCTTGAAAGTGAAGATGGAAAAGGCGGGTTCTACATCTATGATGAGACTGCGAAAACATTTTCACCATACAATACTGTTGCAGAACCAGAGATAACATACGTTGTTCTGCCTATAACGAACTCGCTAGAGAAACCGGCTGGCTATGCTCTTACAAAGTTTACCATGAACGGTAAAGAGGTACAGGTGCTTATGGATGCCGATAGACAGTACTGCCTGTTCTACGGAGTAAGCTCACTTGGCGAGAAAGGCTGGTTCAGATACAGAGTAAGTGATGGAACTATACAGGCATATTCTGTTGTTAAGACAACAAATGCTGATACAGTTGTCAAAGCTGATAATAATAAGACATTTGGCGGTAACAGGTTCTGGCTTACAATAATTACAATACTTGGTGTGATAATCGTAGCGTTTATCATTGTCACAATTATACTGGCTGCTAAGCTTTCTAAGGTTAAGAAGGTATTTAATATGGCTTCTAAAGACGGAGTTGACCTTGATGAGTATACCGAGAAAGAGATAGAAGAGTATGATGAAGACAGTGAGGATGACGAGGACGCTGGTTTCGATGCGGATACTGGTTTTGACGAAGATGATTTACTATACAAATCTTACGGTGATGACAAATCCGGCAAGAATGATGTTGAAGAATTAAAGTTGTTTGATATTGATGACGAAGATAAGTAAATAAATGCTTAATGCCCTGATGGTTATAGAATGGATTTCTATAATATATCAGGGCATTTGTCACATAGGGTTGATTTTTTCGGACAATCGTAAGATACTTGATAACATGATAGAACATATGTTGTGATGAGGAATAAGCCATGCCGAAGAAGAAATCTTCCAATGAACCAATAGAATATATAGACAGCCTGGCTTTCGATGAAGCGAAGAAAAAGATAATCGGCAAGAGCCATAATGACAAGGGGATAGGTACTTTGTCGGAAAAGACGCTGCATGCAGTATTAAAAATGTATTATGAACCCGATGAGGATAATCATGAGGTTGCAATAGATGGTTATTTTGCAGATATATATAACGAGCATGGGATAATTGAGATTCAGACGAGGCAGCTTAACAAGTTAAGGGATAAGCTGTCAGTATTCCTGAATGAATATCAGGTGAGGGTTGTATATCCAATGCCATATGAGAAGTATTTAAGCTGGATTGAGCCGGAAACGGGAAATATTACTTCGAGAAGAAAGTCGCCGAAGCGGTGTTCAATGTATGACGCGATGTTTGAACTGTATAAGATTAAAGCATTTTTAAAGAATCAGAATCTTAAGGTTACATTGCTGCTGATTGATATGGAAGAATATAAGCTTCTTAATGGCTGGAGTTACGATAAGAAGCGCGGAAGTGTGCGTTATGACCGCATTCCTGTTGGAATAAGAAAGATAGTTGAACTGGACTGTCCACAGGATTATATGCAGTTTGTACCAGAGGGACTTGGGAAGAACTTTACTTCAGCGGATTTTGCAAATGCAGCGCATATTGACAGGCAGACTGCTGCCAGTGTACTTGCAATGCTTAATTACATGGAACAGGTTAAAAGAGTCGGAAAGACAGGCAATGCCTATATATATGATATTGAAGAACATTATTGAATGGAGATAGTATGTACTCTGTAAATGGAAACTGCTTTCGAATATCTGTAAGAAATCTTGTGGAATTCATGTGTGCAGAAGGTGATATTGACAACAGGAATACAGGCAGCAATGATGTGAAAATCATGCAGGAGGGGGCAAGGATTCACAGGAAAATCCAGCACAGCATGGGAACTATGTATCATGCGGAAGTGCCTTTAAAGATTGAGATACCGCTTGTATCTGACTTAGGGATTGAGTATGTATTACAGGTTGAAGGCAGGGCTGACGGTATTATTGCAGATATTAATTATGACGAGGATGGCAATAAAGAGCCGGAGAGCGATGCAATAATTGATGAGATAAAGACTATGCAGACAGATGTTTCTCTGCTGAAAGAACCGGTCTATGTGCATAAAGCCCAGGCACTGGTATATGGTTATATATATGCAAGCCAGAAGAAGCTGTCAAAGATTGGAATCCAGATGACTTACGTTACTCCTGAGCCTGAGACAATCAACAAGTTTCTGGAAGAATATACATTTGAAAGAATTGAAGAGTGGTTTAATAAGCTGATTACAGGCTTTAAGAGATGGACTGATTATACATTTGATGAAAGACTAAAAAGGACGGAATCAATCAGAGAACTTAAGTTCCCTTATGAATACAGGGAGGGGCAGAAGAATCTGTGCGTGAGTGTATACAGGGCTATTGAAGATAGTGAGAATCTGTATATTCAGGCACCTACAGGTGTCGGAAAGACGCTGTCTACTGTGTTCCCGGCTGTGCAGGCACTTGGTCAGCAGATGGCAGATAAGATATTTTACCTGACGTCAAAGACAATAACGAGAACTGTTGCGGAGGATACTTATGCTATATTAAGAGATAATGGGCTTCATATGAGAACTGTTACTCTTACAGCGAAGGACAAAATATGTCCACTTGATGAGCGCAACTGCAACCCCGTGGCATGTCCTTATGCCAAGGGGCATTTTGACAGGATTAATGATGCTGTGTACGACATAATAACGAGCCAGATGGTTATCGGAAGAGATAATGTCATGGAATATGCCAACAGACATAATGTCTGCCCGTTTGAGATGTCGCTTGATGTTTCGTACTGGTGTGATGGAATTATATGTGATTATAATTATGTATTTGACCCGGATGCGTCGCTTAAGCGGTATTTTGGCAATGGTGCGAAGGGTGATTATGTGTTTCTTGTGGATGAAGCACATAACCTTGTGGACAGAGCAAGAGAAATGTACAGCGCAGTGTTGAAAAAAGAAGATTTTCTTGCGGCTAAGAAGCTTGTCAAAGAGATGGACAAGCGGCTTGCAGGCGCACTTGACAGATGTAACAAGCAGTTGCTCGAATATAAAAGACAGTGCGATACATTCATGGTTGTGAGTGGTCTTGGAACATTTCCAGCCAGCCTTGAGCGTGTCATGGGACTTATGCAGAAGTTTATGGAAAGGCATAAGGGTGAGCCTGTGACTAACGAGCTGCTCGAGTTTTTCTTTGCAGTGAGACATTTTCTTAATATGTATGACTGTGCTGATGAAAAATATGTCTATTATAATGAGCATGATAATGATGGAAACTTTCTTGTACATCTGTACTGTGTTGACCCGTCTGGCAACATAAGTGAGAGACTTTCACAGGGCAGAAGCACGGTGTTCTTCTCGGCAACGCTGCTTCCGGTCAATTATTTTAAGGAAATGCTTTCAGGTGATGTATCAGAAAGAGCGGTGTATGCACACTCTTCTTTTGAACCTGATAATAAGAGAATTGTCGTGGCTACTGATGTGACAAGCCGTTATACAAGAAGAAATGCAAGGGAATATGCCAAGGTACATGATTATATTATGCATATGATTTCTGGCAGAAGCGGCAGATATATGGTGTTCTTTCCGTCATATTCTTACATGGAGAGTGTTCTTGAGTGCTTCAGGTGGAAAAGTGGTGTTAATGTGACCGAATGTGGTGGAGAAGATACATTTTTACCAGAGCAGTGTATAAATGTGCTTGTGCAGGGACGTTTTATGAAAGAGGCTGACAAGGAGAACTTCTTATCAGCATTTTACGAGGAACTGCCGGAGGGTGCTTCGCTTGCAGGTTTCTGTGTGCTTGGAGGAATATTTTCCGAAGGAATTGACTTAAAGGATGAGAGCCTTATAGGTGCTGTTATTGTCGGAACTGGGATTCCGATGGTGTGCAGGGAGCGTAACATTTTAAGGGATTATTTTGATGAGTTTGGCAAAAATGGATATTCTTATGCTTATGTTATTCCGGGAATGAATAAGGTGCTTCAGGCAGCAGGAAGGGTTATAAGGACGGATACGGATAAGGGTGTGATTGCGCTTCTGGATGACAGATTCATGACTGGTGAATATGAGCGTATGTATCCTAGGGAGTGGAACAGGATATTTCCAGTCAGTCTGGGTAATGCTTATAAATGTATTAAGGATTTCTGGACGGAACAGGATATATAGGGCATTGATAAAAAATGTACAATGTTAGAACTTGTAGTCGGACTGTATGTGTGATAGAATTTAGACAGATATTATTAAGGTCCGGATATATGATGATTTGTTTTGATTATGGGAGATGGGCTTATGCAGAACGTGGAAGAGATTAATAAGAATATAGAAAACAAAACTGTAGACAAGCAGGTCTGGCAGTCTCTGGGATTTGATGAATTACAGACTATTGAGATTATCAGAGGAATTGAGAATGGCGTTGATGTGAGTGTGTATTGCAAAGAGGAATTTAACGCTGCCCAGATGAAAGCATTAAGACTTGGTCTGGAAGAAAAACTTGATGTAAGCAGATTTGCAGATGCACAGTATGATTATATGCAGATGGAAGAACTGAAGCAGGCTGTGCGTAGCGGAATGAATATGGATGATATATGTAATCCTAAGTTCAGTCATTCTGTTATGAGAGAGATAAGGCTTGCATCAGAGCTTAATTATGATCTGACCAGGTATGCAAAGCTTGGTTATTCAGGAGAGGTATTAAGACAGATAAGACTTGCAAAAAAAGAAGATATTGACCTTACATTTTTTGTTGAGGATAATTATGATGAATATCAGCTCAATGAGATAAGGCTGGGAATACACAGCTGTGTCGACATAACTAAGTATCTGCTTCATGAATATAATGGGAAACAGATGGAACAGATCAGACTTGGACTTGAGGAGGGGATAGATGTTACTCCGTATAACATGGTTGGATTTTCATCAGGACAGATGAAGCAGATAAGACTTGGACTTGAAGAAGGAATAGATGTTTCTGAATATGCAGATCCGTTTATTGATGCGGTAAGCATGAAAGAGGCAAGACACAGAATTTCTGATAAATGGAATGACGAGAAGCCTGCACTTAATGAATTGCAGTCACAGGAAATTCTTATGGGACTTACAAGCGGTGTAGATGTTTCTTTATATGCTGATCCAAGATATACCTTTAAAGAGATGGAGAAGATAAGACTTGCACTTGAGAGGGGAAGTAATCTGGATGGGCTGCTTAAGTATGGATGTTAAGATGCAGCTATTACAGTACAGTGTTTTGATAATGAATGGATAAGACCTTCGGAAAGGGGGAACAGCATGAGCAATACAGAAATAGTTAATGAAACAGCTGATATAGATGATATCGAGTTACATGAGGTTTATGTATATATTGCAGATGATAATATGAGCGCATCAGTCAGGCTTGGCAAATGTGATGAAGGATATACATATGATGAAGTCATGAATAAGCTATCGCTTAATGGAATTAAGACGGGAATAGATGAAGAAAAAATTCGATGGATGATTTTACAAAAAATATATGACCAGCCTGTTGAAGTTGCTTTTGGTAAACCGGTAGAGGCAGGAAAAGATGGATATTATGAGTTTTTCTTTGATACAGATGCAATTAATAATAACAGACCTACAGTAAGAGAAGATGGTTCTATTGATTACTTTAACCAGAAGAGATTTGAAAAGGTTAATGAGGGTGATTTGCTGGCAAGATATCATGAGCCGACTAAAGGGGAGTTTGGCTTTGATGTATGTGGAAAGCTGCTTGTTCCTAAGCAGGGTAAACCAAAGCCAAGACTGCATGGTAAGGGCTTTAAGACATCTGATGATGGTAAAGAAACTTATGCTGCAATATCTGGAAAGATTGAATACTGTAACTATGATTTAAGTGTTGTTAATGTATATGAGGTTAATGGTAATCTAGATATGAGCATGGGGAATATTGACTTTAACGGGGATGTTAATATTACAGGCAGTGTGAGAAGTGGTGTAACAGTTCATGCCATGGGAAGTATATATGTTGGAGGCTTCGTTGAGGGAGCAACACTTATTGCTGGGAAAGATATTGTATTAAAGGATGGTGTTAATACTAAGAATTCAGGAAAAATCGAGGCAGGGGGAAATATATCAGGCAGATTTTTTGAGAATACAGAGGTTATTGCCAAAGGAGACTTACAGTGTAATTATATTCTTAACTGCAGGGTGCTTACATATGGCAGGATATTTGTTGAGGGACCCATAGGTTCTATTATAGGTGGTGATGTAACTGGTGTTATGGGAATCAGTACTACATCATGTGGACATGAAAGCAATGTAAAGACTTTGTTGAGAGTTGGTTCGACCAAAGAAATCAGAAAAGAATATGCAGAACTTATTATGGAACTTAAGGAAGTAGACGGACAGATTGAAACTTTTGAAATGGCTAATAAGAAGTTTGAGATGATTAAACAGAACATGCCTGAAAAGTATGATAGTAAAATGGCATTGAGAGTTACCCAGTCAAAGATTGTAAAGATGGCTCAGAAAGCCAAGCTTGAAGAAAAGAGCAAGGCATTATACAATCTTATAAGAGATTCAGAGAGAGCAGTTGTTAAAGTAAAGAATCATATATATCCGGGAAGCAGGATATATATGGATGATAAGACTTACATGCCAAGTTCTGTATTTTCACATATTATTGTTAAGAAGACACCAAGCACGATTATTCTTAGGGATTATGATGAATAAGTATATTACAGGGAGAGTATTATGATAGAAGAAGTTGTTTCGGTGGAATTGCCGGTGCATGAAAGGCTGGTAGTAAGAAAGAACAGACTTATGAATGAAGAAAACGGCATAGATATGCCAAGGATTTCTATAGTTACAGGCACTCATGGGGATGAACTTGACGGACAGTATATCTGCTATGAGGTTATCAGAAGGATTGAAAGAGAGAAGAATAAGCTTAAAGGAATTGTAGATATTTATCCAGATATTAATCCTCTTGGACTTGATACAGGTTCAAGAGGAATTCCTATGTTTGACCTTGATATGAACAGGGTTTTCCCTGGCGATAACAATGGTGCTATGGCTGAATATGTGGCAGCAGGTATTATTGAAGATATTATTGGAAGCGATCTGTGTATTGATATCCATTCAAGCAATATATTTGTAAATGAGATGCCACAGGTAAGAATTAATGATGATACGCAGGAAAAGCTTCTTCCTTATGCGAAGATGATGAATGCACAATTTGTGTGGATATATTCGTCTATTACTGTGCTTGATGCAACTCTTGCCTATAGTCTTAACCATCTTGGTGTGCCTACTCTTGTTACGGAGATGGGTGTTGGAAACAGAATTACGCCAAAGTATTGCAGGGATATTGTTGATGGTATATTTAACCTTATGTCTCATATGGGGATATGGGATGATGAGCCGAAAGAAGTGAATGAACCTATTATCTCTACAGAGGGTGAGGTTACATTTCTTACTGCTAAGGAAAGCGGAATATTCGTATCAGCAGTTGATTCTATGGGAAGGATTGGAATTGGAACGCATATAGGAGATATTATCGAACCTATTGAGGGAAGAATAATCCAGAGAATTGAATCGCCTACAGATGGAATTATATTTACATTAAGAGAGAATCCGGTAGTACATAAGGGGGCTCTTATAGCAAGAGTTTATGGTGGCAGATAATGAAGAAAGAGATTATTTATTCGTTAAAGGGTATATATAGAGAAGATTATCAGATAGAAGGCTACAGATTCGGCGGTGGTGAGAAGTCGGCATGTATTGTTGGTGCATTAAGAGGTAATGAGATACAGCAGCTGTATATATGTTCGCAGCTTGTTAAGGTACTTAAAGAGCTTGAGGCTCATGGTGCAATATCGCACAATCATGAGATTCTTGTTATCCCATCTGTTAACAGATTTTCCATGAATGTTGGAAAGAGATTCTGGCCTACAGATAATTCTGATATAAACAGAGCTTTTCCTGGGGATGTTAATGGAGATACAACCAAGCAGATAGCAGGAACACTTTTTGACAGAATTAAGGGTTACAGTTATGGCATACATTTTGCGAGCTTTTATATGCCGGGTGATTTTATTCCTCATGTAAAGATGATGGATACAGGATTTCAGAGTGCAAGTCTTGCCAATCTGTTCGGACTTCAGTACGTTGTTATTAGAAAGCCGAAGCCAATGGATACAGTGACACTAAATTATAACTGGCAGATGAATGGTACTAATGCGTTTTCAATATATACTAACAGCACAGATATGATTGATGAGAAATCTGCAAGACAGGCTGTGTCATCTGTTCTCAGGTTTTTAACCAGAATGGGTATACTTAAGTACAACAATCACAGTGGATATATTGCAAGTGTTATCAACGAATTTGACCTTATGGCAGTCAAGACTTATGATGCAGGATTTTACAAGAGACTTAAAGAGCCGGGTGATCCTGTATATCATGGTGAGCTTATAGCACAGATTCTTGACCCATGCGAGGGTACTGTTAAGAGTGAGATAATATCACAGACAGACGGTATTGTTTTCTTCGCACATACAGGTCCTACCGTAATGGGTAATCAGGTTGTTTACAAGATAATAAGAAGAATGCATGAATAGTTGTTTGAAAATATGTTTTATTGTGATACAATGGTTAAATATTAATAATTAATATAACTAATCTCAGGAGGAAGATATGAGCGGCGTAAAGAGAGTTTTTGTCGAGAAAAAGAAACCATTTGCAGTTAATGCGAAAGAATTACTTGAGGAGATAGGAGGATATCTTGGAATAAAGACTATTACAGATGTAAGAGTTCTTATCCGTTATGATATTGAGAATCTTTCAGAAGAAACATATAAGAAAGCACTTACTACTGTTTTTTCTGAGCCACCGGTAGATGATGTTTATGAGGGAACATTTCCAGTGGGAAAGGACGATTTCGTGTTTTCTGTAGAGTATCTTCCAGGACAGTTCGACCAGAGAGCTGATTCTGCAGAACAGTGTGTTAAGTTCTTTAATGAGAATGAGACACCAGTTATCAAGACTGCTGTAACTTATGTATTGACAGGAACTGTTACTGATGAGGAGAAGAACAGGATTAAGGAACACTGCATTAACCCTGTTGATTCAAGACAGGCAGCAGAGGATATTCCAGAAACTTTAGTTACTGAGTTCAAGACTCCTGCTGATGTTTTATATTTTGACGGATTCAAGGATATGCCAGAGGATAAGTTAAAGGAATTATATGATTCTTTAGGACTTGCCATGACATTTAAGGATTTTAAGTTCATTCAGGAGCATTTTGCTAGTGTTGAGAAGCGTGATCCTTCTATGACTGAAATCAGAGTACTTGATACATACTGGTCAGATCATTGCCGTCACACAACATTTGCAACAGAGCTTACAGATGTTAAGTTTAAGGACGGATTCTATAAAGCCCCTATGGAAGCTACATATAACAAGTATCTTTCAGACAGAGCAGAAATATATAAGGACCGTAAGGACAAGTTCGTATGCCTTATGGACCTTGCACTTATGGGTGCTAAGAAGTTAAAGGCTGAGGGTAAGTTAGCTGATCAGGAAGAATCTGATGAGATTAATGCCTGCTCAATTGTTGTTCCAGTTGAGATTGATGGAAAGACAGAGGAATGGCTTGTTAACTTTAAGAATGAGACACATAACCATCCAACAGAGATTGAGCCATTTGGTGGCGCAGCAACTTGTCTTGGTGGTGCTATAAGAGATCCATTGTCAGGACGTACATATGTATATCAGGCAATGAGAGTTACAGGTGCGGCAGATCCAACAGTACCTGTAGAAGAAACTTTAAAAGGAAAATTACCACAAAGAACAATTACTTTAGGTGCAGCTCATGGTTATAGTTCATATGGAAATCAAATAGGATTAGCAACAGGACAAGTTTCAGAAGTATATCATCCAAATTATGTTGCTAAAAGGATGGAAATTGGAGCAGTTATAGCAGCAGCTCCAAGTAAAAATGTAATAAGAGAAGAACCTAAGGCTGGTGATATAGTAATACTTCTTGGAGGTAGAACAGGAAGAGATGGAGTTGGTGGAGCAACTGGTTCATCAAAAGGGCATACTGAAGAATCAATAAATAAGTGTGGAGCAGAAGTTCAAAAAGGAAATCCTGTTGAAGAAAGAAAAATTCAAAGATTATTTAGAAATAAAGCGGTCTCAGAAAAAGTTGTTAGATGTAATGACTTTGGAGCTGGTGGAGTTTGTGTTGCCGTTGGTGAACTTGCTCCAGGGCTTGATATTGATTTAGATGCTGTTTTGAAAAAATATGATGGTTTAACAGGTACAGAACTTGCTATTAGTGAATCACAAGAACGTATGGCCATTGTTGTCAATGACTATGATGTTGATTTCATTAAAGAAGAATGTACAAAAGAAAACTTAGAAGTTGTTCAAGTGGCAACTGTTACAGATACAAATCGTTTAGTAATGAAGCACATGGGTAAAGATATTGTTAATATTTCTTGTGGTTTTTAACCATATCATAGCATTCCGGATGGTGAAGGAAGACCAGACCACCCGTTTTATCTGGTATGGAATCACCATATTTCATATGCCGGCATTTATTTTTAT
>ENA-OPDA01001054-OPDA01001054.1-human-gut-metagenome-genome-assembly--contig:-NODE-1054-length-18875-cov-2.470457_pt1 | contig 18875 bp, 16 predicted proteins | sample MGYA00241253_ERZ501486 | MGnify/ENA primary metagenome ERZ501486 (study PRJEB25962, sample SAMEA2042510) | human gut metagenome | biome: human gut; feature: human-associated habitat; material: faeces... | reverse complement strand
AGGATTTTCAGTCCTCTGCTCTACCAACTGAGCTATCTGGGCATGTCTCTTTCAAGCACTTTATTACTTTAACACATTTATGTAGAGAATGCAAGGGAAAAATGAAAAAAAGCAGATGTTTTTCTGAAAAATCTGATTTTCAAAAAAGCATCTGCAATATTATATTTGGCGCATTTATCGTGCAGCCAGATAAATTTTTTCCATATCTTTCATATTTAACTGTTTGAAAACGCCGATGGTGCGGGTATCTTCATAACTGCACTTAAATGCCAGATCGTGGATATCTTTTTCTGTAAGGTCAAGACCAAGCTCATGAAGGCTGGTAGGCATCTGAATGGAACGGAAATAATCTTCCATAGCCTCGATACCGGCAAGGGCGGTTTTGTTGAAATCGATACTGCATGGGATTTCGAATACGTTGGTGGCAAACTGGGCAAAACGCTCCGGATTTGCGTCATAGACATAACGTGCCCAGCTTCCCCACAATGCGGCCAGACCGGCACCGTGAGCTACATCGTAGGTCCCTCCAAGTTCATGTTCCAGCTGATGACATGCCCAGTCACCGCCACCGGTTCCACAGCCGGTAAGACCGTTGTGAGAGAGACTTCCTGCCCACATGATTTCTGCTCTGGCGGTATAATTATCCGGCTCTTTCAGCAAGATACGGGAATTGTAGATTACCGTCTGCATCAGGGATTCGCTGATGCTGTCTGTAATTTCCATAGTTTCGATATTTACGAAATACCGTTCCATGGTATGCATCAGGATATCCACACAGCCGCTTTCGGTCTGGTACTGAGGTAAGGTGTATGTAAGCCGTGGATTCAGAATGGCAAAACGTGGTCTGCACAGGTCATTTCGGGCAGTACTGCGTTTCAGCCAGCCGTCTTCATTTGTGATGACGCAGGAATTGCTCATTTCACTTCCGGAAGCTGCGATGGTAAGGATCACACCAACTGGAAGACAGGCTTTTGGAGTTTCGGTGCGGAGGAAAAAGTTCCATACATCGTTTTCCGGATTTGCAAGGCCGTAACCGATGGCTTTACAGGAATCAATAACACTTCCGCCTCCTACAGCAAGAAGAAAATCCACATTTTCTCTGCGGCAGAGCTCAATTCCCTCCCGGACCTTGGAAAGCCGTGGATTTGGAACGACGCCTCCAAGAGTTACATAGGCAATTCCTGCCTCGTCAAGTACGGATCTGATTTCATCAATAAGACCGGATTTAATGGCACTGTGTCCGCCGTAGTGGATCAGAACTTTTTTACAATGCTGTTCTTTCAGAAGTGTGGCAACTTTAAGATGTGTATCTTTTCCAAAAACCACCCGTGTGGGGGTAAAATATTCAAAACTTCTCATAATAAATAACTCTCCCTTATTTCATAACTGATCTATCTGAAATATTCAAAAACAAACAATAAAATTGAATGGTCTGCATCAGCAAAACTGTTATAATAATAGCATAGAAGAAGTCAGGGTGCAAGATTTCGGAAAACGTTTGCAACAGGAAAAACAGGGAAGATAAAGATGATAAAAAGGGTGTAATTCCAGAAGGGTGTGGTATAATAGGTTCTGTGAGAAAGCAAAAGTGACTTAATCACAGAAACAGACCGATGCAGAGCGTATATTATAAAACAGATTTCAAAGAAGCAGAAGAAAGCAGGTGTCTGAAATGGAAAATATCATTATCGTAGGAGCAGGCCCGGCAGGAATTTCCGCAGCTCTTTATGCAGCGAGAGGAAATATGGACCCGCTGATCATCAATACAGGAATCGGTTCACTGGAAAAAGCAGAGAAGATCGAGAATTATTACGGACTTGAGAGACCTCTTTCCGGAAAAGAACTTTTTGAAAGAGGACTTGAACAGGCCAGGGCACTTGGTGTCAGGATCCTGGATGCCCAGGTCGTGGGAATGGGAGGCTTTGATACCTTTGAGGTGAAAACAACGGAAGGCGATTTTGAAGCCCGCAGTGTGATCCTGGCAACGGGAAGCAAAAGAGCTTCTGCGAAGATCCCGGGAGTGAAGGAATTTGAAGGAAAAGGAGTCAGCTACTGTGCAGTATGCGATGCTTTTTTCTACCGCGGAAAAGATGTGGCGGTTCTTGGAAACAGCGATTTTGCCCTTCATGAAGCTGAGGAACTTTCTCATACAGCTTCTCATGTGACGATTTTTACAGATGGAAAGAAACCGGAATTTTCAAAGGAGAATGCGATTGACGTGAATACCATGAAAATTCAGGCAATTGAGGGAGATGAGCGTGTTCAGGGACTTCGCCTGAAAGGAGATGTATCTTTACAGGAAGCAGGCGAACCGCAAACGTCATTTGCACCCGCAGAAGGTGTTTTTGTGGCCTTGGGCACAGCCGGAAGTTCAGAAATGGCCCGCCAGATTGGTGCGGAACTGAATGAAAAAGGAAATATCCGGGTGAATGAGGAGATGGAAACAACGGTTCCAGGACTGTATGCGGCAGGGGATTGTACCGGAGGCCTTCTTCAGGTGGCAAAAGCGGTACATGATGGAGCGCAGGCAGGCCTTTCCACCTGTCAGTATGTGCGGAAACTTTTGAAAGAGCAGGCATAGAGTGCATACAGTATAAATTCAGAAGAAAGGCAGAAACTGATAACGATCAGAAACAGGATCGGATTTTATAACATATAAATTTAAGGAGGAATTTTATCATGGCAAAAGTTTTTACAACAGACAATTTTGAAACAGAGGTATTAAATGCAGAGAAACCGGTACTGGTAGATTTCTGGGCAACCTGGTGCGGACCGTGCAGACGTCAGGCTCCGGTTGTGGAAGAACTGGCAGAAGCAGGATACGAAGTAGGGAAAGTAGACGTAGATAAAGAGCCGTCTCTTGCACAGCAGTATAAGATCATGAGTATTCCTACACTGCTTGTGTTTAAAGGTGGAAAAGAGACTGCACGTTTTGTGGGACTGACATCAAAAGCAGAGCTTGAAGCAGCACTTCAGTAAGATCAGAAAGTATTCATCATTTCATAAAGACGGCTTTTATCCAGAATGCGGATCGATCCCCGTGAGATCTGGATAGAGCCGTCTTTATTCATTTTTTTGAGGCTGCGGCTGACTGCCTCCCTGGCACTTCCGATGGAGCGGGCGATTGCCTCCTGGGTGAGAGTGAGTTCATCAGAACCGGTATCTGCAGCTTCGTCCAGCAGGAAGGCTGCGATCCTCTGAGGTAACGTCATAAAAAATGTCCGTTCGATTCCGGCGATCACATCCGAGAAATGTTCGGTTGTCCGTTTATAGATGAAATTTTCCAGATAGATATTGTTTTTCATCAGCCGGGAAAAAGGAACTGCCGGAAGCAGAAGAAGATCACAGTCTGTTTCCGCATCGATCTGCACATCAAATGTGATGGCAGAAAGCATACAGGAAGCGGAAAGGGTGCAGATATCACTGTCCCTTAAACGGTACAGTGTGGCTTCTTTTCCCTGAGAGGACAGAAGGTACACGCGGAGAACGCCCTTCAGAAGAAAAAGAGTTCCCAGACACTGGCGTTCTTCTGACTGTATGGCAGCACCTGCCGGGTAATGAAGTTCACGGATATTATCAAGAAGAAAATCCTGGTCTTCTTCGGTCATATGTTCCCAGAAGGGAAAAGCCTGAAAATAGTTCAGGCAGCTGTTTCGGTCCATAAAAAGGTACTCCTTTATAAAAGATGTAGTATCCATTTTAACGCTGTTTGAATGGAAATACAACAGAAACGGAATCTTTGTTGCAAAAGAGGAATCCGGTTTTTCTATTTACATCCGGGGATGGGAACGCTATAATCATAAGGCGAAAGAATCAAACGGAGAAATAATGAAAAATGCCGGGTAAAGAGGGAGATCATCCGGCGGAAGTTAGGAGAATACAAATTTTGAAAATTTTACTTGCAGCGTGCAACGCAAAATATATCCATTCCAATCTTGCAGTATACAACCTGAAATCCTGCTCCGGAAAGTACAGTCCCAATGTAGTGATCAAAGAGTATACGATCAACCAGATCCGGGATGACATTTTAAAGGACATTTATCTGGAACAGCCGGATGTGATCTGTTTTTCCTGCTATATCTGGAATATTTCCTTTGTAAAAGAACTGGTACCGGATCTTAAGAAAATCCTTCCACATGTGGATTTCTGGGCAGGCGGTCCGGAAGTATCTTACGATGCGGTGGAATTTCTGAAAAAGAATCCCGCGTTTTTTGGTGTGATGGTAGGAGAGGGAGAAAAAACTTTCCATGAACTGGCAGGCTATTATATAGAAAGAAAACCGGAAAACCTGAAAGAAATCCGAGGTGTGGCATTTCATGACGAAACCAAAGTCCCGGATATTGTACACACAGGCTGGCGGGAACTGATGGACTTAAGTAAAGTTCCGTTTGCATACAGCAACCTTACGGAGTTTAAAAACCGCATTATTTATTATGAGAGCAGCAGGGGATGTCCATTTTCCTGCAGTTACTGTCTTTCTTCCATAGATAAGAAGCTCCGGTTCCGGGATATTGAACTTGTAAAAAAAGAACTGCAGTTTTTTATTGATAATAAAGTTCCACAGGTCAAATTTGTGGACCGTACCTTCAACTGTAAACATGACCACGCCATGGCAATCTGGCGGTATATTACAGAGCATGACAACGGGATCACGAACTTCCATTTTGAAATTTCCGCGGACCTTCTCCGTGAGGAGGAACTGGCTCTGATGAAAACCATGCGCCCGGGCCTGATCCAGCTGGAGATCGGGGTACAGTCTACCAATCCGCAGACCATCAAAGCTATTCGGAGAACCATGGATTTTGAAAAACTGAAAGGAATCGTAGAGCAGATCCACAGCTTTGGAAATATCCACCAGCATCTGGATCTGATCGCAGGACTTCCCTATGAGGGATATGAAAGCTTCCACAAGTCTTTCTGCGATGTCTATGCACTGCGGCCGGAGCAGTTTCAGCTTGGTTTTCTGAAAGTGCTGAAGGGTTCCCATATGATGGAGATGACCGGAGAATATCAGATCCTTTACAAAGACCGGGAACCTTATGAAGTGCTTTCCACAGCCTGGCTGACCTACGGGGAGATTTTGGGGCTGAAAATGGTGGAAAGTATGGTGGAAGTGTATTATAATAGTGGTCAGTTCAAACACACCCTTGTATTTCTGGAACAGTATTTTGAAGATCCTTTCCGGATGTATGAGGCACTTGGCAGATTTTATGAGAAAAAAGGATACTCGGAGATTTCTCATTCCAGGATGAGACGCTATGAGATCCTGATGGAATTTGCCGGAGAACAGAAAGAGATCCCGCTGGAAGTCCTTTCCGATGTGATGCTTCTGGATCTTTATCTTCGTGAGAATTTAAAGAGCAGACCATCTTTTGCATCCGATCAGAAGCCATACGAGCGGCTGATCTGGGATTACCGGAAAGTGGAAAAAATCCCGAAGACCGCCCATATCGAGGTGTTCCGGGATGGAAAGACGATTCTTTTCGATTATACAGACAGGGATCCTTTGACCAACAATGCGCGATTAACGGATATTACAGATGAGGTGAATAAAAATTATGGGAATGTTTGATCCGAAAAAAAGAAAAGTGATCACAGCGATCATCGCAGTTATTCTGGTTCTGGCAATGGTAGTTCCGACTGTGCTTTCGCTGATCATTTACTAAGGCGGCAGTTATGAAACTTGGGAAAAAAGCATTGGAGGCACTTCAGGCGGAAATTGACGGACAGCTGAAACCCGGAGATGAACTGATCGTGGCAGGCCCTGTGGCAGCAGAAGGTACGGCATGGATTGCAGAGAATTACCATGACAGACTGCGGGAAGTTTTTTCGGAACGGTTCCTTGAAGATGCCGGAAAACTTCCGGAAGTTTACGGAACAGGAATGAAAAAAGAGAACAATAAGGTCTGGAAGATGGCGGAAGCGTCCGGAGCCAGTGCCAGGTATCTGATGGGGGAAGGCGGCTTTCTGTCTGCACTCTGGAAAATGGCGGAAGCATCCGGAGTGGGACTTAGCGCAGACCTTCGAAGCGTACCCATCCGACAGGAAACCATAGAGATCTGTGAGATCTTTGATGTGAATCCCTATAAACTCCTTTCCGGTGGAAGTATTCTTCTGGGAATCCAGGGTGGCGATGCGTTTGTGCAGGAGTTACGAAGAGAAGGGATCATGGCAGCAGTGATCGGGCAGACCAATTCCGGAAATGACAGGCTTCTTTACAGCGGCGGAAATGCCAGATATCTGGAGCGTCCGGCGGAAGACGAATGGAAAAGATTGAATATAAATCGTTGAATGTTTGCAGCATTTAGGATTATATACAGCGAAGCGGATTGCGAATATCCGCTTGACAGTTTTATAGAAAAGAGGAAAATAATGGGAGTTTTAAACATTGTACTCCATGAGCCGGAAATTCCGGCAAATACAGGTAATATCGGCAGAACCTGTGTGGCAACAGGAACCAGATTACATCTGATCGAGCCGCTTGGTTTCCGTCTCAATGAGAAGGCAATCAAGCGTGCAGGCATGGATTACTGGGAACATCTGGATGTGACCAGATATCTGGACTATGAGGATTTTCTCAAGAAGAATCCGGGAGCGAAGATCTATTACGCAACCACCAAGGCGCCTCAGACTTATACAGATGTAAAGTATGAGGATGACTGTTTTATTATGTTTGGCAAGGAAAGTGCGGGAATTCCGGAGGATATTCTGGTGAAAAATCAGGAAACCTGCGTGAGGATACCTATGATCGGGGATATCCGTTCCCTGAATCTGAGCAATTCCGTTGCTATTGTGCTTTATGAGGCGTTGCGCCAGCATAATTTTGCACATATGAATCTGGAAGGGCATCTGAGAAATTACGACTGGAAATAAGATTGTGAACGGATTGAAAAATTGAAAGTAAATGTCTGATTTACATACTGAATAGCAAGCTGAAGAAGATTTATAGAGTAAATAAAAGAACCTCTGATTCGGAAAGATTGCAGGAAATATTAAGGAATATTTCTTTTACAGCTTTCCGGATCAGAGGTTTTTTGATGTTTTATTTTGCTTTTTCAAGAGTAAAAATAAATTCCGTTCCCACACCAACAGTGCTGATTACATTAATATTCTGCTTGTGGGCGTTGATGATCTCTTTCACAATGGCAAGTCCAAGGCCGGTTCCTTTACGGTCTTTTCCACGGGAGGCATCAATCTTGTAGAAACGGTCCCAGATTTTGGAAAGACTTTCTTTTGGAATTCCGGTTCCCCGGTCTTTGACAGAGACAAAAACTTTGCCATGGTTGACGGTTGTTTCCAGTGTAATGGAAGAATTGTCGCTGCTGAATTTTACTGCATTGTCCAATAAATTGTACAGTACCTGTTGGATCTGCTCCATATCCGCGCGGACGAACAGCTCTTTGCCTGCCAGAAGGAGTTCCAGCCGGATATTCCGCTCCGAACAGGTCCCCTCGAAGGAGGCCGCTGTAGTACGGATGGTTTCGTTGATATCAAAACGCCGCATGTGCATCATCCGTTTTTTGACATCCAGTTCGTTTAAGGTAAGGAGGCTTCGGGTCAGTTTCTCCAGACGTGTGGATTCAAAGGCAATGACTTTCAGATAGCGTTCCTGCATTTCCGGTGGGATGGTACCATCCAGCATGGCTTCCACATATCCTTTGATGGAGGTCAGAGGTGAGCGGAAATCATGGGATACGTTGGAGATAAACTGTCGCTGATATTCTCCGTTTTTGTTCAGTTTGTCTGCCATGTAATTCAGGGAGTGGGAAAGATATCCCATCTCATCTTCAGAATCCACTGGAATCGTATAGGAAAGATTTCCGTTGGCAAATTCCAGAGCGCCTTTTAAAATTTTTTTCAGAGGTTTATGGACCCGGTAAAAGTAGATCAGAAGAAAACTGAAAAACAGTGCATAGATCACAATAAAGATCAGGATCATAACCTCTACGATATTGCTGCGGCTTTCGTAGAGGTTTTTCATAGGGTAGTGGATTGCCAGATAACCAATCACCTGGTCTGTATCTTTTATGGGAACGACGGTGCTTAACTGCGTGGTTTTGAATGTCCCATAAAACGTACCGGAAGAATAACAGATATTTTCGTAATCTGCAGGTCGGAAATTTTTGACAGTGATCTCACCGGAGCCGGAAGACTGTTCATCTGTGTTTATCAGAACGGTTCCGTCCGTGTCCATGACCCAGAAATCTGCATTTTGAAATGCGGCAGCAGAGGAAAGAGCCAGGGAGAGGGAGGCATTTTCCGGGTCTTTTACAGACTGACGGAGTTCATTTCCGGAAACCATCTGGCTGGCTGCGCGGTAAAGGGACTCTCCGGTGGAGCGTTCAAGCCTTTTTTCTACCAGATAGGAGCCTCCGGAGGAAAGGAGCAGAAAGCAGATTCCGCCCAGCACAAAATACAGGATCAGCAGTTTGGTATAAAGATGCTGTTTCATGAATCTTTTACCTCAAATTTGTAACCGATCCCCCAGACGGTGGAAAGCGCCCAGTTTGGATTATCCTTGATCTTCTCACGGAGACGTTTGATGTGAACGTCTACAGTCCTGGTATCTCCGATGTATTCATAGCCCCAGATATGATCCAGAAGCTGCTCCCTTGTAAAAACCTGATTGGGAGAAGCTGCCAGGAAATAGAGAAGCTCCAGTTCCTTTGGCGGCATATCGATCTGATGTCCCATATAAGTCACGGAATAGTTGGTCAGATTGATCACCAGATCCGGGTAGGAAACACATTTTTCCTTTGGTGCGGCAGATGGTGATTTTACATGGAATCTGCGAAGCACTGCACGGACACGGGCAACCAGTTCTTTGGAGTCGAAAGGTTTGATGATGTAATCGTCTGCTCCAAGTTCCAGTCCCAGGACTTTGTCAAAGGTTTCTCCTTTGGCGGAAAGCATGATGATCGGTACATCGGAAGTATGACGGATCTCACGACATACCTGGTATCCGTCAATACCCGGGAGCATCAGATCCAGAAGGATCAGATCCGGGTGAAAAATATGGAACTGCTTCAGGGCTTCCTCGCCGTCATTTACGATCTTGGTCTCAAAGCATTCTTTTGTGAGATAGAGAGCTACCAGCTCAGCAATGTTGTTGTCATCGTCAACAATGAGGATTTTCTGTTTTGTAGCCATGGTTTCCGCTCCTTTTTTATTTCTTAAATTCTACGATGGTTACGCCGGCATCGCCTTCTCCGAATTCTCCGAGACGGAAGGAAGCTACATGTTTCTGGCGTTTCAGGTAATTGTGGACACCTTTTCTGAGGGCGCCGGTACCTTTTCCGTGAACAATGCGGACGGATTTCATGTGTGCGATGTAGGCGTCATCCAGATATTTGTCCAGCTCTGCAACTGCTTCGTCCACGGTTTTTCCCAGAAGATTGATCTCTGTGGAAACGCTGGTGGATTTAGACATACGGATCTTGCCGGCACCGGTTCGCTCGCCGCGCGTCTGTGGACGAAGCCCAGCGTCACCGTCATCGGGTTCGACGCGCATCCGGTGGAAGGATCCTTCAATGTGATCTCCCCTGAAACAACGTTCCGCCTCAGCCTACGCACCGCCCCGAACCAGCGTCCGGAAGAGGCCCAGGAGGCGCTTGCAGCATTCATGGTCGAACATGCCCCGTTCGGTGCCGAGGTGTGGGTCGACAAGCTTGATAATGGCATGGGCTGGGCCATGGATCCGAATGCCGAAGCCACCAAGGATGCCATGGAAGCCATGGAAGAGGCTTTTGGCGTGGCTCCTGTCAACAAGGGTGAAGGCGGTTCGATTCCGTTCATTCCAGAATTGCAACGTATTTTCCCGAAGGCCCAAGTCTTGGTTACCGGACCGGAGGATCCGAAGGCCAACGCGCATAGCCCGAACGAGTCCATCAGTCTGCCGGCGTTGAAGAACAACGTCATCACCGAAGCGTTGCTGCTGGATAAGCTCGCCAAGTAAGAAGCCGTGTAAGGCTTGCCGAAATAGGATAAAGCTCTCTGTCATACGATTCCGATTGGAACGTATGACAGAGAGCTTTTTCATTTAGCTGCCGATTGGGGAATCATCATCCATTAGTTGGACACGTTGCTGAACGCCCAATGCCAGTAGCCGGTGTAGTATGCGGTGGCCAACGCGATTGCCGGCACCGCGATGCAGATGGCGTAGAACAGCCAGTCGACCGCATGCAGTTTCGATTCGCGCGCTTGGCTTCGTGGCGCATCGGATCCGAATCCGCGCGCTTCCATGGCGGTGGCGAGTTTCGTTCCACGTCGGATGGATACGACGAGCAGGCTGAATGCTTGCGAGAAGACGCGTTTGATGGTGCTGCCGTCGCCGAGGCCACGCGAGCGGCGTGACTGGCCGAGTGCACGCCAATCGTCCTGCAGCAGCGTGAACATGCCGGCAAGGCCGCCGTATACGAAACGTTGCGGCAGGCGCAGAATCTGCACGAGTCCGTCGGCCAGATCGGTCGGGTCGAGTCCCAAAGCCAGAATCACACCCGGCACGGCGATTGCGGCGACACGTAGGAATGTGGCCAACGCCAGATAGAGCGATCCTTGGGAGATGACGATGATGCCGCCCAGATTGGCCAGCACCGTGCCGGATGTCTTGCCGTACAACGCCACGGAAACGAAGCTGCCTGTGGCCGCTATCCATACCGGCCATGTCTTGCGCAAGACCGTCCAAGGAGCCACTCCGCCGATCCATAACAATAGCATCTCCAAACCAAACGCCACGGATGCCGAAACGACATCGAGGGTGAAGAACATCGGAATGCACAGGATCAACGCACCGATGAAACGGCTTACCGGGTTGATTTTCGCCACGAACCATGACGGTGACGCCGGCTTCGTTTCGTTACGACGTTCCTTGTGTGGCACCACGGTAATGGTTTCGAGCTTTTCATTGCCGTCGCGCCCACTGTTTTTGTTGGTTTCGAGCATGTCACTCCCCCTCTCTGACCAAAATACGGCGTGCGCCCAGCGCTTCGATGAGCGGCTCATCGTGCGTAATCATGATGACCGCGCAACCTTGGTCGCGCGCACCGGCGATCAATTGGACCATGCTGGTCCACGTGGTGAAATCCTGTCCGAATGTCGGCTCGTCCATCACCAACACCTTCGGCGCCGCGGCAAGCATGGACGCCACGGAAAGGCGACGCTTCTCGCCGCCGGATAACGTGAATGGATTGGCTGGGGCGAACCGCTTGAGATTCAGCCGTTCTAGCATCATATCGGCGATGGCGTAGGCCTCGTCATCGGTTTTCCCCATGGATTTAGGACCGACTGCCACTTCGTCGCGCACACTGGACGTGACGAACTGGTGTTCCGGCTCTTGGAACACCATGCCGATTCGCCCAAGAAGATCCCTGCTTTTCCATGTGAAGACGTTGTTCTCCCTATGTGCGGGAACCATGCTTTCATCCATACTTACCCGACCGGAAATCGGCTTGAGCAAGCCAGCCAAAGTCAAAGCGAGCGTGGATTTTCCCACGCCGTTTTTGCCGGTCAGGGCGGTAATCTCGCCGGCATGGAACGCGAGGTTCGCATGCTCGCCAAGCGAGAATTCACGTCCGAAGCTGAGATCCTCGGTTCGCAGAACAACATTTCCCGACGATTGATTGGATTCGGGAATATGGCTTTCGACGGTGCGCCCCGGAACCCAGGCACCACCTTTTGTCAATACCGGCGCCATGCTGCCAAACACTTCTTCCGGAGTGCCGTCGGCGATGACTCCGCTGACATGCGAATCGGATTCCGGCTTACCAAGCACAATGACACGATCCACCAAATCAAGCCATACGTCGATATGATGCTCCACCACCACCAAGGTTTCATGGGTTCGGTCAAGCACACCACGTACCGCATCATGCACTTCCTTGACGCCTTCCGGATCAAGGTTGGCGGTCGGCTCGTCAAGCAACAGCAGCCCGGGATGCATGGCGAGTACACCAGCCAAAGCCAGACGTTGACGCTGCCCGCCAGAAAGCCTGCGTGTGGAACGATCGAGTTTCATATAGCCAAGTCCAACAATGTCGAGTGATGAACGGACCCTGCTCCAAATCTCATTTTTTGGCAGATTCAGATTTTCACAACCAAAAGCAGTATCATCTCCCACACGTTCCAGAATCGTCTGCGCATCGGGATCCTGCAATACCAATCCTGAGCGCCCACGCGAATGACGGGCATCCGTTCCGTCAATCAGCAGCTCACCCTCGAGTTCGCCTTCATCATCACCGCCGAGCACGCCGGCAAGACCGGCCATCAACGTCGATTTTCCGGCACCGGAAGCGCCCAACAGCAACACGCGCTCCCCCGGCTGTATGGTGAAATCCACATGCCTTAACGCAAAATCCTTACGTGAGGCATGCCGCCATCCCCAATCGCGCGCGACCACCCCGGCTGCGGAAAACGGTTTTCCTGCATCAGTACCCATGAATCGTTCTTTCATTCCTTTTGCATTTGACATTCGCAAGGCGAACACGCATCAAAGAAGTCCCGTATCCACTCACCGTGAATGCGATACGGGACTTCACAAACGAATCGTCAGACCAGTTCCTGCGTGCGGCCGGATTCGAAACGGTCAAGCACGCCGGTTTTGGCGATGGCCACCTGTAGGAAATACATCACCATCCCGGCGAGCACTGCACCGGAAATGATGGAGGTGCCTAGGTAGATACTGGCACGCACCGTGCTCCAGGCCGGGTTGGTGATCCAGTAGTACAGACCGCAGCCTATACCTGCGAGGGCGCCGGCAATGGTGGTGGACAGCAGGTCCCACTTCCTGTAGGCAAAGACTGCGAAGCCGATTTCCGCGCCAAAGCCCTGCATGATGCCGACGATCAGTGAGCCGCCGACACCCCACTGGTTGCCCATGGTGAGCTCAAGCGCGGCGGCAAGGGTTTCCGCGAACAACGCGGCACCAGGTTTGCGCACGATAATGGCCGCCAAAGGACCTGCGAACAGCCAAAAGGCGTTAAGCAATCCTTCAAAACCAGGGGTCACCGCTCCGAAGAGAGCCAGTGGTGCGGTACAGACAATGTCCCAGCCCCAGAAGATCACACCGGACGCAACGGCAATGATGGCAGCCACGACAATATCGACTACACGCCACTTGTTGTTGTGCTTGCGCACTACGGAAGACTGCTTTTCTTCAATCATAGGATATGTGCCTTTCTCTCTTTGACAAGGCACGGGAATGGAGAGACGTCCGTGCGCCGGCATTACCCGGTATACGTTCATACGGTCGAAGCGTTTGCTTCCTCTCAGCCATACGGCCCCCGTGTCTGCGCTTGATACTACACAAGGCACAAGATTTTCACAAGGGTCATTTCATTTCGCTTCGTTTTCCACCCAGACGTTCCCCGGATGAGCTGTGAATCCGCAGCCGCATTAGGCCACTGTCCATACCGCAGGTCATGACGGCCTGGATACGTGCCCCGCACATCACATAGGTCTGTGCATCAACGATTCGGCCAGATTCCTGAACGTCTCGCCAATGCCATCGGCGCGCAACGCGCCATCCTCGTTCAACACGGCGGGGCGGCCGGCCTCACCGGTCTCACGCAATTCCGGCTCCAACGGTAGCTGTGCGAGCAAAGGAACATCATAGCCAAGGCTTTCGGTCAACTGCTCCGACACACGCGCACCCCCACCTTCGCCGAAAATCCGCAGGCGTTCGCCCTGATGCTCGTAATAGCTCATGTTCTCCACAACGCCGCGTACCTTCATCGGTACCTGCAATGCCACCAGGCCGGAGCGGACCGCAATGTCCGAGGCGGATGGCTGCGGCGTGGTGACCACCACCAGTTCCGCGTTCGGCAGAGCCTGCGCCACGGAAATCGCCATGTCGCCGGTACCTGGTGCCAAGTCGAGCAGCAGCACGTCAGGCTCGCCCCACCATACGTCTGAAAGGAATTGTTCAAGAGAACGCTGCAATCGCGGGCCTCGCCAAAGGATCGCACGATCGGCGCCGGCAAACATGCCGATGGAAATCAATTTCACACCCCATGCGGTAACTGGCATGAGCATGCCGTTCAGATTGGTGGGTTGCGCATGCACGCCGAACAGTCGCGGCAGTGAGAAACCATAGATGTCGGCGTCGATGGCGGCCGTGTCGTACCCCAATGCGGCAAATGTGGCAGCAAGATTCGCAGTGACGGAAGACTTGCCGACGCCTCCTTTGCCGGATGCTATAGCGAAAATACGGGTTTTGATGCCCGGCTTGTTGAACGGATTCTGTTTGCGTTCGGCCTTGAGGCCTGCCACAAGTTGGGTGAGCTTGTCTTGACTCATGGACCCGACTTCGATGCGCGGCAGCAATGTCGCTTCCGGATATGACGACACCGCTCCGTTGATCTGGTTGGTGATAGTCTGCGACAGTGGACAGCCTTCCACCGTCAGTTCGACCTCCACACGAACCTCGTAGGTGTTCGCCTTACCTTCCACCGGTATCGCGTCTATGGCTGCGATCATGCCCAAATCGGTCACGGATCGGCCCAGTTCCGGGTCGATTACTTTGCTGAGTCGCTCATAGATGCGCGCTTCGATGGTGCGCTCGTCAGTCATGGTTCCTCCTTTAGCCGCGTACCAGACTAGCGTCTGGAAGCGCGGCATGCCAGAGCCTTCTTGTGATTACGTTGCCAATTTGACGTGCCGGTGTCATACCGTTCCGTTTTCCAGCAGTATTTTGAACTGGTCCTCGTTTAGCATGGGAACGCCTAATTCCTCGGCTTTGGCGGCTTTGGCACCAGCGTTTTCGCCGACGACCACCCAATCGGTTTTCTTGCTGACCGATCCTGCGGCCTTTCCACCGCGGGAGATAATCGCCTCTTTGGCGGAATCCCGCGAGAAATCAACCAACGAACCAGTGACGACCACTGTCTTGCCTTCCAGTGTCTGCGGCAGAGCACTGGTCTGTGCCTGTCCGACTCCCACTCCGGCTGCCTTCCATGCTTCCAGCACCATGCCACGCCAATCGCCTGGATTCTTGGCCGAAGCAAACCAAGTGACCACGGATTCGGCAATTTCCGGACCGATGCCGTCTATCTGTGACAGTTCATCCACGCTGGCTTGTTCGATGGCGTCGAGCGAACCGAATGTGTTGGCGATGGTACGCGCCGTGGGAGGACCGAGCCGTCGAATGGACAGGGCCACAAGCACACGCCATAGGTCGGCATGGCGCGCCTTGTCCATTTCGTCAAGCATTTTCCTCGTGTTTTCCGCGGGGCGTATATATATCGGCTGCACACTGGATGTTCCGGAACGCGACACTTTGGTTTCCTCGCGAACGACCACGGCATCTTCAGGCACGTCATATTCGGGATATTCCGCGGATTCGTCGACGGAGTCCTTACGTTTTCTCGCAACTGTAGGAGCCGTCCAGAACGCCGGAACCTGATGCCACAGGCCCGATCCGCCAATGCGTTTGCGCATCTTTTTCGGTTTGCCGTTCTTGCCGATGGTTTCGTGGATTTCGATGATCGGCGCTTCACGCCATACGCGAACATCCTGCAGATCGGCGGACGTCAACGAAAACAGACCGGCTTCGCTGGACAGCACCGGTGTTTGGCGGGCCGGCAGCTCCAGACCTTCCACAGGCTCGTACGGTTCGGGCTCCGCGCCCGGTTCCACCACGATTTCCGTGATGTTCGGCGCGTAGGTGGCCGTCGAATCGGGACGGTCCTCTTCCGGATTCGTCAAAGCGATGGCGGATTGGTCGCCTAAATGCTCGATATCGAACGCTTTCCTGGATGCCAGATTGATGATGCGTTCGGTCAACTGTGCCGGGCAGGATTCCACGTTCGGGCAGCGGATGTCCTTGTCCCCCTCTTTGGCCGGAGCAAGTTCCGCCCCGCAGCTCGGGCAGTGCGAAGGCATCACGAAACGGCGCAGCTGGTCTTCGTGTCCTTCCCTGCGTTCCAGCACAGGACCTACGAGTTCGGGAATCACATCGCCCGCCTTACGCACCACAACGGTGTCTCCGATGAGCACACCCTTGCGTTCCACTTCGAATGGATTGTGCAAGGTGGTTCTCGACACCGTCGAACCCGCAACATATACGGGCTTCAATATGGCCACTGGGGTCACACGGCCGGTGCGCCCCACCTGCACGGTGATGTCAAGCAGTTCCGTATTGACTTCCTCCGGCGGGTACTTGTAGGCGATGGACCAACGCGGAGCACGCGAGGTCGCGCCCAACGATCGTTGCAATCCCAAATCATCCACTTTTACGACAATGCCGTCGAGCGCGTGTTCGATATCTCCACGATGCTCGCCGTAGTAATCGATCATGTCGAGAATCTGGCTGAATGTGGTGACCTCACGGTTATGTGGTGAAACGGGTATGCCCCACTTCTTATACAACCCATACGCTTCGGATTGGTTGTTGACCGCATCATGGTCGGCACCACGTTTGGCGCCCCACTGGAGCGTTCCAATGCCATGCGCGTAGAAGCTCAGCCTTCTGGTGGCGGTGATGCGCGGATCCTTCTGCCGCAGGCTTCCGGCAGCCGCGTTACGTGGATTGGCGAAAGGCGCGCGCCCAGCATCCTCGTTTTCTTTGTTGAGCGTGTTGAAATCGTCCCATCGCATGAAGACCTCACCGCGGATCTCCACGAATTCGGGAATGTCTTCTTCCGGTCCCGCAAGATTCTGCGGAATGGTGGAGATGGTGCGCACATTGAGCGTGATATCCTCGCCGATCACGCCGTCACCTCTGGTCAGACCTTGCTCGAGCACGCCGTTACGGTAGATGAGGTTAAGCGCAAGACCGTCGATTTTCACTTCGCATGTCATCGGCAAAGGCTTCGTCTCAGGCCAATCAAGTCCCCGAATAACACCGTCGTACCATTCATGCAGTTCCTCAAGCGAAAAGACATCGTCAAGACTCATCATGCGAGACGGGTGGCGTACCGATGCGAAATCATTGGAGAAGGTGCCTCCGACACGATGCGTCGGCGATTGCGCGGAATCGAGGGATGGGAACTGGGCTTCCAACGCCTGCAGACAACGTATTCTCGCATCATAGGCGGCGTCGGACGAGACCGGCGCGTCATCGATGTAGTATGCGATCTGGTCGGATTCCACCCACGCCGCCACACGCGCCCACAATCGAGCCGCGGCTTCAGCACTGATGGACGAGACATCAAGTCGGGTCAACCGCATGGCGTCGGCATCGGTTGGCTGCAATGCGGCGATCCAGCGTTCACTGCCCGGCGCATATGAGCTGACTCTCCCGTCGGGAACCACAGCGGTTGACGCGGAGCCCGTATCGCCGCCCATTTCAGAAGCGTCAAAATCCCATGCGAGTTGTTCGGAATCGTCATGCCTTGTCATTGTCATTGCCTTGTCACTGTCTTCAATGTTTTGCCGGTCAGAGCCGCCATGCACACATTATCGCACAAATGTTCGATTTGCTGTATCGCCAACGTCTGTTTGGCGCACTGCGGAAAGCACGCCGTTCAGTTGTTCAACGACCTCAGGAACTGCATCTGCACCACGTCGGCACCGTCGCGCTCCTCGTCATCCATCCTTGAAGCGGCAACCGAAAGCGTACGTGCCGGCACGAACATGCCTTCATCCACACAGACCCGCGCGGCCTTGCGCACCAAGGATGCGACCTGGGTATTGGGCCATACCGGCAGTCCCGCTTGGGTAAGCACGTGCATGGCTTCCGGAACGTCGGTGGGCACCGGAATGCATTGCGATTGCGCGCGTCCGATCAATTCCCGCAGCTCGCTCTCCAGCATGGCGATTCGCCCGGGGGCAATCTCCTCGCTCATGATGTACGCGGCGGCCGCGATGTCGAAGTGGTCGCACATCCATTCCGCATAGGCGAGTCTGTAATAGGCGAACGACGCATCCTCACGGTCAAGTGCGACGTGCAACGCGTTGAGGCATGCGGCTTTGGCCGGATCCCAATCCTCGGCGCGCGCCAGTTGAACCGCCAGCTTGAGATGGGAAAGCGGGTAGGCCGGCGCATATCGCACCATCGCATTGAGATGCGGCAACGCGGCCTTCACGCCTTTGACCTGTGCGAGCACGTCGGCGAGTTCCATATGCGCGTAGAACAGATTGTCCGGAATCAGCACGGTCCGTTCGCCTTCCGTGGCGAACATGCGATTGTAGATGACGCGTTCCGCATACGAGTTGAAATACCGTGGTACGCCCGGATTCGAAGCGAACAGTCGGTCCATTCGCCCCAACGCCGCTTCGGCCAGTTCCACGCTTTGGTCGACCTGTCCTGAGAACAGCAGGTCTCTCGCCTTGATGCGTTCCGCGTCAAGCTCGTCGGCCAAGCGGAAGGAGAAGTCCGGAGTGTCTTTGCCATCGATGAGCGCACTCGTCACCTGCGGAGCCAACGACGTCAATTCCGGGTCGGCAATGGTGTTGATGACGTCCATGGCCTGCTTTGCCTTGGCCACCGATTCCAGATGGGAGTCCTGCGCGATTCTGTGGAATTCGCCAACCGCGCGCTGCAGCAGATCCACACGTTGGATGGACAGCCCTGACATGTCGCGGCAGCCAAACAGTTGCGCCGTATCATGGTCGAATATGGCGTCGGAAAGCTCAGGCTCCTCCTGACTTCCGGATGGGGAGAAACGACTATCGCGCAAATCGAACGTGGCGTCCACTGGCTTCAATGCGCCGAGGCCGTCCACATCCATTTCCGCATCGAACATACGGTATGTGCCTGTTGGATCAGACAATCCGCACTCGCCCAGACGCTCCATGAATTCGCTTCTGGTGAAGGTGACCGTCACCAGATTGCGTACGGTCGGATTCTTGCGAAGCTGGCTTAATGGATCATCACCATTCCCATCGAAATCGCCGAAGCCGATCAGTCCCGCGTCAAGAGCGCCATCATGCACGCCCTG
>ENA-OPDA01001051-OPDA01001051.1-human-gut-metagenome-genome-assembly--contig:-NODE-1051-length-18908-cov-2.309818_pt1 | contig 18908 bp, 20 predicted proteins | sample MGYA00241253_ERZ501486 | MGnify/ENA primary metagenome ERZ501486 (study PRJEB25962, sample SAMEA2042510) | human gut metagenome | biome: human gut; feature: human-associated habitat; material: faeces... | reverse complement strand
CAGACCGGGAATGACATTTCCCTGCGTATCAAGAACCTCTGCGTCTGTGTTGATCTTCAGGCCACCCATGGTATGATGGATGCCCGGTGCGATTTTGATCGCGTAATAGGGTGCAGTAGACAGGTCAGCGTCCATACCGTTGCTGCGGCCAAACTCCTTGTCCTCGCCTGCTGCCACTGCTGCGTTCCAAGTATCCATCGTATCCACAAAGTTCTGGATGGCATCGCCTTCCAGTCCCATTGCTTTTGCCAGATCCTCGTAGTTGTCGGCAGAAACGGTCAGGCCATTTTTGATATACTTCTGGCAGGACTTCAGATCGTCCACAATACGCTGGTCAAAAATAATATAGGCGTATGCACCCGGCTGCTCCAATTCCGCATTGGAAACAGCATCACGGGTAGCCAGATCGTTGCAGAAACGCTTGCCTTCAGCATTGACCAGAATACCGCCCATGCTGCGCACACTCTCCGAAACCAGCAGGCCGGTTTCCTGATAAACGGTCGGATGCAGCTGGATCTGATCCATGTCCACCGTGTCAGCGCCAATGGCTTCTGCCATCAGGATACCATCACCCGTAGCACCGGCGTGATTGGTGGTCACAGCATTGGCCAGTGCCGGATTGAAGCTGGCCATCAAATCAAAGTTCGCGCCAAAACCACCGGTCGCAAGGATCACGCTCTTTGCATGGATGGTATAATTATGTTCCTTGCTTTCTGCCTTGATGCCAACCGCAGCACCATTTTCCGTCAGGATCTCGGTCGCTTCGGTGTTCAGCATGATCTGCACACCCAGCTTTTCTGCCTGTGCATTCAGCTTTTCAACCAGATAGCTGCCGACTGCGCTTCCATCTTCCGGCTCATGCAGATATTTGTGGGTAGTGCCGCCCGTTGCAGCGACTTTGGGCAGCGGAGCACCGATAGCATCCAGCCAATCGACTGCATCCGAACTTTCTTCTGCCATCACGGTCACCAAGCTGCGGTCGTTGATCTGATGGCCGCCATTCATGGTATCCTCGATAAATTCGTCCACACCACTGTCCGTAATGCCCAGTGCTTCCTGATATTTGGTGTCCGCAGCGTTCATGCCGCCCGTTGCTTTCAGGCTGTTGCCGCCCACAATGGGCATCTTTTCACCAACAATGACCTTGGCTCCATTTTCAGCGGCCTGTGCAGCAGCAGTCAAACCGGCACCGCCTGCACCAATAATGACCACATCACAATCCAGACTCTCGGCAGTTTTTTCCACTGCGGCATCGCTCGTCTGTGCAACTGCAAAAGCAGATGCATCCAGCCCGGCACTGGTCAGAGCGGCTTTCACGGCTTCCTTCAGCGCATCGCTGGTGACCGTTGCACCGGCAATGCCATCCACATTGTAGCTGTTTGCAGCCACCATGGTATCCGGCAGCTGCTCACAGACCACAGAGCCAATGCCCTGTGTTTCATTCTGCTCCTTCACGGTGATGGAGTATATAGTAGTGGCATCTGCTGTGACTTCCACCACCACATCGCCTTCCATGCCCTTCGCCGAACCAGTTGCAGTCACAGCGCCTTCTGCCACAGGTGCATTGCTGCTACTGCGGCTCTGATACGTGACAAGCGCCAGCGCAACCACTGCACAAGCAAGGACTGCTGCAACAATGCGATACAGCATCTTGTTCTTTTTCATGATTTCCTCCTGCTTTTTTCGTCCCAAAGAAAGATTTTCTTGTGATATATTTCACAAGTAGCAGTATATCATAACTTTTTCGATTCCAAAAATATCAATTTTTCATTTTTTCTATAGCCTATATGCATAGTACATGATAAAATAAAAGCACACGGAATAGGCAGGTGAATCTATATGGATTTCAAGGAGTTAGAATATTTTTCCACTATTGTAAAATGCGGAAATCTTACCCATGCAGCGCGGCAGCTCTATGTCAGCCAACCTACACTTTCTAAATTTTTGCAAAAGTTGGAAGAAGACCTTGGACTGGTTTTGTTTCAACGTGGGAGCCGCCGATTGAAGCTGACCTATGCCGGACAGCGGTACTATGCCCATGTGGAGCGTATCCTAAGCCAGAAGCGTGAGATGGATGCAGAGATGACGGATATTCTGCGTTCTGACCGGGGTGTTCTTTATGTTGGTATCCCGCCGTTCCGATGCAGCTTCTCGCTGCCGAAGGTACTACCCATCTTCCACAAAGAGTTTCCGCAGGTACAGTTCCGCATTGTAGAGGCCCCCAGTGCCGTACTTGACCAGAAACTGTTAAACGGCGAAATAGATCTGGCATTTTATATGTCCTTTGAGCGAATAACCGGCTTGAGCTATCAGGTAATGCACAGTGATAAGATGTACGCAATTTTATCGAAAGGGCATCCGTTAGAAGCGAAAGCTGCCCAAATCGGAGAGTTTTCGCTGGAGTGGTTGGCCGGACAGACTTTGCTTTTGCAAAATCGTACCCAACGGCAAGGACAGTATATCCTTCAGGAGCTGGAAAAGCGGCATATTCAGCCCGCCGAGATTTTAGAGAGCAGCAATATTCGTGCTGCGGCTGCATTGGCTGCAAACGGCTATGGAATTGGATTTTTGAGCGGAGAACTGTTGGAACATCTGGAACTTAATATTCCTTTCGGGGCCTATCCTTTACAAAACTGTGCACTTCATATTGAGTCTGTGGCGGCATGGCGCACCGGTGACTATCTGCCGCGCTATACACAAGCATTCATCAAGTTGATGGAACAGGTATAAGAAAGAGCAAAAGCATTTTCAAAATGCTCCTGCTCTTTCTCTGCTTAATCTTCTAACCCATGGCTCCCGTTTACATTTTTCAGGTATTTCTCCGGGTCTCCGTTCAGAATCAAATCCGCATAGCCCAGCGGATCGTCGTAGATGAGGTAGTCCAATTCCGTCCTCTGCGCCATGGTCACGTCCAGTGCATCCTCGACCCCAGTGCAGTCAATGGAGATCATTCTCCCATCCCGGAGCAGCAGTTCCACGCAGCCAGTGTCCATATTAAACTTGCAGGCTCTTTCATCGTACTTCATAATCATACCCTCCAAATCTTGTTATTGGCTTACGGTCTATGACAAGGTATCGGAGTTTTACGCCGTCCACGGGAGCCTTCATTGTTGTACCCGAAGAAAACGAAAAATCCGAACCCTTCTCCAATCGGAAACAGGTTCGGATTTTTCTTGTTTGGTGGAGGTGGACTCATCCGAACCGACATATACATGGGTATCATTAAGCAAAGACGTATCCTTTGGGCAGCGATTGACAAACACAATCGGAAGATCTCCCGCCGCATCTATGACATCTTGTGCGCGGCTGTCATCCGCCAGATTGACAATCAGCGCATCCACTCCATTTTCTGCCGCCGCACGCACCGCATCATTCTGTTTATCCTGATCTGCGCCGCAATCCACGGAATGCAGTTCTACATTATTGATTTCAGCGGCAGCTTTGACAGCATTATCCAATGTTCCCAAAAATTCATCTTTTGTTGCAATGACCAAGGTGATTTCGCCGTCATAATCGGATACTTTGACCGCACGGTCTGTTTTCGAATCGCTCTGTGTCGCCTGCGATGTGCCGCAACCCACCAGCACGCCGGCACACATTGTTCCCGCCAAGATAGCAGCAAGCGCCTTTTTCATTTTCATTTTTCTGCCTCACTTTCTCCGCATTTCATGCCATAATACGACAAAATTTTTCATAATTTGCATTTTAAAATGCACGAATACCTTTTCGTATGCTCCCTTCTCTTGCTGGCATCAGTATAGCATCTTCCGCACTGTAAAGTCTTTCACTTTTCCGTCATAAGTTTGCACTTTATCGTCATTGTTAATAAAATAACGTGTTTCTCTCCGTTTTGTTTTGTTGTATTTGTCACCTTTTGATGTGCTATACTGAATGCATCTCGCAAAAAAGGAGCTGACGCATGTTTTATACCTATCTATTGCGCTGTGAAGACCACTCGCTCTATGCAGGCATCACAACCGATCCCGCCCGCCGCTTTGCCCAGCATTGCGGTAAGCTGTCCGGCGGCGCAAAATACACCGCCGTGCACCGCCCCGTGCGCATGGAAGCCGCTTGGCGCAGTGCTGACCGCGCGGCTGCATCCCGACTGGAATACAAGCTCAAGCACCTGAGCAAAGCAAAGAAGGAATCTCTGCTGCTTGCAGATTCCGCCGTCCCGCTGCCGGAAGAATACACGCGTGTTCCCATCGAATCGGACGGCACTGTCCCTCTCCCCTCCGATAAACAAGACAAATAGTATCGTTTTTTACAAGACAATTTATCTTGCAGTCTCTATACTAAGAGACAAGCTAAGACAAAGGCGTCGGTCAGGAACAAGCCCTGATCGACGCCTTTTTGATTTCAACAGATATACCGAGGAGGAACAGAGGATGGATCGAATTCAAAATCATCCGATTTTAGGAGAGAGTCCGGAGGGTCGGAAAGTCACGTTTTATTATGACGGAAATCCTCTGGAGGGTATCGAAGGCGAGCCGATTATGGCAGCGTTAAAAGTAAACGGCGTGATGGTTCACCGCTATACCGCAAAAAAACACGAACCGCGCGGCGTATTTTGTGCCATCGGCAGATGTACCGACTGTGTCATGATTGTAGACGGAAAGCCCAATGTTCGTACCTGCATTACCCCGCTTGCCGCAGGCATGCATGTACAGACGCAATACGGTGTTCAGGCGAAAAAAGAGGTGTGAACAATGGAAATCAAACGATATGATATGATTGTCGTGGGCGCTGGTCCTGCAGGTTTATCCGCCGCGATTGAAGCAGCCAAGCATGGCGTCAAGCCCATTGTATTTGATGAAAACGCAAAGCCAGGCGGTCAGCTGTTTAAGCAGATTCATAAGTTTTTTGGCTCAAAAGAGCACAAGGCAAAAATCCGCGGCTTTCAAATCGGCAAAGAGCTGCTCGCAGAAGCAGAGCAGTACGGCGTGGAAGTCGTTCTGAATGCCGCCGTTGTCGGCCTGTATCCGGATCGGGAAATCACGGTTCGCGTCGGCGAGCAGCTGCAGCACTACAAGGGCGACAGCATTTTGATTGCAACCGGCGCTTCAGAAAACATGGTCAACTTCAAGGGCTGGACACTGCCGGGCGTCATCGGCGCCGGTGCCGCACAGACCATGATGAATTTACATCATATTTTGCCGGGTAAGCGCGTGCTCATGCTCGGTTCCGGCAATGTAGGCTTGGTCGTCAGCTTCCAGCTCATGCAGGCAGGCTGTGACGTCGTTGCTCTGTGTGATGCCGCGCCGCGTATCGGCGGCTACGGCGTGCACGCCGCGAAGGTCGCCCGCTGCGGCGTTCCGTTCTATCTGTCCCACACGATTGTAGAGGCGGAAGGCAAAGACTGTGTGACCGGCGTGACAATCGGTCAGGTCGGACCGGATTGGAAGATTATTCCCGGCACGGAAAAGCATTTCGATGTCGATACCATTTGTTTGGCCGTCGGTCTGTCTCCGATGTCTCAGCTGCTCAGTCAGGCAGGCTGCAGCATGTTGGACACCAAGGGCGGCTATGTACCGGCCTGCGATGCAGACGGACAGACCAGCCAGCCGGGCGTGTTTGCCGCAGGCGATGTCTCCGGCATCGAGGAAGCAAGCTCCGCAATGATTGAAGGTCGCATCAGCGGCATCGCTATGGCAGCCTATCTCGGCTTTGCCACACAGGAAGAAAAAGAGAGCCGAAAGGCAGAATTGGAAGCACAGCTGGACACCCTGCGACAGGGCATGTTCGCTCCGAAAAACCGCGGCAAGAACATCCAAAAGACCGAGGAAGGCATTGATATTTCTTCCAATCTGTTGGCACACGGTTTTGTCGCAGACGATGAAATCGAGCGATTCCCCGGCGTCACCAAGCAGCGCCGCATCCATCCGGTCATTGAGTGCACGCAGAACATCCCGTGCAACCCGTGTCAGGACGCCTGCCGCAAGGGCTGTATCAAAATCGGCAGCAACATCACGTCTCTGCCGGTTGTCGATGAGGAACATCCATGTATCGGCTGCGGCATGTGTGTCGCATCGTGTTCCGGACAGGCAATTTTCTTAATCGAAGAGGAAGTAGAACCGGGCTATGGCGAGGTCACCATGCCGTATGAATTTTTCCCGCTGCCAAAAGTCGGCGATCACGGCATCGCATACGGCAGAAACGGCAAGGCAGTCTGTGCCTGCGAAGTCACAAACGTTCGCACCAGTCCCGCCTTTGACCACACCAATCTGCTCACCATCAAAGTTCCAAGCAATATGCTGATGAGCGCCCGTTTTTATCGCGCGGAGGAGGCATAACTCATGATTGATATTCAGGCAAAATTACAAGAGATTGGCCCATTTATCCCCGGCGCAGACGATGATTTTCTGGTGTGCCGGTGCGAAGAAGTGACCCGCGGCGAAATCCGCCGCGCCGTGCACGAAGGCATCTTTACGATAGAAGAAATGCGGCGGTATCTGCGAAACGGCATGGGCTTATGTCAGGGACAGACGTGTGGAAAGCTCGTCAAAGCAATTATGGCAGCAGAGCTGCACGAAGCACCGGATTATGTAGAGCCCGCTTCCGCTCGTGCCCCGATGCGTCCGATGGAAATGCAGATTTTAGGAAAGGACGGTGGCAAACCGTGAGTCAAACAGCAGATATAATCATTATCGGCGGCGGCATCGTCGGATGCGCCGCAGCCTATTATCTGGCAAAGTCCGGAACCAAACGCGTCATCGTTTTGGAGGCCACCAAGAGCATTGGTCACGGCGGCAGCTGCAGAAACGGCGGCGGTGTCCGTCAGTCCGGCCGCGATGTGCGCGAATTGCCCTACGCCATGTACGGCATTCAGCATTTCTGGCCGACACTGTCCGAAGAATTGGGCGTTGATGTTGAATACACGCAGAAGGGCAATCTGCGCCTCGGCAAAACCGAAGCCCACCTCAAAAAGCTGCAAATCCTGACAGACAATGCGCAATCCGTCGGTCTGGGCGTAGAAATGGTCGATGCAGCAGAGGTGCAGGAGCTTTGTCCCTATCTGTCCAAGGATATTATCGGCGCGAGCTGGTGTCCGACAGACGGTCATGCAAACCCGCTGACCACAACGCTCGGATACTACAAGCGCGCGCTGGAGCTTGGCGTACAGTTCTTTACCGATGCGCCAGTTGCGATGCTGCGCAAGATACGCGGCAAGGTCCGGCAGATCGTTTTGCAGGACGGCACCGTGCTGGAGGCCGAACAGATTTTGCTCGCAGCCGGATACGAAAGCCGCGCCATTGCCCGTTCTGTCGGTGTGGATTTACCAATGACCCGCCTGATTGACGAAATGTTCGTCACAGAGATGGAGCCGCACATGTTTGACATCATGCTCGGCACGGCGGATGCCGATTTTTACGGGCATCAGGCGCACCACGGCTCGTTTGTCTTTGGCTCCGAATGCGGCTATGAAGAAGTCACTGACATGGATGACCCATCCAAGCTGTACACCAATTCAATGACACTATCCGCGAGCTGCCGCGCCGTGATGGGCTATATCCCGCAGCTGACAGAGGCAAAAGTCGTGCGCAGCTGGTGCGGCTGGCTGGACAACGCATTTGACGGCGTGCCGTTCATCGGCAACTGTCCGGATGCCGAAGGTCTTACTGTCGCCTGCGGCTTCACCGGTCACGGCTTCGGCACAGCACCGGTTGTCGGCTACATGCTGTCGCAGATTCTGCACGGAGAACCGACAGTGGTAGACATCAGCGCGCTGGCTCCAAATCGGTTTATGCCAAACAAATAATCGCTGTATCGTTTTTTACAAGACAAGCTGTGCGAAACCTTGTACAATGTAGACAATAAAAGAAAGCATAAAGCACTTGCATCCGCGTGAGAATTGTGCTAGATTAATAGAAGACAAAGGCGTCAAATGATTCTTCATTTGGCGCCTTTTCTTCTTTGCAAGTATGTGAAGGAGGATCACTATGGATACCAAGGATACCAAAATAGATTTTCTGTACCTGTCCGAACCGGACATGATCAAAGCCGGCGTCAAGGACATGGCAAAATGTGTTGATTGCATGGAAGATCTGCTGGTCACCTTAAACAAGGGCGATTTTATGATGGGCGGCGAGAATCATAACTCGCACGGCTGCATGATTATGTTTCCGGATCATCCGCAGTTTCCGGGCATGCCGAAGAACGGTCCGGACCGCCGCTTTATGGCAATGCCGGCATATCTCGGCGGCAGCCATCAGCTCGCAGGCATGAAGTGGTACGGTTCCAACATTGAGAACAAACAGAAGGGACTTCCGCGTTCCATTCTGATGATGATGCTCAACGACAAGGACACCGGCGCACCGCTCGCCCTGATGTCCGCAAACCTGCTCAGCTCTTACCGTACCGGCGGCATTCCGGGTGTCGGCGCCAAATACTTGGCGCGCAAGGATTCCCGCATTGTTTCCATCATTGGCCCGGGCGTCATGGGCAAGACCTCTCTTGCCGCATTCATGGCAGTCTGCCCGCATCTGGACACGCTGAAGGTCAAAGGACGCGGTCAGAAATCCCTCGATAACTTTATTTCTTGGGCAAAAGCCGAGTATCCGCAGCTGACCAACATCATCATTTGCAAAGACGAAGAACAAGCCGTTCGAGACAGCGATATTATCAGCTTTACCACGACCGTCCTCAATGACGCCTCGACGTTCCCGCTCATCAAGGAGGAGTGGATTAAAAAGGGTGCATTGATTTCCATGCCGTCCGCCGCACGATTTGACAGCAACGAATTTGTTGCCAAGCGCGCCAAGATGGTGGTTGACCACTACGGACTGTACGAGGCATGGGAAGAAGAATATCCATATCCAACGTATGACACCGTTTGTATTGTCGGTTCTCTGTTTACGGATCTGGTGCACGAAGGTCTTGCCAAGAAAGAAGATATTATCGACCTCTCCGACGTCATTACAGGAAAACGTTCAGGCCGCGAAAGCGATGATGACATCATCATTTATTCCGTCGGAGGCATGCCGGTCGAAGACATCGCTTGGGGCGATGAAGTGTACAGAAATGCACGGAAAAATGGAATCGGCGTAAAGCTGCCTCTGTGGGATAAGCCTGACATGGCTTAAGAGGTGTATATGTATGAATCTGCGGCAGCCGTATGTGCAAAAAAACGCAACAGGCTATCACAGTATCCCGTCCCATGACAAAAATATTTTTTCGTATTATATCTTTCAAGAAGAACCCACCACCCTGCCGATTCACGCAGTGCCGGATGGCTGTGTCGATCTCACGTATGCGATTGGTGCAAACGGCGTCCGCTGCTTTCTCGGCGGGACGGGGCTCCGCATGAAGTACTGGCCATTCGAAGCGAGCTGCCGCTATTTCGGCGTCCGGTTCCGTCCCGGTCAGTGTATTCTGCCGGATGGTATCTGTATTGATGACATCGTCAACACGGATATCGAGCTGCCCACAGACTGCTATGGCGCAGATATTGCCGAACAGCTGTGCGAAGCGAAAACCTTGAAAGAGCAGGCGGCACAGATTCATACGATGCTGTCAAAGGTCAGCCGCTCCGCGGCGGGCCAAGACAGCAAAGCATCCATCGAACACTATATCCGCAAGCGCATTTATGAAACAAACGGTCAGGTTTCCATCCGCGAAATTTCGCAGGAAACCGGTTATTCCGAATGCTATGTGCGCCGTGCCTTCCGAACAATCCACGGTATCAGCCCCAAAGCGTTCGAACAAATCGTCCGCTTTCAAAACGCGCTGGACGAAATGGCGCATCACAAGGAGTTGGGCATCTTTGAACTGGCACAAAAGAGCGGCTATTTTGACCAATCTCACATGGTGAAAGAATTCCACAAATTTGCAGGTCTGACCCCCGAGCAATATTTACAGGAAATGGCAGATTTATAACCGTCAGGAGGAACCGATATGGCTACAGGATTATCGAAAATTGAAATCATCACGAGCTTTGCCAAATATTCAGAATTACAGTCTGAGCTCAACCATCTGGGCGTGCGCGGCATGACCGTTATGCAGGTCATGGGCTGCGGCATTCAGAAAGGTACCAAGGAATTTGCAATCAAAGAAAATGCCGAGATTGCGCTTCTCCCCAAGCAGCAGATCAATCTGGTTGTAGAGACCAAAGACGTCGACAACATTGTAGAAAAAGTCAAGCAGGTGCTGTATACCGGCCACATCGGTGACGGAAAGATTTTCGTCTACTCCATCGACAATGTCATCAAGGTGCGCACCGGCGACGAAGGCATTGATGTACTGTAATAATCGGGTGATGTACAAATGGAAGAAAAAAAATTAGGACTCCGCAGTGTCGTTTCCACTTCTGTCGGCTTAGTCATTGCGACCAGCTGTCTGGTGTCGCTGGGACAGGGTGCCGGCGAAATCGGCATTGTCTTTATCGGCGCGATGATTGTCGCGTGTCTGCTCAATCTGACAACCATCGCTTCTCTCTCTGAGCTAAACGCCCTGATGCCGAATATCACCGGCGGTCTGGCGCAATATACGCTTGCCTGCATAGGACCTCTCCCCACCATTATCTCGATGGTGGGCGGATACCTGCTTTGCAACATTTTGTCATCCGGTGTTGAGGCTTCTATTTTTGCCTATGCGATGTCATCGGTCATTCCGCTTCCGATTCCAAGCATTGTGTACACGGCAGTTATGATGGTATTCATCATGGTTGCGAATTTATACGGCGTGGATATGTTCGCCAAGGTACAGGATTTGGTAGCCGTTTTGCTCGTCGGCTCCATGGTCGTCATGGGTCTGATCGGCGCGTTCAAGCTGGGTACCGGCACGGTTGTCGAACAGCCTGCCGTCATGGCATCCAGCCCCGGAGAGGTCATCTCGATGACCGCCACGGCATTCTGGCTGTTCATCGGCGCAGAATTTGCGATTCCGATTTCCAAGGACGTAAAGAACGCCAAGCGAAATGTTCCGCTCGGCATGTCGCTCGGTCTGCTTATCATTTTGGTCATGCAGATTATCATGGTTCTCGGATTTTATCACTACACCCCGTGGGCTGACCTCATGAATTCCGCTGCACCGCACATGCTGTACGGCGAAGCACTGCTCGGCAACACCGGAAAAATCTGGATGACCTTTGTTGCAGCGCTTGCCGTTGTCAGCACACAGAACTCCGGCGTCAACGGTCTGGCGCACATCGGCGAAGGCATGGCAAAGATGAACATGCTGCCGCAGATTTTCGCTAAGACCAACAAACACGGCTGTCCGTATATCGGTGTCATTCTGATTTCGGTCTCCATGTTCCTGTTCGCGTATATCTCGGACGGTTCTTCCGAAATGATTGAATTTTTGATTTTAGTCGGCTCGGTTTTCTGGATGATTACGTACATTTTCGCGCACATCGACGTGTTGATTCTGCGCAGGAAGATGCCAAAGGCGCCGCGCAGCTTCAAAATCCCGCTCGGCCCAATCATTCCGCTGATTGGCATTCTCGGTACCTCGTACATGATTTTCTACATCTCCAACGACATGCACGAGCGTCTGATGATTTGGGCAGTCGCCGGTGTTTCCATTCTCGCACTCGGCATTTACGCATACTTCTGGACAAAGTTCAAGATGAAGATGCCGGTATGGAAATCGGTTCCGATCGAAAAGGTCATGGCAATGGATGACAGCCGCTATTATGCCCTTCGCAGAAAAACCGGCATCTGGTAAACAAAAATCCCATCTGCAAAATGCAGATGGGATTTTATTTTATCCGACTCTATTTACTTTTCCTCTGCCGGGGCCTTTTCTCTCGGCAGAACAATGTTTAGGATAATCGCAACCAGTGCTGCCGGAACAATGCCGGAGCCGCCGAAAATCAGCGAGATGTAGCTCGGCAGACCTGCCAGCACATCGCTGTTTGCGCCCAAGCCATAGCCCAGACCCAGAGCAACCGACACAATGCTCATGTTGCGTGCGCTCATCGGATCCTTGGTAATCAGCTGAATGCCGCTGAGCACGATGGACGAGAACATAATGATAGCTGCGCCGCCGAGTACGCTCTGCGGCATGATGGATACCAATGCAGCCAGCTTCGGGCACAGACCGCAGACAATCAGGAAGATGGCACCAAAGCCCAGTGCTGTTCTGTTGACAATCTTCGTCATCGTCACAAGACCTACGTTCTGGCTGAACGATGTGTTCGGCAGAACACCGAACAGAGCCGCAAAGCTGGAGCCAGCGCCGTCACACATAACGCCGCCGGACAGTTCCTTGTCAGTCGCCTCTCTGCCCATACCGCCTTCGATACAGCCGGAAATATCACCGACCGTCTCAACTGCCGTTACAATAAACATGATGCCAACCGGAATGATTGCGCGGGCATCAAAAATTGGCTTGACCGGCATAAACTTCGGAACGGCGAACCAAGATGCTTCCGCAACCTTGCTCCAATTGAGTACCCAAGCCTTGGTGTATTCCACGCCGTCTGCGCCGACTGCTGTGGTGTCGAGACACGCACCCATGATTGCACAGATAATGTATCCGCAGATAATGCCAATCAAAATACAAGACGAGCTTGCCAGTCCCTTTGCGCCGTGCTTGAATGCCAGAATGATAATCATAACGACCAAGCCCAGTGCTTGAGGAACAGGATGACCACCAGCACGAAAATTGCCAGCAGCAGGTTTTCCACAGAGCCAAAGTCCTTTGCACCGTTGCCGCCGCCGAACGAGTTGATGCCGACGGAGATCAGCGACAGGCCGATGGACAATACGACCGTGCCGGTCACGATTGCCGGAAAGAATCGGCGCAGCGGCTTGAGAAATGCGCCCAAAACCGTCTCAAACAAACCGCCGACAATCGATGCACCCATCATCGCGCCGTATGCGATGATGCCGCCGCCCATGACATTGGCAACGCTGCTGAATACACCGATAAATCCGGAGCTGGTACCCATGATAATCGGCACCTGTCCGCCGATCGGTCCAATCGAGAACAGCTGAACCAGCGTTACAATACCGGCAACCAGCATCGCGTTCTGCAGCAGAGAAACCTGAATCGCCATGAACGACTGCGCATCTCCGATTGCAGCGCACGCACTCATGATGACGAGCAGCGGCGTCAGATTGCCGACAAACATCGCCAGCACGTGCTGGAGACCGAGCGGAATCGCCTGCTTCAGCGGGAGCTTGCCCTTAAAGTCATAAGGGGTCACATATTGTTTTTGATTTTCCATATTTCCTCCTGTAATTATTAAAAATTTGTAAACGTTGACTGTATTATAGCACAGATTTTTCTGCTATCCCATATTTTTCTGCATTTCAGACAGAATTCGACGAAATATAAAAAACTGCGCCGATGAAAGCGCAGTTTTTTCATATTTTATCTATGGTACAGCAGCAAAATGTCCTGCGGACTTACTCCTAATTGCGTAGGATATTTTTCCATCGCAATGCGTTTGGAAAACCGCCGCCAAACCGGCGCCGCCGTCTGTTGCTGGTTGGCAAACCGAAATTGTGTAATCCATTCAAACGGTTCTTCCATCTCTCCGACCCACGAAACCGAAAATCGGTTGCTTGAAACGGCAGGATCAAACGCATGTGCGCGGATACCGATTGCCCGCAGGCCATCACGCACCGGTGCCGCCGTCTCAAGCTGAACACCCCATTCCGGCACCCATACGGCATACTCCCCGCTTTTCTGTGCAGAGACAATGTTTTTGCAGCCGGTTAAAACAGCAGCCTGTACCGACTGCGGGTTCGCAAATACATCCCGCGTCTCCTGCTGTGTCAGCACTGTTCCCTGATGCAAAACCGCCACTTGTCCGCACATATGATAGGCCTCATCTCGGCTGTGCGTCACAAGCAGGACGTCCCGCCCGTAGCGCTTGAGCAGCTCGCGCAGCTCCATCTGTAGTTTCTCGCGCAAATGACTGTCCAGCGCGGAAAACGGTTCATCCAGCAGCAGTAAATGCGGTTCGTTGACCAGCATGCGGGCAAGTGCCGTTCGCTGTGCCTGTCCGCCGGACAGTTGATGCGGCCGATGCTTTTGCAGCTCTTCCAGCTGCAAAAGCTTGAGTATGTCCCGATATTTTTGCTCGCGGATTTCGCGCCGCTTTTCCCATTTTAATCCGCACAGGATATTCTGCCGCACGGTCATATGCGGAAACAGCGCATAGTTCTGAAACAAATATCCGACTTTTCTCTGCTGCGGTGCAAGATTGATACCGCGCTTGCTGTCAAATAGCACGGTTCCGTCCAGCGCAATATATCCGCTGTCCGGCTTTTCAATACCGGCTATGCATTTGAGTGTCATGCTTTTGCCGCAGCCGGATGCGCCGAGCAGGCCGAGCACGCCGCCCTGTGTCTCTAATGAAATGTCCAGCGAAAATGCTCCCAATTTTTTATGAATCTCCGCACGCAGGCTCATGCTTTCACCGCCTTTTTCTGTTTGCTTTCCAACAGATTCACAGCCAGCAGCACAACGGTACTGATGGCAAGATTGACCAGTACCCATCTCCACGCGCCGGCGGAATCATTGGTGCGCCACAGCTGATACACAGTGGTGGAAATCGTCGCAGTTTTTCGCGGCGTGTATCCAATCAGCATACTGGTCGCGCCGTATTCACCCAGTGCGCGTGCAAAGGTCAGCACGGTTCCCGCCAGAATCCCCTGTCTGCACGCAGGCATCCGAATGCGCCAGAAAATATAAGTATTAGACAGTCCCAGCGTTTTGCCCGCATAGGCAAGATTCAGATCAAAGGCTTCAAACGCACCGCGCGCCGTTCGATACATGAGCGGAAATGAGACAAATGCCGCTGCCAAAATGCCGCCGTACCAAGTCATGACAAACTGGATACCATATTGCGTCAAAAACTGTCCCAATGGGCGTTTGACGCCAAAAATCAGCAGCAAAAAATACCCGCACACCGTCGGCGGCAGCACCATCGGCAAGGTCAAAACAACATCCAAGATTCCTTTGAGCACACGCGGCAGCCGCGCCGCATAGTACGCGCAAAAAATACCGCAAAAAAACACCAGCACACAGCTGATCGCGGCAATGCGTAGCGAATTCCATAAGGGATACCAGTCCATATTACGCCACTGCCACAAAGCCAACCTTTTCAAACACTTTGGCCGCAGCATCGCTGCTCAGATAAGCCAAAAATTCCTGTGCCTGCTCCGGATGCTCGCTGTTTTTCATAACCGCCGCCGGATAAATCGTCTTGCCGCACATTTCCTCCGTCGCTTCACCGACAATCTTCAGTCCTGCGCTGTACGCATCGGTATAATACACAACGCCGCAGTCTGCACTGCCTTCGGAAACCTGCGTGGTGACTTCCTTTACATTGGAGCCATAGGTGATTTCACCGGCATCTGCCAGCGCCTTCTCATCCAGTCCCCAATACTGCAAAATCTTCTGGGTGTACTGACCGACCGGCACATCACTGTTGCCCATCGCCAGCAGCACATCGCCGCTCTCCAGCTTGCTCTTGAGGTCATCAAAGCTGTTGATGTTTTTCGGGTTGTTTTCCGGCACGACCAGCACAACCTTATTTTCCAGCAAATCCATGCGGCTGTTGCTGTTAATAAAATCCAGCTTTTCCGGATTTGCCGTCTCATCCTTGGAAGTGTCCAGCTGATCCATTTGCTTCTGCGCAGCAGAAATGAACACATCACAGGTCGCGCCCTCCTGAATCTGGGTCTTGAGCGTACCGGAGGAATCAAAGTTATACGTCAGCGTGATGTCTTTGTGCTGTGCTTCGTAATCGGTCTTAATTTGATTGAGCGTTTCGGTCATAGACGCCGCCGCAAAAACGACCAGTTCGGTCTTTTCACTGGCATCCGCGTTGGTGTTTGTATTTGTTCTGCCGCAGCCGGTCAGGCACGCTGTCATGCTCACTGCCAGCGCCAGCAACGTTGCTATCGCTTTGCTTCTCTTTTTCATTTGATGGTACTCCTTCTGAAAAAAAATATTTTACGCTCGTGCGCAGTCGTGTACCGTCCCTCGCAAAAGTCCCAATCCATGTGGAATGGTATCCATAAACACATCCATCGTCTCCATGCACGCCTTCGGGCTGCCCGGCAGATTGATAATCAGCGTTCGTCCTCGAATGACGGAAACCGCCCGCGACAGCATCGCCCGTTTGGTAATCTGCATGGACGCCGCCCGCATGGCTTCGGCAATGCCGGGCACCTGTCTATCTGCCACGGCAAGCGTTGCCTCCGGCGTGACATCTCGCTGTGAAAAACCGGTGCCGCCTGTCGTCAAAATCAAATCCGGCTGTCTCTGGTCACACAATCGAATGAGTTCGTGTTCCAATCTCTCGCGTCCGTCCGGCAGCAGCAGCTGTTCAATTACCGTATATCCGCTTTCACGCAGACGCTGTGCAATCATCGGCCCGCTTTTATCCTTTCGTGTACCTGCGGCTCCCGCATCGCTCAATGTAATCACGGCCGCCTGAAACGCAAACGGCTGTGTCCGCGCAATGCATTGCATGTCATCGCCGACATGGATGGTGCCGCCGCGCAGGACGCGGGCAAACACACCTTCCCGCGGCATGATGCAGTCTCCAACACGCTGATAGATGGCGCAATGCGTGTGACATTCTTTGCCAATCTGCGTGATTTCCAGCAAAACTTCGCCGCACTGTAATTGCGTGCCCACCGGCAGAGCGCGAAAATCAATTCCCGTCACCGCAAGATTTTCTCCAAACGCACCCGCAGCAACTGCCACGCCGTGTTCCCGAAAGGCGTCAATCTTTTCCTGCTGCAGCAGGCTGACCTGCCGATGCCAATTTCCCGCATGTGCATCACCCTGTATGCCGTAATCCGACACAAATTGTGCACTGGAAACCGGCTGTTTGGGTGTACCGCGCTGTTTGCTGATACAAATAGCCGTCACTGTTCCCATCTTATCCTCCAATCCGATTCATCGTCTGCCGTTCAGCATCATCTGTCTGCATGCCGAAACAATGGTTTTCCGGCTTTTGATAGATGCTCTGGCGCAGCAGCTCTTGTATTTCCTCATCCGATGCGCCGCCGCGCAACTGCGCGCGCACGTCAACATGTGTGGCATAGCTCAGGCACGGCTTGAGCTGTCCGGTGCTCGTCAGCCGCACACGGTCGCACGACCTGCAAAACCGATGGGTCATCGGCGCAATGACGCCAACGGCTCCCATGAGTTTGCCGCTGGTATAGTATCGCGCCGGTGCGCTGCAATCTTGTGTTTCGGCAGGCCGCAGGTCGCTCCATCGGCCGCGAAGCTGTTCCAAAACCGCCTGCGCCGTGTGTTGCTCGTCCATGATTCCCTGTCCCAGCGGCATCTGTTCAATAAATCGGACACAAATGGGGAATTCCTGTGCCAACGCGGCAATTTCTGCCCATTCCTCCCGATTTTCCGCCAGCAAAACCGTGTTTGTTTTTGTGGTTATCCCCGCCTGCACGCAGCAGCGCAGCAGTGCTTTCCAATCCGGTATCCCATCACAGCCGGTAATCGCTCGGAATCGCTGCCGCTGCAGTGTATCCAAGCTGATGTTCACTGCGTTCAGACCAGCCTGCACCAGCTCTGACAAATATTCCGGCAGCAAGATACCATTTGTCGTCATGGCTATCGTGTCAATTTCCGGAATCTCTCGTATCATTTTGATCAGCTGCACACAATCCTTGCGCACCAGCGGCTCTCCGCCGGTGATGCGCACCTTTGTGATACCGAGAGAGGCGGCAATGCGCACGATTCGCGCAATTTCTTCATAGCGCAGAATGTCCCGATGCTGTACCGCCGGTGCACCATGCGGCATACAGTAAAAGCATTTGAGATTACATCGGTCTGTAATCGAAACGCGCAGATACTTGATGTTTCTTCCAAATTGGTCGGTCACGGCGTCACCTGCTGATACGAGAAATCGCCGCTGCGGCCGCCATGCTTTTCCACAAGATGAATATCCGTCATGGTCATGTGTTTGTCCGCCGCCTTGAGCATATCATAGATTGTCAGCAATGCGATATGGCAGCCTGTCAGCGCTTCCATTTCCACACCAGTCTTGCCGTCGCAGGCAGCCAAACAACAAACTTCGATTGCTTTCCGGTCTGGGTGCATCATGAACGTCACTTTGCAATTGGTCAAATTTAAGCGGTGACACAGCGGAATCAAGTCCGCGGTTTTCTTTGCCGCCATAATGCCGGCAATTTGTGCAACGCCGAGTACATCGCCTTTTTTCGCCGTGCCGTCACGCACCGCTGCAAACGCCGCTTCGTTCATATGAATCTCGCCGCGGGCAAGCGCCGTTCGATGGGTGATTTGCTTTTCTCCAACATCCACCATCACAGCATTTCCCGCTTCGTCTATGTGCGTGAGCTTGTGTTCCATGTTTATACACCCTTTCCAAATCCGCAGTTCGGAAAATGGCAGTTGTCACAATTCAAACACAGACCGCCGTTTCCAAGTCCTGCAAGCCATTCCGCCGTGACCGGCACATCTGCCAGCAAGCGCGGCAAAACCAGATCGAAAATCGTCCGTTTCGCGTACATCACACAGCCGGGCAGTCCGCACACCGGCACACCGTCCAGATAGCTGACAAGGAACATGGCTCCCGGCAGCACCGGTGCACCGTAGGTGATGATATCCGCCCCGGTGTTTTTGATGGCAAGCGGGGTGCGGTCGTCGGGGTCCACGCTCATGCCGCCGGTGGTAAAGATCAGCTCACACCCTGCGGCCTTGGCTTCCAGAATGGCGGCGGTGATCCCGGCGGGGTCGTCATCGCAGACCTTGTGGAAAACCATCTCGCAGCCGTAGACAGCCAGCTTGCTTTGCAGGATGGGAGTGAATTTATCCTCGATGCGTCCCTTGAACACCTCGCTGCCGGTGGTGATGATGCCCACCTTCTTGGCCTGCATGGGCAGCACGTTCAGGATAGGCTCTGCCCCGGCGGCGGCCTGCATGGCGTCCATCTTCTCCTGCTCGATGACCAGCGG
>ENA-OPDA01001036-OPDA01001036.1-human-gut-metagenome-genome-assembly--contig:-NODE-1036-length-19123-cov-2.483218_pt1 | contig 19123 bp, 27 predicted proteins | sample MGYA00241253_ERZ501486 | MGnify/ENA primary metagenome ERZ501486 (study PRJEB25962, sample SAMEA2042510) | human gut metagenome | biome: human gut; feature: human-associated habitat; material: faeces... | reverse complement strand
GGAAAAATCCTCGCCGCCAAAATAAATACGGGATTATGTGTAATTAGTGCATGGTTTTCTCAATATCCTCAATATAATCGACGATTGCATTTACGAGTCTTATTACCAATTGGGCTTCTCGTTTTTGAATAAGTTCTCCATTTGGATGTGCAACAGTATTGTTATTTCGCAGCTCGTTTATAGAATTAACAACACCTATGGCGCTTCTTACGGTTGTCTTAATCCGTACAGCAACTTCCTGCGGTTGAATACTACTCCCATAGTATTCGTGAAGTTTGTTATACAAGGCTGGCAAATCATTATCTTTTGCAAAAGCAACGCAACAATTTATCAACAACTTCCGGTTCTTGAATGGCATCGGTTTTATAGGCGGGATTTGAGTTTACCATCTTAATCCTTATTGTTTCTTCCATTCAGCAAAAAATGCAGGAAATATCAGGTGTCTAATCATCCTCAGGCTTTCTCTTCCGTTCATGCGCAACGGTGCGACGGCCTTCTGTAACTGTTCTCCTTGTATCAGGATTATTATTTCTTGACCATTCATCAATTATTGGAAGTGCTTTCCTTAATCCATACCAATTATTCTCCAGCGGACTTTTATCGTTCAATCATTCTTCTTTGTTGTCTTTGGAATTGTTCCATCTGCTGCATAAAAAATTCCGATTTTTTTCTATCCACAATGAGATTTATACTCATTAATTTATTTAGCTTCTTCTCATGAAACCCATAAAAAACAGGATTCCGAACTTTGATGGTCAGCTTTAGACAATTAAACGGACGCTTTTTAAATTTTATTTGTTCTATATCTTCGAGTTTAAATTTAAAATGCAATACACTCCGCCCTCTGCTTCCATAAGTATAATATTTAACGATATTATTTTCGTAAATTTCTAATTTCACTCCATTTATGAAGAGATAATATCCCATAAACCATATAAGGAGCGGAGCGCCAACCAGCACTATTGCCATAATAATTTTATCTGAAAAATCAGTATTATAACTCATAAGATGATTCAGTATCCACAGAACAATAAAAGATAAAGATACCATGGATGAAAAGCCTATCCTATTAAATGTAGACTTATGAGGATATGTCAAGATAAGTTTTGGTTCATCCTGTAAATGATCTACTCCCATAATTTACCCTTTCTCACTTATCATTTCATTTTATTTATTATTTAAATCCTGATTTATCCATCACTAAAAACGGGATTTGTAAGGCTCTTTTTTCTTACTCTTTGAAGTCATTTCCCATCAAAGAAAATTTTTTCTATTGCTGCTTTCGTATCGTGTAGCATAAAGAACGAGCCTAATGCCCCGAACACACAGATGGTCATTACAACGTATAGTATGCTGTCCCAACGCCAAGCTGCACGGACTGAGTTTGATTTCATCATTTGCGTCAAAAATCTTACCATGGCGTTTCTTCACACGCTCAAAGATTTTTCCGGTTCTGTTATGGACAGTGAGCTGACCGTCAGGATTGGAACGCGCATCAGAAACAGTATAAAACTTCAAGGGACTATGAATATTACATTCGTCCTCTTATAATCCTTTAGAAAGAAATAACGGCAGGCAGTCCAAACCATTTCGCAATCACACCATACAGAACCCAGGGCAGGAAAAGAAACAAAGGTGTCGCCAGGAAACACACGGCTTCAACTGCCGTTATGGCTGCATCCAGAAGCACTCCGCCCAGATAGGCTGTATCCCAACTTTTTACGGCTTGATAGAGCACCAGGATGTCTCCCTGCTGTAAGACGAAGAGATGAGTTTTTCCCGGACTTTCCAACCGTAATGGTACACAATAATCTTCCACACGGAGAGTACTTCCAACGCAGGCAGGCAAAAGAGAAACAGTACCATCCAGAAAGAGCCTCCCCAAACGGCAATGCGGTTTATGATTATATATTGAAGTATATATATCTTAATTAACATAACCAGGAAGAACAGGGGAATCAGCAAAAAAATCAAGGGAATTTGAAAGAGTCGTTTAATGTCCATCATCTACACACCGCCCTTATGTCATCACAAGTTTTCAGAAGCATAGCTCACGGTTCTTTTATCAAATCCTATACCTCCATGCATCCGCACAAGTGCAGCTCAGGAACACCAATTCCGTTCCTTAAAGCATTGGACCCCATGCTGCCGAAGCTCCTTCATCAGTAAATCCGTGGATAAATCAATGATGTGTTCATTGGTAATCCAAACTATATGTCCATAGTACACACTGCCGTCAAAAGAAATCCACCGGCACCGATGACCATTCATTTTAATCACCCGTAATTCACCCACATAACCGCCCAGACTCCAACGGCCTCTTATAGGAAATTTTACAAATTGTACTTCTAAAATTTCATTCAGCTTATATGTATGAGCAAACAGTCCGTATCCTATGGTCAGGCTGTCTCCTTTGAAGCGGAGAACTTTATACCGTTCCCGCGCAGGAAGAGAGGAGATTTTCATTAAATTATACGTCGCGGCTCCTATACAGACAGCCGCTATCAGCATAAAAGCCAATAATACCGTTTCCATCATTTCATACCCCGCTGATAAACATCTTCTGCTGTCTCTTCAGCCCGTTTTACCACTTTTTTCTGCCTTCCGTTATTTCCTATAGACAGAAGAAATACCATGTCTTTTTAACTCCTCCCGTAAATACGCTATGGTCCGCTCGATATCTTCTCCGGAATCGAGGATCGGACAGAATTCTCCGGTGAGGGATCCGCTGTCAAACTGGAACGGTCCGCTTCTTGTCCCGTCTTTCATGATAATCAACATCTTTCCTGCATGAGCCCATGGAATGCGCCAGCTGTGCATGCAGGAAAAAATGATCGTTGCTATCTTATCCTTTTCATACCTGACAGAAAATAACGCACGGACAACCAGCTGATTTCCTTCTATGGTAAAGATTCCGGTGTGCAAATGAAATTTCTTCACTAAGAAATCCAGCATCCATTTAAAAATATACAGAAAACCAAAAATGAAAACTAAGCGTTCAAACAATTCATCCATATAATGCCTCAAATCACAAGATAATTTACTTCTGTAAACAAGGCCTCGGAAATATCCGGCCGTTCCCTGAATCAAAAACAGATGCCAAGGAAATCCTTTACGCAGAAGGCTAACCTTTCATACCTGTGCGGATTGTCTCCGCCAGCCTGGCATACCCCGGCGCGCCTTTGTATTTCCGGACAGATGCCAGCAGCCTGCCGTCCGCATTTTCCTGCAGCCATAATTCGATACCGTCATATACATCATAATTGAACGTATTTTCATATGTTTCATCAAAATACAAATCAATCATTTTTTCCAGAGCGGCAGGGAGATCGCTTTGCGCCAGCGCTTCATACTTTTTCATTAATCTTTCCATTTCATCATACGCATCCGCCATGCTTTTTCCTCCTTCGGCCGCCGTCGTCCGGACACAAAAAAAGAAACGAATCTTCATTTCTTAGGCCGATCCCGCAAAACGGCTCCAGGCAAAAAAGAGAGCCGCGCCTTGCAGACTCTCTTTATATGTCATCATCTTATTCATTCTTGGAGCAGCATTTTCAAATCGTACCCATAACCGGCAGTGCGGTCACAGGCAGTCTTCTGCCAATCCTCATGAGCCGTGCCGTCCTTATGGAGGAAGTACCCGGAATCCAGGTAACGGATGATGACAAATTCCGAAGTGCTCTGCCCGAAACCGTCACCCCGTGAGAAATCAATTCCATGCCCTGTATTTCTGGTCATGACGGCTTCCAGCAAAGGAACGGTCAAAGCGTTCAGGGTAACGGTCATCTTTGGCATGTCAAAGAAAAATCTTCCTTTATCCGTAGTATAGATGCACAGATTGCTGATCGTACCGTTTGTAATGCATTTGACCCGGCGGATATCATGGATGGGGATTTCCTTTTTCCCATTTGTAATCACCCCTCCGGACAGGCGGGTTTCCCTCTTTTTAAAGTAAGAATAATCCAGCGGCAAGTCCAGTGTGTCCAGATTGTCCGGAAAATCATCAGTCAGCTTATGACGGGCAAAAGCGGTAATAATGGCTTTGGTCTCCCGTATATTATGGCCGCCAGAGGTATTGTACCGATCCGTATCCAGCTCAGAAGCCATATTTTTCCAGTTCCGGCCGCGGAAAATAAGGTTATAACTGATGTTCGAATTCAGGTAACGTAAAGGCAGAATCCCATTTACGTCTTCAAAGTCCACATCTTTTAAAACTTCCCCATTGCTGTCTTTATACAGCAGACCGTTTCTGCTGACCGTCAGTACATGTCCGTCTTTTTCTTCCAGAATGACGGGCTGCGTATCAAATACAGATATCATGTTTTTCCTCCTGTGCACCTATAACGTTTTCAAAATGATTTCTATGACAAGCCCATGATTTTATTCAGCGGGATAACTCCCCTCTGGTTTTTGATTATAGCATAAACATAACGGCAGCGGTATAAATCAGATCGGCCCGTTATCACTTATTTCAAGCTTTCTGCCCGCCGGTTCATAGCGGAGTATATAGCGCCTGCCGCCGGTAAATCGGACCGTCCGCTCCTGCTGCTTTCCCTTACTTGGAAAAGACGGTATATTCGACAGCTGGTGCCGCAAGGTATATCCCGCCATTTCCAGCCTGTGCTCCCCGGGAAGAATATATACGCTCTTTCCGACCACAACAGCCGCTTTCGATTTTTGAATCGGCACGCCGTCTACAGAAAGGATTACGGCGCCGACGGCTTTCAGGAAACCGCCGCGTCTTTTCATCCGGATAAGGGCATGAGACGGATTCCTTTTCCGCCACCGCCATGCCAGCACAATACTTCTCATGTACACAAGGATGATACCCAATATAGGCATGCCGGGCGCCAGTAAAAATGCTTTTTCCCGAAACCGGGTCAGCACAAAATCCAATCCCAAAAAGAGCAGGGTTATCAAGGTGAAAATGATGCCTCCTATTTTCAGCGCCTGCTTCCAGAAACTCTCTTCATAAGCAGAGCGGAGCTCCATGATCACCACACTCATATACACAAAGAGTATGGTCCCCGTTGCTATGATCAGGAACGGCAGAGATATGGAATTACTCATGACCTTTATTCTCCTTGGATGTTTTAAAATTGGAGAAGCTTTTCTCCTTCTTTGCCAAAAGCATTTTATACTTTTCTGTTAAATCAGAAGAATATACTTTCGGTAGGTCAGATTCTTTCACTGCCTGCCATAGGGCAGCCGCCATCCGCAGCGGATAACGAAATCCCGTGTTCCTTTTATCCCGGAAGAAATCTTTTACAAATCGGTTCCACTCACAAACCGATGCGTCATACTTTGCATAGTCCGATTTCCCCCGGTATACATCCAGCATATCCTGCATGGTAAACAATCTGTCTTCTTCCTTCTTTACTTTCCGCCATGCCGCCGCCATATCCGCCGTGAATTTAAAAGGCCTGGTTCCTGTCTGTTTCGCAAAATACTCCCTAAAAAAAGCGTTAAAGGAAAAACCGCAGTCCAAAAGCGGCGTATGTAATTCTATATCAGATACTTTTTTAGAAAGGCGCGGTACATCTTTCCTTTCCGCCAATTTCCCGCAAAAGTACTCTTCTATATGATGATTCAGTTCCTGTTTGGTTCCCCTGTATTCGATCCCGAGTTTTCTGCATATACCGGATAGTTCTTTACGGTACCAGTAATATTTTTTGAACTCTTCATAAGAGACCAATGTCTCAAAATCAGGCCGTTTTTCCATTTAATCCTCCTGAAGATAACGCTGACAGACAGAATGCACCTATCCGTATGATTGTCATTTTCCCTCATTAATATTGAATATCTTACGTTTCCTGTCAAATATAATTTGATAGCGTCGGCCGGCTTTCAGTGCAACGGTCTTTTCACACCGCCCCTCCTCCACAGGAAATGAAGGCCGTTTATAGCCATGCCTTGCTGTGTATCCTGCCAGCTCCAGAGTGTGTTCCCCCGCGCGGATATATGCTGTCCTTCCCGTAACAACCGCATCATTGGAATATTGAACGGGAACCCGGTTTATGGAAAGGAGCATGACGCCCCGCTCTTTCCACAACCCATAGCGGTATTCCATCCTGACGACAGCATATAAAGGATTTTGTTTACGCCATCTCCGTGTTTTTCTGTAAGTAAAAGCAAGCAATAAACCTATCTCAAGTACTGCAATTCCTGTGAGCCACAAAAGAAATGACGGCCCCGCTTTCTCCCATGACAGAAACAGATTAGAAAGTGCTCCTATCCCCAACACGAGAACAATAGAAGAAACTGCAGCCGTCGTTACGATTTTCCCCTTCCCTATCGGTTTCTGATAAGACGAACGTATAGGAAAGCAAAAAGCTGCCACGATGAGAAGAAATCCCCATCCCGCCACCAATCCCAAAATTTCCGCCGGTACGCTTGAAAACATCTCTCTCCCCTTCTTTTAATTCGCCGGATCCTTCCGCATCCCCTCTTCCACAAACGGATCCTCTGTCCACAAAACAAGCACACCGGCAACACTGCCGCGACAAGGGACATGTAAAGGCTTTTCCTTTACCGCCCGGCCATCCATCTTACAAAAATCAGACTGGCCGCAGCCATTCCCGTAGCAACAGCGATCGTAGCCCCCATGGACAAAATAATGGAAAAATAGTAAAAGTCCCTCCGCAATTCGGGCACAATTCCGGAATCAAGGCGCTCGGACTGCCGGGCTTTCCACAGAATCCACCATCCAAGAGGCACACCGTTAATTACACCACAGACAATATACGCCAGAAGGAGAGCTGCCATCATGCCCACATCAGACTCATTAAAATACCACGTATTCATGCCGAGAATAACCGTAACGGCAAGCCATGCTCCCAAATCAATCTCTATCCGTTCTGTCAATGTCAGATTTTTCAGAAGCCGTCCGAGTCTCACCCGATATCTTTGCAGGGAGCGTACCGTATCCAGACCAACAAGCAGGACAGCAGTCAATACAGCGACGCTTCCCAGAAACCATTCCATACTGTCCATTCTGACGAAGCTCCTCTCATTGCCTGTCTCTCTTTACTATATGATTATCTTTGATAATGCTGCCCACCACGTCTGTTATATTTTCCGCCGCATAAGTTACACTGTCCGGATCATGCATGTAACAGAGAAGCTGCCCCTCTTTCCCCGCCTTTCCGGGCGCAAAGTCCAGCATCAGGTAGCAGCTGTCACAATACTCCGCAAAGGGAAACCATTTCGTGTGAAATAAATACGGCCGCAGTCTGGCGTCCGCCATCCGCTCTATATCTTCTTTGGAAAAATAATCAGGAAAATCTGTCAGCAGTGCATCCCTGTTCTGAAAGTATCCCTTTACACGCCTTATCTGTTCTAAAGACAAGAGGGAAAACACATACTCTCCTTTTCCCAATACGCAGGGCAGCATGCTGAAAAAACCGCTGCCGTTCTTATAGCGGTAAAGCTTTTTCCAGTCTTCAGGCAGAGAAACTCCATAGTCTTCCTCAAAGGTTTGAAGCTCCTTGTCCGAAGCGCCTTTTATTTCTTCATAAGCAGAAAAATATTTTTCCTCTACAGGATCATCCAGCCCCAGTTCTTCAAAATTTTCGCATACATATATCTCTATTGCCTTTATTTTTTCTATGAGATTCATCTGCTCCTCCGTTTCAGATACACCGCCGGTCCAACATATCACTCCAGGAAAATATGCCACCAACTCAATATGTCACTCAATGGAACGCCACCGATGAAATACGCCATGAATCCCCATATCACCCACCCCACTCCGTACAGAAGCACCTTGTAAAGATAGGGCGCCGCCAAAAGAAATATAATAACTACCCCTGCTATGATGACAATCTTTTTCATTTTATTTTCTGTATTCATTCCCCATTCTCCCTTCACGAGCCGGATCTATCATATCTTCCCATTTGATGACTCTCAACTCCCGCAGCAGACATAAAACACAGGAATCCCGTCAGGATTATCGATAAACCCGTTCCCTTCGCATTCATGTCCTTCATACTCCATTCCTTCCAGAAATACATGATCCCCCAGCTCTTTATCTGCCATCAAGTTCTGTAACTTGAAAATGAGTTCCTGCAAAGTAAATGCTTTCCCGTTATCCGCTTTCAAATGTGCCATGATTTCTACCTGCCACATATCATTATCCTTATTTTCCTCTTTCAGATCATCTTCTTCATTCAGCCGTTCATTGTCATATAGCTGTGCCGGGCTCCGTATCCATGCTTCATAGGTGACAAGGATTTCCGGTTCCTCCAATACAAACTCATCGGCCCTGCCCTCCGACCAGTCATCAGGATACCGTTTCGCCATATACATATTGAAGTCACGGGCAAATGCATCCGGTAAGTACTCCTGTTGGTTAAAAATCCATTCTATGGCTGAAACTTTTTTATACTTTTCCTCTTCCCCACTGCCCTCATTGTCCGGCCGCGCCTTCAAATAATAAGCACTTAGCCGGGGAAATGACGACGGATTCATCTTTGCCAGTTGAGTCAAATCCGGCCGTAAATCCATCATTTCCAGACACCAGTCAATCACTTCCGGCGTCTTACTGCCTGTGATCGCCTTTTCAATCATTTCAAGCGCTTTCCATTGGTACAAAAACTTCTTTTCCTGCAGACGCAAAGAAATAGCGGCATAGGCATAGCCGTACCGGTAATACCACTTGGCATCCCGCTCCTGTTCTTTGACCAAGTCCAGCGTTTCCATCGCCTTTTCAGGCTGAATACTGTTATTATAAGCAACGGCAAGCTGGTTCAGCAGTTCCGCACTTAATGCATTCGTACCGACAGATGTCAGGACACGGATGACTTCTTCCGGATCAAGAGATTTGATCCTTCTTATTTTTTCTTCTTCACTCATTGACAAAAAATCTTTAAGGTTTTCCATAATTTTCTTTCTCCGTTAAAATCCGGGGAATTCATTCTTTCTTTTATATACGGCGGCTTCCCGTTTCGGCGCATTCACACCAAACGACCGGAACTCCCGGCCCGGACAATTACGCTTCCGATTCTCCCGCAAAATGACTTTCTGCTTCTAAAAGGCGATATACCAGTTCCCCTGCATCATATAAATCTTTTTCTCTCAGGCTTTCACGATTGGTATGGAAATCTGTCATTCCCACACCGACCAGGACGGAAGGAAATCCTTTCACACAGAAAAAGTTCGCATCGCTTCCTCCTCCGCAGGGCGCTGTTTTTACAGCAAATCCCGCTTCTTTGCAGGCCATGCGGAATAAATTCATAAGCGGCGCGGTTTCTTCGATACGGAACGCGTCGTATTCTTTTACTTTTTCTATTTCCAGTGTGCCGGAAGGAAATGTCCCGGCGGCATTTTCAAAAGCGGCCACAATTTCACCAACCAGCTTTTCCAATTTTCCTTCGTCACGGCTCCGTGCTTCCGCTTCTACTACACAAAGTTCAGGAATTATATTCGTCGCGCGCCCGCCGGTAATCGTTCCGATATTGCAGGTTGTCTCTTCATCAATCCGTCCCGATGGGCACGAAGCAATGGCTTTTGCCGCCATGGCGATAGCATTCAATCCCTTTTCCGGTTCCATACCGGCATGGGCCGCTTTTCCGTGAAATGTGAATTTCATCGCGTAATGCGACGGCCCTGCGGTGAAAACATGCCCTGCTTCTCCGTCCGCGTCAAACGTATAGCCAAAATCAATATCCTGCAGATATTTTTCTTCAATATTCTTTGAACCGACAAGTCCGATTTCCTCCTGTACTGTAAAGATGGCGGTAACCTTCCCGTGGGGAATGAAATTTTCCTTCATCAGCGCAAGTCCTTCCAAAATAGCCGCCACGCCCGCTTTGTCATCACTCCCGAGAATGGTTTCGCCGCGGGAATGGTACACGCCGTCCTCAAGAACAGGATCAATCCCCCGGCAGCATTCCACACAGTCCATGTGTGCCGTGAGCGCCACTGACGGAAGTCCTTCCGCATTTGCAGGAAAAACGGCAATCAGGTTGCCGCTGTCCCCCCCTTCTACGGAACCGTTATTGTCCTCGATGATTTCCGAGGCCCCCAGCGCTTTCAATTTCTTTTTCAAAAGGTCGCACACGTCCCGTTCCCCTTTACTGGGCGCATAAATGCGTACCAATTCTTCAAACGTTTCTCTCATTCTTTTTTCGTTGACCATGCTAACCTCCTGTGACATGTATCTGTGTCTGTTGTAAAACTCATCCGTTATGAAGGAGCTCTTACTCTTCTTCGGGCGCTTCCTTGTTTTCTTTTTCCTCTTCTTCCATCTCTTTCCTTTTTTCTTCCTCCAGCCAGAAGCCTTTCCGCAAAGCATGCTCCCCGAATTTTTCCTGTATGGCGTCCATCACTGCTGCCGCTTTGACCTGCTTTTCCCTCACAGTCGAAAAAAGATCCACCGTTTCCAGCGGCGGCGCCAGGTTGGATGCCGTCACCCCGATCAGGCGCACCCCCTCATTCATGTAAATCCGTTTTTTGAGTTCCAGCGCGGCGGCATATATTTCCTCCTGCAAATCTGTCCCCTCTTCCAGAGAGAGGGAACGCGTCACTGTACGGAATGAAGCAAACCGTACCTTAAGGGAAATCGTCCGTCCCGCCAGCTTGTGCCTGCGGAGCCGCTTTGCCACCACATCGCTGTGTATGGCGATCTGCCGGTCAATGTCTGCAGGTTCCGTCAAATCCTTTTCGTAAGTCGACTCGTCTCCGATGGACTTAATCCGCCGTGACGCCTCTACGGCACGGTCATCCACGCCGAAAGACAGCCTTTGTATGAGAGACGCCTGATTTCCCAAAACGGAAGCCAGTTTTGCGAAGGGCGCTTTTTGTATATCTCCGATTGTCAAAAACCCCGCATTCCGCAATTTCCTTTCCGTCACGGTTCCTACACCCCAAAGGCGGCGTACGGGAAGGGGCGCAAGGATTTCCCTTTCTTTCCCATAAGGGATAATACGGAGACCGTCAGGCTTATCCAGATCGCTTGCCAGCTTTGCCAGGAATTTATTTGGTGCGATGCCTGCCGATGCCACAAGCTCCGTTTTTTCTTTTATTTCCGCTTTGATGGCACGGCCTACCGCCCCCAGAGTTTCATACTTCCCGCAAAGACCTGAAATATCCATGAATGCTTCATCTAAAGAAAGCGGCTCGATTTCCACCGCATAATGCAGCATGATCTCATGAATTTCAGCTGAAACGGCTTTGTACACCTCAAAGCGGGGCGCTGTAAAAATGGCGTCAGGGCAAAGCTCTTTCGCTTTTACCGCGGGCATGGCGGAATGGACGCCGAACGCGCGGGCCTCATAGGATGCAGTCGCCACCACGCCGCGGCGGGAACTGCCGCCCACAATGACCGGTTTCCCCCGCCATTCCGGATGATCCCGCTGTTCGACAGACGCATAAAAAGCATCCATATCCACATGCATGATCCACCGCCTCATCCCCTCGCCTCCTCCGGTCTGCAAATATTTCCGTATTTCATCTTATGAAGAAATACGCCCGCTGTCAAACTGCCGTCTTTACGAAAGTGTCAGTATCGGTTACTATATTACATAGGGAAATTTAGATATACAGGCAAATCAGTAATTGAGGAGGCATTATGAAAGCACTCGTACTTTGGTCATCTCGCACAGGAAATACGAAAGCCGTGGGAGAAGCGATTTATGAAGCTCTTCCCTGTGAAAAGGAAATTTTTGAATCCGGCCGTCAGCCGAACGATCTTTCCTGTTATGATTTGATTTACGTAGGATTCTGGGGTTACCGCCAGGGCGCCGACATGCCATCAAGAAATGTCCTCTCTTCCCTCCATGGAAAGAAAGTCGCTATCTACGGCACGGCAGGCACCTATCCCGACTCTCCTGCGGCAATGAGCTACCTGAAAAGTTCATCAGAGCTGCTGGCAAAAGATAATATATTTTTAGGCGGTTTTATGTCACAGGGCCGCGTCCACTCCTTCCACATCGGAAAACGGAATGAGCATGCGGAAAAAGTCCACCCCATGACACCGGAACGTCTGGCGCGTTTACAGGAAGCGGAAAAGCACCCGAACGAAACAGATTTTAAAAATGCCGCTGCATGGGCCTTAAAAATGCTGGAAAAAGCGAAACCATAAAATCTGCAAAACCGGGTAACCTTTTTCAAACGGGTATATACGTTTTCATTTTAATAAGCTATTTTTCTTTCTTTTATAATGAAATAATTTCATACACATTTACCATGTCATCCATTCCTTAAACGCATTTCATTCCCATTTATTATGAAACTTTCGAATACATACGCTTTTATTTATTGACAATACTTTTTATATCATTTACAATGGCTACATATTTAAATGTATCGATAGAACTGCTTGGAAATCTGCTTATGGAATTTCCGCGGAAAAGAGGATTTTATGGATTACGAACCGAGTTACAAAGAATTTGCCACCATTTTCAAAGCGCTGTCCGACGAAACGCGTCTCCGCGTCATTGATATGCTTTCCTGCAAGGAAATGTCCGCCTGTGATATTCTCTCCAATTTCACCCTGTCCCAGTCTACACTGAGCTACCACATGAAGATTCTCATTGAAGCAGGCGTCGTTGATGCCAGAAGGGAAGGACTTTGGACGAAATATTCCATCAACGATGATACGTTCAACAGGATCATGGACTTCATGCCGGAGCTGTACAAGCTGAAAGATAAATGCATCTGCCGGCAGATTAAATACTGCAAGACACCGGAAGAATGCGGCGAAGGAAAAGATCCTTTTGGTAACTGAAAAGGATTAAGAGCCTGTAAAGGCTCTTTTTTTGTCTGCATAGACAAAAATGACCATTGTGTGAAGACACCCCGGCGCAGTGAATTTCCATTTCTGCCCAAATGACAGCAAAAATGAAAAAGACTTTCCTTTTGACGGGGAAGTCTTTTTCATTATGTAATTCCTTTATAAGATTCTTTTACCGGCGATGCAGTGTGACGGCTGCAGACTGTTTATCGGCTGCATCGTCTTCATCTTTTTCTACCGTTTCTTTCCATTCATCCGACACCCTCCCCGACTTCGCAAGAGAGTCCGACAGTTCTGCCACTGCCTTGAAGTTGGCGCGGACACCGCTGCCCGTATTTTTATATTTGACCGCACGGTCTCTGTCGATCCCCAGGTTTTCCGCTGCCGCCGCGGCATCGATATTCGCGCCGAGGAAAATAAATTCCCAGCCCGCATTTTCCTGCCGGTCCTTAATGAGCTTCTTCACATCGGCATAAGTATATTCTTTGCTGTCATTTTCTTCTCCATCGGTAATAATGACAAAAAGGACCTTATTCCCTTTATCTTTACGATGAATCCCTGCTACCATATCCATCTTGTGGATCGTACGTCCCACAGCATCCAAAAGCGCCGTCATGCCGCCGGGCGTATAATCCTTATCCGTCATTTTGCTGACATCCTTGAGTTCCCGCCGGTTATAAAGCATCTTATACTGATCATTAAAAAGCACAGTCGTCACATGGGCGTCCACGTCCAGTTTCTTTTCCTTTTCAATCATGGAATTGAAACCGCCAATCGTATCACGGGTCAGGTCGCTCATGGAACCGCTTTCATCAAGGACAAGGACCATTTCCACATGGGACGGTTTTACTTCCTCTGCCGCTTTTTCTTCCGCCACAGCAGTCTGCCCGAAAAAAAGCGCCGCTGATAATGCAGTGATTGCCAATAATTTTTTCATAGTTCCTCCTTATGTTTCAAAAAGAAATTTGTCTCCAACTCCTCTTCATCCATCACGGAAATTCCTTTTTCCATAAGCGCTTTGGTAAAAATACCGGCGCCCTTGATTTTCGTTCCCGTAAATGTGCCGTCATAAATTTCACGGACACCGCATGTAGGGCTCCGTGCTTTTAAAACCGCTAATTCAATTTCTTCACCTTTAATCTCCTCCATGACCTTTTCCACACCGCCGCGGTAGATTTCATCCACGTCTTTCCCATTTCTATCGGTTACTTTTCCGTTAACGATTTCCGCAGGCACCCGCGGACTTCCCATACCGGAAGAAATTTCAGGGCAGACGGCAATAACTTCCTTCCCTCTGCAAAACGCCGCCACCGTTTCATTGAAATTGCTTCCGCCGTCGTACTTGCACTTTTCTCCCAGCAGACAGGCACTGACCAAAATTTTCATATTGCTCCCCGCTGAATTTCTCTGTATTTCTTTTAGTATACCAACTGACTTGAAATATTACAATTTTACGGCGGTACCATAAAAGTCAAACGCTGGTCGGTTTCTTTTTTATAACGGGGATAAGAAAAATTCTTTAGCCTCTATATAAAAATACAATGCAGGCTATCCATTTTTCATGAAAAACATGGTAAAATAATGATGGTATATTAACTTTATGACTCCATGCAGCTTAGTATGCAGCAGTATAAAATCAGAAAGCCGATTACAGAAAGGACTTTTCATGTCTGTCCGGTCATATTTACCGATCATTTTTACAGTGGCGGTTCTGTTGCCTTGCGCCGTATTTGCCAATACCGCAAAAGGGACAGCCGTTATTATCCATAACAGCGTTTCCGGTATGGATAATCAAATCTTATATTCTTCTTTTTATTCCGCCGATGACGGCACTGATGAAGCGTCTACCGTATTTTTCAATGACGGGTTCGGCCGGCTTACCGCGTTTGAAAAAGAATATAAAGACGGCAGGATGACGATTATAATCCGTCAAAATATGAATGTCGTCTGGAAAAATACATATACCGTCTCAAGCAATCATTTTTCCGTAGAGCGTATTGATACGGACGGCCATATCCTGTTCCGCATCCATGTAGGAGAACGGATCCTGGTCGGGGAAATCGACAGCAGGGACAGATGGATTATGACAGAACCCCGAAAAGCCCCCCATGATGAGACCATGATTCCCCTTGCTTCAGCAGGAACTGCAGAGCAGCCGTAACATTCCTGCGCAAGTTACTTACGTTTTTTTACCGTAAATTCCGCTCGTGTACCCTTCTATTTCCTTTATAACCGTATGTGAGTTTTGTATAAACAGAGACAGGTGGTATCCATGAAAAAGCAAATCCATTTACACCCTGACGACCTGAAAAAAAGCGACCAGATGGGGCTGACGTATAATCTGGGGCAGGCACATAAACGCATGCTCCTGAAACAGTCTTCCATCATGAAGAAATATGGGCTCACCGCCCGCCAGGCGCTTATCATCGCCTACCTGTCCACACATAAAAAGGAAGTGGTCACCCAGAAGGTACTGGAAGACCACCTCCACCTGACCAACCCCACGATCACCGTCATGGTACGGACCATGATTAAAAAGGGTCTCATACGCAAAGAGCGGGTCGAAGAAGATGCAAGAAAATACCGCCTCTTCCTCACCGACCGGGCAAAAGAAGTGGAAGAAGTCAGCCGCAGAGAAGCCATCGCCCTGGACAGACGTTTCTACCAGGGCGTATCGGATACGGACATGAAAATTTTCCAGGGTGTCCTTGGAAAAATTTTGAAAAACCTGGATACCGTCTGATTTGTATACATCAGGAACCGACTTGTTTCGGTTCTTTTTTATTGCATTCCTGCAGGGTACAAACGGGATACAGTAAGACGTCATCCAGTACACCAGCGAAGGATCTGCTGCTGTAGTGAGGAAGACGATAAAATGTCATCAGGGTAATAGATTCTTCACTCCGTGTCACGCTGCCGTTTCTCATTTTCCCACACAACATTCTTACCCCCGTTCTGAATGACGATTGGATGAAAGCGTCACTAACAACGGGGAACGGAAAGCATCATAATGACAGGGAATGAAAGGCGTTATCCGAAGCGAACGTGAAGGATCTATTACCGTGGTGAGGAAAATGGTAAGAAGATAAAAGCTATCAGCTGTGAGCTGTAAACTATTAGCCGTTAGCTGGCAGCTGTCAGCTAAAAGTGCTGAATGACGGCGGACGGTCAGGGGTGTCACCCGGAGCGATGACGAAGGCTTGCTGTCGTGATGAGGAAGACCATAAGACGTCATCCTGAAGCGACAGCGAAGGATCTGCACCCGTGGTGGGGAAAACGGTAAGATGTTATTCAACGTTAAAAAAACCGCTGCCTTTACAGGGAACGGTCTTTTGCTTTCAGTCGGGACAGGTAATAGCGGCGATTTTATCAATTGCGTAGTGGAGCTCACTCACGATTTCCGTATCGGCGGCTTTGTAATACATTTCTTTTCCGTTGCGGCGGGATATAATCAGTCCGCAGGCTTTCAGCAGACGCAGGTGGTGGGAAATGGCAGGACTGCTCATGTCCATGATGGCGGCTATATTGATAACACATTCTTCTATGTGGCAGAGAATCCAGAAAATTTTCAGCCGCGTGGGATCGCTGAGCTGTTTCAGCAGGATGGATACATCATCGATTGTCTCTTGGGACGGCAGGCGGCTGATGATACGTTCTTCATCATTTCCATGGTGGTGCGGAAGTCCGCATTTATTTTTTGTCATATGGTATACCTCTTTAGAAATTATTTTTCTTAATTGTAACATACATAGAAAAATGGCAGGATAAATTTATCGGAAAAGAGTCTTGACAAAAGGTAAAAGAATAAATATAATATGATTAACGATTAAATGGTTATTTAAGCGTAAAATAAAGGAGAAGAAAAATGAAAAAAAGTTACAAGATCGACGTGGACTGCGCTGCATGCGCACTGAAGATGGAAGATGCCGCCAAAGCAACGGCAGGCGTTAAAGACTGTGTAGTTAATTATATGCTGCTCAAGATGAATGTGGAATTTGAAGACGGGCAGGATCCGAAAACCGTTATGCAGGAAGTGTATAAGAACTGCAAAAAGGTGGAGGATGACTGCGAGATTTTCCTGAAATAAGATGGTTGGCAGAATGTTTGAATATTGGCCGGCAAGGGAAAAGAGGCTGACATGAACAAGAAACAGAAAAGAAATTTAATGCGCATTATCGTGGCGGCAATCCTGATGATTGTCCTCCATTTTGCGCCGGTAAGCGGTATGGTACGGTTCGGGCTTTACCTGGTTCCTTACTTGATTATCGGGTATGATATTTTGTGGAAAGCCTTTAAAGGCGTGAAGAACCGGCAGCCTTTTGATGAAAGCCTTCTTATGGCGATTGCCACGCTGGGGGCGATTATCCTGGCTGTTTATGAAGACGGTGATTACACGGAAGCCATTGGCGTCATGCTTTTCTACCAGATCGGCGAATGGTTCCAGAGCTATGCCGTCGGCAAGAGCCGCAGAAATATCAGCGAGCTGATGGATATCCGTCCTGATTACGCAAATGTGGAAAGGGAAAACGGGCAGCTGGAAGCGGTCGATCCTGACGAAGTGGAAGTGGGGACGATCATCGTCGTGAAGCCCGGTGAAAAGATTCCAATTGACGGCGAAGTGGTGGAAGGCAGTTCTACACTAAATACCAGCGCCCTGACAGGGGAAAGCCTGCCCCGTGAAGTGGAATCGGGCGATGAAGTCATCAGCGGCTGCATCAATATCAATGGTCTTCTGAAAATCCGGACGACGAAAGAGTTTGGGGAATCGACGGTTTCTAAAATTCTTGATCTTGTGGAAAACGCCAGTTCCCGTAAATCAAAAGCGGAAGATTTTATTTCTAAATTTGCCCGTGTATATACTCCGACCGTGGTAGCGGCGGCGATCGCTCTTGCCCTCGTTCCTCCGTTTGTCCGTATGGGATTCATGGGGGTGCCGGCTGACTGGGATGTGTGGATTTACAGGGCGCTTACGTTCCTCGTTATTTCCTGTCCCTGCGCGCTGGTTATCAGTATTCCCCTGAGTTTCTTCGCCGGCATCGGCGGCGCGAGCAAGGCGGGCGTCCTTGTAAAGGGATCGAACTATCTGGAAACACTTTCCAAGGTTAAGACGGTGGTTTTTGATAAGACCGGGACTTTGACCAAAGGGGTGTTCCAGGTGACTGCCGCCCATCCGCAGGAAATGAGCGAAAAAGAACTGCTCCATCTGGCAGCCCATGTAGAACGGTACTCCACGCATCCTATCGCGGCTTCTCTCCGCGCAGCGTATCCTAACGAATCGGACAGCTGCCGTGTGGAAGCAGTAGAGGAAATAGCCGGGGAGGGGATCCGTGCCCATGTAAACGGCAATGTAGTATGTGTGGGAAATTCCAAAATGATGGAAGCCGTAGGCGCCGAATGGTATGACTGCCATCGTCATGCTGCGGGTACGGTCATCCATGTGTCCATCAATGGAAGATATGCAGGTCATGTGATTATTTCCGATGTGGTGAAAGAAACATCAAAAGCGGCCATTGCCGCTCTGAAATCGGTGGGTGTCGCCAGGACGGTCATGCTCACAGGTGATGCGAAAGAAGTCGCTGACGCTGTAGCAAAGGAACTTGGCATCGACCAGGTACGCAGCGAGCTCCTGCCGGCTGATAAGGTGCAGAACGTGGAAGAACTCCTTCTGGAGAATAAAGGAAATGGAAATCTTGCCTTTGTCGGAGACGGTATCAATGACGCTCCCGTGCTCACCCGCGCAGATATCGGAATTGCCATGGGCGCAATGGGGTCTGACGCGGCAATCGAAGCGGCGGATGTGGTTCTTATGGATGATGATCCCATGAAGATTTCCCAGGCGATCCGGATTTCCCGTAAATGCCTGTCTATCGTCAACCAGAACACATGGTTCTCTATCGGTATCAAGCTGGTTGTTCTCCTCCTGGGAGCGGTCGGCATCGCCAATATGTGGTTTGCCATCTTTGCCGATGTAGGCGTCATGATTCTTGCCGTACTGAATGCTATGCGTGCTCTCTTTGCAGGACGGACCGCATAAAAAGAAAGTGGATCTTGTGAAATAATAAACAATAATAATGAGAACAATAATAACATCGACCGTGGAGGTTTCCCTGCCCCGCGGTTTTTGCATGGAAAGCAGAATGGAATCGTAAAAGAATAGTTAGCTTGCAGCTGACAGTTGCCAGCTAACGGCTAATAGTTTACAGCTCACAGCTGATAGCTTTTATCTTTTTACCACTTTCCTTACCACGGGTATAGATCCTTCACATTCGTTTCCGGCTGACGTCTTATGGTCTTCCTCATCACGGCAGCAAGCCTTCGTCATTGCTCCGGGTGACACCTGACCGTCCGCCGTCATTCAGCACTTTTAGCTGACAGCTGCCAGCTAACGGC
>ENA-OPDA01001035-OPDA01001035.1-human-gut-metagenome-genome-assembly--contig:-NODE-1035-length-19131-cov-2.107465_pt1 | contig 19131 bp, 5 predicted proteins | sample MGYA00241253_ERZ501486 | MGnify/ENA primary metagenome ERZ501486 (study PRJEB25962, sample SAMEA2042510) | human gut metagenome | biome: human gut; feature: human-associated habitat; material: faeces... | reverse complement strand
GGTGGTGGCACCGTAAGTGACCCCCGGCAGGGCACAGCAGGCCATTACCAACACCAGCACCAGGCACGCCAAGCGCTTTGTCATTTTTTTCATACCGCCGCCTCCAATTCGTTTCGTCTGCTTTCATTATACCATAAGTGCCGCTCCATTGCCATAGAAAAACAAAAAAAGCCGACGGTCATCCCGCCGATCCGTACAATACCGACCCGGTGCACCCAACCGGCCGCACCTGTAAAGCAAAAAAAATTGCTCCCTCGGCTCTTTTCGCTCGAGCAATTATTTTACTAATTGCAATTAGTCGTCTTCGCCACCAATAATTTCAGGACCGCTTGCGGTCATCACATCGATCTGCTGAAATTCCTTGACGTCGACAACAGGCTTAGAATAAGCTTCTTTCATGAAGACATTCCTCCTATTCCTAAATTGCCTTATATCGCTGCCGGCAGTTGCCCGCCGGCAGGAGCGATAAATAGGTGTTTACGCGATTAAGCGTAAGTGTGGTTCATCACATCAGAGTACACGGTCTGCACTTTGCCATTCTGATCCTTGTAGGTCAAGAATGCCTTAGCGGAGGCAGTGCCGGTCTGAGCGGAGATACCATAGCTCAAGATGAACTGAGTGCTGCCCTCGGTGCTGTTGGCATAAGCAGCCTTCACAACGCCGGAGTTATCAGCGGAACCCTTCTTGCCAACGTTGGCCAGAGTCAGGTCAGCATCGGACAGGTTCTTACCATACACAAAACCGGACTTCAGGTAAGTGCAGCCATCCACCATAGCGCGGGTAGCAACGAACTCAACCTTGTAAGAACCGGCAACCTGGTTGGCAGAAACAGCAGCCACAACGGGAGCCTGGGTGGTAGCGGAAGCCGCCTTCACAGTTACATCAGATGCAACATAGAAGGTGTAGCTGTCGCCGTAAGCAACGATCTTGCCGTCGATAGCCCAAGCGGTAGCGCCGTCCTTAGACACGGTTACCTGGGTGCCGTAAGGAATGTCAGCCAGAGTGCCCTGTGCGGAGTTGCTGCCGTAAGCAACGGTAGCATCAGCGTCAGTGGTTACAGTGTAGGTAGCGGCAGCGTCCTTCTCATACTGTGCATAAACAGTCATGGAGGAGGTAGCGGCCTTAATGGCAGCCTCATCTACGGACCAACCGGTGAAGGTGTAGCCGGTGTAGGTGGGTGCCTGCGGGATCTTCACATCTGCGCCGGAAGCAACAGACTGAGAAGAGATCACGTTGTTGAACATATCAACAAAGGTGAACTGAACGGGCTTAGCGGACTCAGCGAACACAGGCGTGTAAGTGATGTCAGCGATAGCCACGGTGGTGTAGCTAGCATCAGTGGAAACGATCTTGTTACCGGTCTGCCAGCCTACGAAGGTGCAGTCCGCATTGGGAGTCGCAACCAGGGTGTAAGTGCCGTTCTCAGCGAACTTCTTGGAACCGCCGGCGGTCACATCCTGACCAGCCAGGGTTACAGAGCCGTTCTCCACAGCATTTACAGTTACGGTCACACCAGCCAGAGCCGGAGCAGTCTCCTTGGTGTAGGAGTAGCCGCAGTCCTTACAGGTGTAAGTGGTGATCTCGGCCTGATCCAGAGTGGCCTCCTGGGTCACCTTAGCGGTGAAGTCGCAGGCCTTGGTCTCCGTGTGAGAAGCGTCATTGGCGCATACACGGCTGTGCTGTGCATCAGCACCCTCGGTGCCCTCAACATGCTTCCAGTCACCCCAGTTATGATCGGTAGCCGGGATCGCTACAGTGTAGGTGCCGCCGCACTTGGTGCAGGTGAAAGTCTTCACGCCGGGCTCGGTGCAGGTAGCAGCCTTGGTCTCCACACCATTGTCGAAGGTGCACTTGTCAGTCTTCGTAGGCTGGCTGCAGGTACCCTCGCCGGTGCAGGTTGCAGTGTGGGTGTAATCCTTACCCTCAACGAAGGCCTCACCGCTGGCGTAATCAGCAACGGGGGCACCGTAGTTGTGGGTATGACCCAGAGCGGGCTTGGTCTCCTCAGTGTAGGAGTAGCCGCAGTCCTTACAGGTGTAAGTGGTGATCTCAGGCAGATCAGCAGTCTGGTTCTGCGTTACCTGAGAAGTAAAGTCACAGGCCTTGGTCTCCGTGTGAGAAGCGTCCTTGCTGCAAACGCGGGTATGGGTGGCATCAGCCTCAGCAGTTGCAAAGTCATGCTTCCACTCGCCCCAAGCATGACCGGTAGCGGGGATAACCACGTTATTCTTGCTGATCACATAGCCGCAAACAGAGCAGCTGGTGGTCACGGTCTTGGAACCGTCCTTATCGCAGGTGGCATCCACAATGTTGCTTTCCAGAGTCTGCGGATTATGCGGCGTGGTGGTCAGCTTAGCAGTGAAGATGGTGTCTGCGGAGATGGTCGCTGTGGTGGGATCGGTATCCCAAGCATAGCTGTAGTGGCCGGCAGCATCGGGATCCTTCGTGGGCAGAGCCGGTACAGAAGCGGGGGTCTTGCCCTCTTCCACTTTCTCAGAGCCCAGAGAAGCGCCGTCCTCGGTCACATAGTTAACGGTGTAAGACTTGGTCTCCGGAGCAGATGCCTTCATGGGTACTTCAAAATTACCAGCAGAAGGAGAGCCATCATTCATGTTGAGATTTTTGCTTACATAGTAGCTACCCTTGTAGTTGTCATTACCAAAGGAGATAGCACCATAAGCGCAGTCCTCGTCAATAAAGTGCAACAGATCATCGCTGATTGTTGTGCCAGCTGCAACTTTAAAACCAACAGTGGCAACATAGATGCCATCAATTACTACAGCAGTTTCAGGATCCATGTCCTCATTTACTAAAACAGATGTTGCACCCTGATAACGCGCATCGGGCAGCTCATTGCCATCCATAGATACACCGTAGCAAATATACTGCTCATCGGTAGATAAATCAGAAAAGTTATCGAGAATATAGCCATTATATTCTGAGTCAATAATCGCATTATCCACAGGAGCCAACAGCGTGGAGGTTCCATTCCACGCTGTAGCAGCATTGATTCTTTGCCCCTTGGTCAGAGCACTGTCTACTGTGTATTTGAACTGTACTTGGCCAAATTGATTGTCCGTATCGTGCAAAATGAAAGATGCAGCAACGAAATACTCGCCCTTAGAGTTTGCTTTCAGGGTGCAATCATCTCCACCAACAGTCTGGCCTTCTACGGAAACTTTGCTTAAATCAGTAACCGTCTTTCCATCATGAATCCAATTTTTATCGCCATTCAAGTAGAAAGCCTTATTTTTGCCGGTATAAGCCGTCCAAACAACATCGAGCTTGGGGCTCAAGCTGTTCGCGGCAGGCAAATCCGCTTTTGCCACCACATCACCCGGAGCATAATCAGCAGCCATTGCTGACAACGGGGCAGCGGTCAAAATCATCATACCTGCCATAATACCGGAAATCACTTTCTTTACGCTTTTGCGCATTAAGATTCCCTCCTAAATTTCAATCAGTATAAATTGCCTCGCTTAGAGACTTACCAGAGAATGCTTTGTAAATATTGGCATCTGTGCCATCTACAATACCATCGTGGTTAAAATCACACGCAGCATTATACCCGTTGACCGTGGACTTTCTGCCAGATGCTTTTTTGTAAACATTCGCATCAGTTCCATCGATCTTCATGTCTTTACTGAAGTTGCATACAACCATGCCGTAAGTGCCTAGACCCACATCAGTGTCAGCAACCGTGATCTTAATGTCACGGTCGTAGCCGTAGGCGTAGCTCAGCGTAGCGGTATACGTACCGGCTGCCAAAGACGGAATAGTAAATACGCCATCCGCGCCGGTAGTTGCCACAACCTCTCCATTGATCAGCACATCACAACCGATGACGGTAAATGCACTGCCTGCCACCTTGCCGCTGGTATTGGCCAGCGCCAGCACCTTGCCGGTAACGGCATGGCCGGTGGCCGGTGACAGATCCGCTTTCATGAGATACAGCGTTGCGTTATAGCCGTCAAAGGCGTTGACCAGCGCATAGCAGTCCTGATCAGCTGTGCCATAATCGGCATAATCCGCATAATCTGCCTCAATAAAGGTTTGGTTCGGGTCCGTATCCAAGGTCACAATCTTTGCAAAGTCCACAGGCGCATCCGTAGTAACGGTGACCTGCAACTTCAAAAGAAGCTGACCCGCCGCATCAATGGCGGTGGTCGTTGCGGTCTGGTCCACCCTGGTGATAAAACCAAAGTTGATGGTCCCATTCTGCACCAGCACACCGGCGGCGCCAAGGCCCCGCAGCTGATCCGGCAAACTGTCCGACAGTAGATCACTGTGCCCGTTGACCGTCAGCACAGCCGCGTCATAAGACATGGTGTACTGCATCACGGCAAAGGACTGCATACCGGAAAGCGTAAAGGATACGGTATAATCCCCGGCAGACAGTGCATTGCCGTCTACCGCCCGGCCCTCGCTGTCCGTAAAGGTACAGGAGAGGTGGGGCTGCTCGGTGCCCAAGGTACCCTGGGCAGCCAGCGGGGTTATAGAGGTTAAGGTCAAAATCAATACAAACGATAAGAAAGCAGCAAGTGTTCTCTTCAGTTTGTTCAATTTCATAATCAAAATCAGTGTGACCCAAGCGGTGCCGAAGCACCGCCAGGGTACTTTAAGTTAGGATTTAGCCGTAGATTGCGTTGCTCAGTCTTGCATTGGAGAATGCATAGTAAACAGCGTAGTCTGTAGCATTGATATAGCCATCGTGGTTGAAGTCGCAAGAAGCGTTGTACTTCGCAGCACCCAGCTTGGTGTTAGAAGCAGCCAAATAGGTAGCATAGTCAGAAGCATTGACATAGCCATCCTTATTGAAGTTGCAAACAAGCATACCCAGGTTGCCCAGATCCACATTACCGTCCTTCACCGTGATGGTGATATTACGGTCATAGCCATATTTATAGTTCAGGGTTGCGGTGTAAGTACCGTTTGCCAGAGCCGGAATGGTGAAAGTACCATCCTGACCGGTGGTAGCCACGGTCTCGCCGTTGATCACAACATCACAACCGATAACGGTGAACTTTTCGCTTGCCAGCTCGCCCTTGGTATTAGCCAGAGCAAGTACCTTACCGGTTACAGCGAAGCCGGAGGGAGCAGTGGTCTCCTCAAGAGAGTTCTCTGCATCTACCAGGTTCTTGTAAGCGGTGAAGCAAGCAGACAGGTTGGCGGTGTAGTTGTCCTTATCAGCCGGAACATAGGTGGCAGCGTCCTTATGGGCGTAGTCGCCGTTACCGGTGGTCGCAACATCTACAGCAGCAGCCAGTGCGTTCACATAGTTGGTCCAGGACTCGTCGGTGTAAACCTTCTCGCCCTTGTTAACCAGCTTGCCGCCCTCAACAGCACCGTACTTCGCGGAAGTCGCGGTGGTGGCGATTGCAGCATTCTTGATGGCATTGCCGTCTGCATCGACCTTACCGGAATCTGTCCAGGTGGTGGTCATTGCGCTGTAAGCGCTGCCGCTGGCGTGAGAAACCTCAGCCTCCACCTTGTCGCCGATATAGCCGCGCTCGGTCACAGTGCCCATGTACAGGCTAAACATACGAACAGCCTCTTCAATCAGCAGAGAAGAAGTGCTGGTGGAGAATGCATAGGTATAATCCGCAGCGTCATTACCGTTGGTGTTGGCCAGGTCAGCAATGGTCTTGTCGATCTGGTTCCAACCGCAGGTGGCAAGCACCGTCTTGGACTCGTCACTCTTCAGGTAAATATCTGCAGCGTACATCTCTTCAGCATCCTTCGCCACGGATACCATCTTCTGGTACTCGGGCAGATCGAAGTTGGCGTCCGTCATACCGTCACGAATGGAAGAAACATCCGTGAAGATCTGACCGGCAACGGTAACGCTCAGCATCTGCGCACACTGATCCACAGCATAGCGCATCTTGTCTCTTGCCTGCATGGCAAGTGCACGGGTTTCCTCACCATTGTTGACAATGGACTTCTCGGTCACCATGTGCTTCACAGTGAAGTCCTTGCTCACGGCAACGCCATTGGCATTGTAGTAAACGAACTTCGCCTGATTGAAGGTGCCTTCCTTTTCAGCACCGTTGATCGCATAGGGAGCATCCTTATAAGTGGTGGTATCCCATGCGGTGGCATAAGCCTGGGCGTTCAGGAAGTACCAGGAAGAACCGCTCTTCACAACAGTCTGGCCGGTGGGATCGGTAGCCGTGGTGTAAGCCTGACCACCAACATTGGTGGAAGTCGCACCGGTTACATCAGCATCGGTCAGAGCCTCCGTGGTGTAATAAGGCTGGCTCATAGCGCTGTCAGCATAGTAATAATTGCCGTCAGTCGTTGCATAAGCAGCCAGAGCCGCAGGCAGCTGATCCAAGGAAGTTACGGGCTTGGTTGCAGGCTCGCCGATCACGGTCTTCACCTCAGAGGTAACAGGCGTCTTAGCGAACGCACTGGACAGAGTGCCGGCAGTGGACAGATTCAGCGGAGACTGGCGGGCCTCAAAACCGGCAGCCAAAGCAGCGGTTGCCGCATCATAGGTTGCAGAAGAGCCGCTGGCCTTATCGTAATCCTTAAAGTCAGAAGGTCTGTAGTTCTTAATGTAGCTGTTCAAAGAATCGTATGCACTATTGAACTGGCTACGGTTACCATCGTCAGCAACAGTTACTTTCAAGCTACCGGTTGCCGGGTTCTTGTCGCAGAAGAAGCTCAACTTCACTTCTTTCTTGGATACCTGAGAAATATCCGTAGAACCATCATACTTGAACAGATCCAGGGAAGAGGAGCTGTCCTTAGACAGAGTCACGGAACCAGTCTGGATGTACAGACCGTCAATGCCGGTTGCGCCGGAAACCTTGCCCAGCAAGTTGCTGTATGCGAAGTCGCCGGAGCCGCTCTTCAGATAAACGGCGGTGTAATAACCGTTGCTATCCTTAACAGCAGCAGCCAGCGCTTTGCCGCCGTTCAGCTCGCTCAGCGTGTAAGCGTGGTTCACACGAGATACGCCGTTGGAGGGAACCTGATTTGCGGCAACACCCTTGACCCAAGTCTGACCGCCATCGGTGGTGTAGTCTACCTTTTCGTAGTTCAGCACATCACCGGTGACCTTATCAAACGCGGCCATCATGTTGGAATTGTTTACAGTTACGGTCTTGTTGTTAAAGGAATCCTTAACAGAACCGGTGCTGTAAGCAAAAACGCCGTCCAAAGTCTTGTCGGGAGAACCGGCAAGGGTACGGTCATAGCCAAGACGAATCTTGTAGTTCTTCACTGCATCCAGGTTAGAGCTTGCCAGAACAATATCGGTAGGATAGCTTACACGGAACGGCTTCTGGTTCGCGTAAGGGTTACCAAAGTAACCGGTGTTGTTCACGGTAGCCTGGCCATCGGAGGTCATACCGGAAGAACCATTGGAGAATCTGCCGTCCTGAGAACCGCCCGGATACACAGAATCGGACCAGTTCTTCTGCGGAGTCACAAACTGATAAGTCTTGCAGGTCAGGCCGGTGTAGAGGGCCTGGTTGGTGTTGGTGTCGATAATGTTGTAAGTAACGGTGTAAGTTACTACAGTATCTTCATCAAAACCGCCGTTGGTAACAGTGAAGGAAGCGGACTTCTCAGGAACAACTGTCTTGCTGGAGAAGTCTACGGTGCAAGCACTGTTATCGGAGGCCACATTCGTGATCTCAATGTTGTAACGGCCACGAGCAACGAAGTTACCCTCGGCGTTCTTCACTGCACGGTTCAGACCGTAGCAGTTATTGGTAACCGTCAGCGTTGTGGTGGTGGTGTTACCGCCATAGCTGAGGGTCAAGTTGCTGTCTGCCACACGAGCGGAAGCCAGCTTCATGTTATGATCCGCCAAAGTGGTGATCAGGCCGCCGATCAAATTGTTCACAGCCTGTACGGTGTACATAGCGCCGGGCAGGATCGTATCGGTCTTGCCGCTGTCGCCTTTTACACCGCCGCTGGCTTCATACACATTGTATACCAGGGTACCTAGTACGCCGTAACTGCTGTTGCTGGAAGTACCGGCAAAGGTATCCTTCTGCAGCAGATCGTCGAAGGGATGATCGTTGGTCGCAGCAGCGGGAACCACATTACGGGCTGTGCCGTAGCGGCCGCCGAATACAACGTTCACCAGATCAGCCAATACATTGTAAACGGTGCGGATAATGCCTTCGCTCTTGATGGGCGGTGCGGAAACCATGGTCAGCAGACGGGTTACAAACCCGGTTACGCCATACTGGCCGTTCGCATCTGCCACACCAATATTCAGCATACCCTGGATCACATCGGTGTAGATCAGCTCTTCGGAATTCAAAGCGCCTTTCTTTGCAGAATCGCCATACTGCAGCACGCCTGCAACAGGCAACAGCTTGTTGGCGATCACATTGATGTTCTCCCACAGGGAGTTGGACATCTTCACCAGGCAATTGCCGTTGGTGTCGCAAACGCCCAGAAGATTGGCAAGGCCCTTGCCATGCTCGCCGTCCTTAAAGGTGTCGGTGCCGGCATAGTAAACAACAACGGAATTCAGCAGATCAAACAGAGAAACGCCGTCATTCAGAGTAGCGGTCTCCGGATTCCACAGGTTGCCGTCCTTGTCGTGCATGATGATATAGGGGCTCATTACATAACCCACAGCATCACGAGCCATCAGCAGCAGATTGTCAATGGTTACATCGTACTTACCGTCTGCGCCCTTCTGCACCAGAGAAGAGTAGTCGTGATCCGGCAGCACATAGCCCAGATACAGCTGCAACGCCAGAGCAGCTACGCCCTCTGCATCGTTGCAAGCGTCCAGGTCCTCATTGTGGATGCCCTTCTTGAAGTCGGGGATATTCCGCAGTGCAGAAATTGCAAACGGAATCATCGCGCTCTCCAAATTGGCCTCGGTCAGAGCAGTGCCCTCGCCGTTCTTATTATAGAAGGCGCCGAGAATGTTCGCATCCGTTTGATCACAGATGTACTGCAGCACCTTCAGCATATTGCCAACCAGGGTCTGCGCTACATTGCCGGGATCATCGGAATTCACCTTCGTCAGAACGCTGGCATCATAACTCGGCAGGAAGTCCTTTACTGCGGCAACCAGGAAATCATTCAGCGCTGCCAGCATGGAGCTGTAGCTGCTGTAATCATTTGCCATGAATGCCTCAATGTTCTTCATACCGGTCTCAGCAAAGCTGCAGTTCAGGGGACCGGTGGCCTGCTTAAAGTAGTAAACAGACATGGGGCTGTAACGCAGTTTGTTGAACAGGGTGGTGGAGTCAATATCTCTCCAGGTGTAGGTAGGAGCCTTCACCAGGTCACGGCTGTTGTACTTCTCCAGATCCGCCTTGATGTAAGCCAGATAGGAAGCCGCATCCTTGTACTCTTCGCCAAGGGTCTGGCCGGGCTTCAGGTCCTTTGCAGCCTTTTGGCACTCATAAGCGGCCCAAGCCTGCACATCGGCAGCGCCGTAGTTGTTGGCAACATTGCTGTAGTCCCAAGCCGTGTTGTGGGTCGTGGCACCGGTGTACCACATATAGTAATTGTAGTCGTAACCGCCCACACCGGAATTCAACTGGCCCAGCGTATCCTTCAAGGCGGTGTTCCACGCCATCTCAAAGGCTTGGAAGCCAAAGTCAAACAGCGTATCTGTGGGCTTCAGCACCAGCTTCTGATCCTTGTAGCGGAACAGATATACATTACCGATGGCCTCGCCGTTCTTGTCATGATCCTCCTGCGTTACATAATGCAGGTTGGTCGTGTCAATATACGGTGCGGAACCCTTCTCCAGATACTGTGCGTATCTGTCTCGAGAATTGGTACCGTCGGCGTATGTAATCTGTGCGGTAATGTTGCTGAGCAACTGGGTGGAGAGCTTATCAAGCAGGACGGAATCCAGCTTGCTGGTCTCCAGACTGGGATTGTTCCGGATCTGAGCCTTCTCCTCTGCAGTAAACCAACCGGTATTCTCCAGAACCAGCTGCTGAACAATATTATATACCATATTGCTCTGATAGCCGTTGGGCATACCGATCAGGTCGCCGATGGTCTTGTAAACATTCAAGAAGCTGTTTACGATACCAAGGCTAAGCTCGCCGCGCAGCAATTTCTTTACGATATTGCCGTTGGCGCCTTCAGGACCCCCGTCGGAAGAAATGTTCCGAACCAGCTTCACAATACCGCGTACAATATCGGTAGAGGAAGTTGCGCTGCGGGACATTCCGTTAACTGCGCTCAAATCTACATAGCGGGCATCGCCGGCCACCAGAAGCAGTCCGGACTTGTCGTTCAGGAATTTGTCCAGATTTTGAACAGTTTCAAGTACCTCATCCACGCTGCCCAGTTTGATGGAGATGCTACCAAGAATGCTCAGGTCGATATTCATCGGTGCGATGTTTGCCTGAGCAAGAGTCAGATCCACAAAGTCCAAAAGGGCTGTGCAGGCCTGCTCATCATTCAGGATGGGCCAACCCAGTGAGTTGAAGTCCAAGTCCTGGTCATGGTACTTGGTGTTTGCCGAAGCATTAGCCGCGGAAGCGACCATAGCACCGGAGAAACAGCTCATCGCCATCAAGACCGCCAAAAAGAGCGCAAGCAACTTGCGGGAAAACTTTTTAGCTTTCACTAATTTTTACCTCCATAGTATTACGAATAAATGGTTGCGTGTACGCGCCGTCCCATCCTCTGACCATCGGGCAATCCGATATTCAGGATGAAGGCATTGCAGCCGGACGCCATACATTATGAAAATGCGCATAGAAACACATTTATCGCATTCTTATTAAAACACGATGGTCACCAAAAATCAATAAAGAGCGGTAATTTTTCTGATTTTCGGAATGTTGCACAATTTGAGCGGTCGTTTTTTGTGCGAACGGACAAATTTAATTTACACGAAATTAACAATTCGTTCATATTTTATCGCTTAGTCAAAAGACAATGTCCATTATTTTGCAAGTTTCGACTTGTAAAGGTCATGTGCTTTACGCGAGATTTTCACACGCAAAGGCGTGCCCCTTTACACCATCGATTTTTTGGCGTAACGGCGGGAAACTTTCACAAGTTCCACAGGATTTTCCACAATTTTTCCTCCAAAACCGGTGGAATTTCTGTCAGCAGTTGTCGAATATAGTAATAACGATAAACGCGCCCTGATCCTCCACACAAATCCAAGATAAGAATGCAGCGCAGATCCGTCGGCCGGGCCAAACATGGCTTGATATATAAGTACGCAAAAAAATATTGCGCCGGAATTTCGCTATAAATCGGGAAATTTTGCCCACCCGTTCACATTTTGTTAAAAAGTTTTCGGAAACCTATTGACTTGCCGTTCTATATTTGGTATAAATATACTGTATTTGTTGTACGCGTGGGTATCCTGCGCCCTTTTAGCAGAGGAATTGTGAACAAATTGTTAACGCAACTTGTAAGCACATCCTCCGCTAAAAGGGTGCGCTGCCCAGGCGAATCCAAAACGACAAGTTCGTCAACATATCAGAAGGAGAGATGAATTATGAAGACGGGCAAAAAGTTACTCAGCCTATTTTTGGCTGTAGTAATGATGGTCACCACCTGCTCTGTCGGGTTCACTGCATTTGCAGCGGACAAAGACAAGGGCATCTGGAAAAACTCCACAAGTGCAGACTCCACCTTTGACGCACTGACGGAACTGGTAGACACCTATGTTCCGGCACTGCTCAATCAGCCGAATATCAAAAAGGCGCTTGAGGAGAAGTTGGGGATGACCGTCACCGACACCACCTCGATCAGTGATCTGATCATGGGTGTGTCTCCCACGCTGCTTAATCTTTTGAGCAGCCCCATGAATAAGGCAGACATCATTGACGGTTACCAGAAAGGGTATTCCGATGTGGCGTATGCCTACCTGGACGAGAAAGATGCAAAGATGAGCTTTTATCAGCTGTTTTCTTTTTGCGTCAACAACATTTCGTCCAGCGACGCAGAACTGGCCAAATGGTGCGAGGACACGCTGAGCGATCTGTCCGCCCTGCTGGAGCAGTTCCCCGAGAAACAGGCTAAGCAGCAGGAAGACCTGAGCGCTGCCTATGACGCACTGAACAAAGTGCTCGAGGTGCTGGGTACTGCTGAAGGCAGCCTGGACACCCTGGAAGACATCCAGAAAGCTACCGTTACCTACAAAGACAAATCGTACAAAGTAGACGACTTGATTGCTCTGGACGATTTCAAGGATGTAGCTAAGTGCTTTGGCACCTTCACCGCCTACTTCGAAGAAGCCGGCAGCAAGAAGAAAGTCAGCACCATGAGCGAAGCGATTTGGTATGTGTTGCTCCAGTATCAGTCCGACAAGGCAAGCAGTGAACTGGCAGAGGCCGCCAAGGCTTATCTGTGCAAGCTGGCCAAGAAGGACTACAACACCATCAAGGATGACGATGCTGCACTGGCAGCCGCTTGCAAGATCGGTGCTGCCGTACTGGCCAACAACGGCGATAACGCCTTTGTTAGCGAGTACTATGCTGCGCAGCTGGATGACGCTACCGTAGCTGCCCTGCGTGAGGACATGAACAAGAATGTGCCCGACGGCAACGCAAAAATCGGTTCCAGCCGTGACACCTTCCAGGCTTACCTGAACGGCGACTATGCAGACAAGGGCATCGCTCCTGTAACCAAGCCGGCAATGGCCACTTACTGGAGCAGTGAGGATCTGGATACGCGTACCGAGGGTATTTACCGCAGAGCGTTGATGGAGAACAGAACTGTCGGCGGCATGTCCCCCGAAGAAGTGATCGCCACCATCAACCAAGATCTGCTAAAGACCTTCTACAGTGGTGAACTGAAAGAGAGCGTTGACGAGGCCGTTGATTTCTACTTTGAGATTACCGACGCCAAGGTTATCTCTAATTCTTGCAGAAAGTATTCTTTCGCGAAATACGGCTTTAAGGATTCCTTTGCTGTTGCTGCTGTAAACAACGCCATCAATCAGTACATGGTACTGCTGGATCCTGAGGATCAGGAAGGCGTAACCATCGCAGGCTTGCACCTCACCGGTAATGCGGTTATGAACGAAGTGGTCTACAAACTGGTAGAGTCCAAGGTTGACCTGAAGGGTGCGCTCACCGATATATGGATGAACCTGTACGAGCACCCGGTTGAAACCATTATGCAGTTGCTGCCTGTTTTGACCGTTGTGATTGACGAAGTGCTGATCCCCATGGTATTCAACCAGGAGGGTGATCCCTTTAATGGTTTCCTGGGCGGTTTGCTGAGCGGTCTGATGGATCAATACGGCCAGAGCGTTGGCAGCCCCGTCGGTTTGGGCGGCGGCCTGAGCTGGGATTTGAACGAGGTTCTGCCCACCCTGATGCACTGGCTGATCGGCGACACCAACTATGACTTTACATACTACAACATCAGCGGTGTTGAGTATGGCAAGGATGCCGACGGCAAAGATGTGATCGTCAGCCAGGTGTATGGTGACCCCACCACCGGCAAGTACGATGACACCAAGACCCCGGTGATCCTGAACATCTATGCAGCCGATAAGGCGCTGCAGGGTGCCAAGGCATCCGGCATTGCCGATGCACTGAAGCTCACCGGCGACGCTGCCACTGCCGTGAATGAGGCTGTGTCCGAGCTGGCCACCTTCTTCACCGCTGCTGTGGATCAGTATGTGGCTGCCTATGGTGAAAAAGACGCCAAGAGTGGCGCCATGACCAAGGAAGAGGGCACCGTTTACAACCACGGCGTCAACAACCTCTTCGTTGCCCTGCCCAAAATTCTGGACATCATGGGCAAGAACTTCATTAAAAAATATGATGTAAAGAGCGCTGACAACACCAAGAAGGCTTCCGACTGGTCTTATAGCGATTATAAGATTAAGAGCGATACCGTTGGCGACAAAGCGTTCTTCTACAACCAGTCTTTGGTTAACTTTAAGAACCTGGCAGACGGCGGCAAGCCGGCCAAGATTCTGGACTGCTTTGTAAACATCTTTGTGAACGACTGGTTCAACGCCATCATTGACCTGCTCAATGATGTGACCGCCACCGACAACAAGATCACCACCAACCTGCCCATCATCACCGGTCTGATCCGCGCTATGGGCGGTCTGGGCGAAAAGAGCACCATCAGCGATGTACTCAACGGCGTATTCCAGCTGAAGTACAACGACAAGGCCTCTTTCGTAATGGGCGTGTATAACAAGGATTCCAAGTTTGTTGGTCTGAGCACCGAAAGTGCTTACTTCCTGCTGTCTAACATCGGTCAGCTGGTGAATGTGATCCAGGCCATGGACACCAAGACCAAGAACACCATCGACGTGAGCTTCCCGAAAGTGAACGGCAAGATGGCAAAGATCCAGACCCAGCCCAAGTGGGCAAAGGTACCCAAGACCTCCAGTAAGAGCGGCGCTTCTCTGCTGTCCAATCTGGACTCCGCACTGTCCAAGGTGCTGGAGAACTCCACACTGAACAACTTCAACCTGAACACCACCCCCGGCATCCTGTGCGGTCTGGTGAGCCTTGGTTCTTACATCCTGGGCAGCGACAACACCAACCCGATGCTGAAGATGCTCAATAAGACCTTAAACTTCCTGAACGACGGGGACAAGAAGCCCACCGATACCTCAGACAAGAAGGTTTACACTGAGGATCATCTGACCAATCTGGTAGTTCAGATGTATGTTGCACTGGAGAATGTAATTGATTACTATCTGGTGAACGAGGACGCTCTGGGCCTGAATGTTTTCTACGACGGCAACCAGAAGCTGTACAAGAAGAAGGATAAGGCCGGCAAGCCGGTGTACTACACCAGCAAGACCGGTGCTTACCACTACAACATTTTGGCTGCTGCGCTGAAGGGCTTGATTTCTCCCCACGCAGTGAGCAATCACCTGACCAACAAGTCTGCCGCCAAGAAGCTGGCAAGCCTGCCTACCTGGCACAACGCCATTCGCTTGGACAAGAGCACCAGCGGCTGGACCGGCGCCACCAACATTAAGATCAACTGGGGCTTCCGCGCAGGCAACAACACCAAGTTCTTCCAGAACTTCGGCGAGAGCCTGGGCATCATCACCGATCTGATCGGCGTGCTGACCAAGGATGCCGGTTACTATGACGGTGTACTGTACCCCATCTTTAAGGATCTGGAAAAAGCACAGGGCTTTAGCCTGGGCGTGTATGCAAAGGGCAGCGTAAAGGACGGCGCAACCGGCCTGCTGGCTATTCTCACCCCCATCAGCAAGCTGCTGGACGGCTTCTACAGCAAGCCTGTCTCCGTGCTGACCAACCTGATCAAGGGCCTGTCCATTGTGATGAACAAGGACCTGAACAATGTGGCGACTGCCGCCATTTACCCGCTGTACAAAGAGATCCACGGCGTATCCACCATTTTGAGCGCAAAGGTGTCCAACCTGATGCCCTCTATGGCAAAGAACGACGCATGGTTCTCCGCGATACTGGGCCTGATCTTTAAGACCAATACGGACGACAAGGATCAAAACGCGCAGAATAAGCAGACGATTGCCCTTGTAACCGGCCTGCTGAAGAAGAGCGCAACCAAGGCTGGCTTGGGCATCAACGATGTGACCGTGATCAACGCTGTAAACAGCCAGCTGGCTAACTTCGGCTTTGAACTGCCCACCACCCTGTTTAAGGACATTGCAAACTGCAAGAATGCAGAGGCTGTTCTGAAGTACCTGACCCACCTGGTGGTCGATGTACTGCAAATTCGCCAGATCATTGATTTGCTGAAAGTCGTGATCGACAATCCTTCCATAAGCCAAGTGCTGGATATGATCAGCCGCCTGACCAAGAAGGATCTGCTGAACATCATCAACGCTGTGATCGCCAAGACCACGGATCCCACCACTGCTTACTGGACCTTCCTCCAGTATGTACAGGAAAAGACCACCGGCTTCTATTATCCCGCCGGTGTGACCGCGCAGGACGCCAGCGACGCTGTTGGCGATCTGGACACCATGGTCACCTCCGTGATCGGCCTGCTGGCCGGCCTGGATGTGGTGAAGCAGGATAACCTGAAAGACCTGGTTAGCTCCCTGATCTTCACCAACGCCAACCTGACCAAGCTGGCTTCCGCACTGTACGGCGCCATTGATCCTTACAAGGATTACCTGGGCTATGCCGGCATTGATGTAAGCAAGAAGGGCGTAGCTAAGCTCCTGACGGACGGCAGCTACGGCAAGACCTACTCCTCCGCAGCGAAGGCGATCAAAAACGCCAAGAGCTGGAAGAAGCTGGGCAACATCAACTGGGGCTTCACCGATGGCTCCGCAAAGGCACAGCAGGGCTTTGTAAACGGCCTGGCTGCGATCCTGCGTCCGCTGGACGGCGTACTGTCTCTGCTGCTGGCAGGCGACGACTTGGCCGTTGGCCAGATCCTTACCGATTTGGTGAAGAACCTGAACTTCGGTTCCTCTAAGGACACCGTACAGCTGAAGAAAGGCAAACTGCGCATTCGCATCAAGGGCTCTGACAAGTATTCCAAGACCTCTGTACTGGAGATCAACCTGTACAAAGTGATCGAGGATGTGAAGTCCCTGAGCATCTATGGCGGCAATGGCTACGAAAGTGCCATCGTTCCGCTGCTGGAGGCACTGGAGTGCCCCAACGTGAAGACCTATAAGCAGTACAAGGCAGACATTAAGAAGTCTACCGACAGCATACTGACGGATGTGTTGAATCCCATCGTAGGCTTCCTGAACAAGGTACTGGACGCTCCGTTCGATACCCTCACCGCAGTACTGCCCAATGTGGCATACTACATTGATAATAATGGCCTGGCACAGCTCGTCAACAATCTTCTGTCGCCGGTAACATCTCTCCTTCCGGTACTGAAGAAGAACGGCGTAGATGTTGAGGTCATTGTCAAGGCTCTGGCCGGCAAGTCACTGAACGACCTGGTTAAGGACGCACTGGGTGTGAACATTCACCTGAATCTGAACAACCTGAACAAGTGCGAAATCCAAAACGCCATCGTTCCGCTGGTGAACAAACTACTCAAGTCTAAGAAAATCAACATTCAGTTGCCCAAGATCGACTGGGGTACCCTGGCAAGCCACGGCACAGTCAGCACGGTCAAGAGCGCTGCAAAGAACAGCGAAGGCTATTATAATAGAAAGCACGTTACTGCAAACCAGGGCGAAACGCTGATCGCCGTGCTCCGCTATGTAGCCAACCTGCTGACTAAGAACATCAGCGGTTTGAAGTCCATTTTGGGCGGTATCGACGCGATCAAGGATTACAAGTCCATCATCAACGCGGTACTTGACCAGATCGGCACCTCCTCCGCAGACCAGATCATCCGTGCGCTGTTCTATCTGCTCCAGGAGAATCCCACCAACGCGTTCTGGAATTACAGCGAATACCAGACCAAGGACTACAAGTTCTCTTATCCCTCCACTGTGGATCAAGACTTCTTGAAGAACATTCCGCCTATGCTGGATGGCCTGATCGGTAGCTTGGCTGATCTGAACAAGCTGATCGCTGGCGCTGCCTTTAAGGACAGCACCATCAATGGCATGATCACCGGCATCGGCAAGGCACTGGACGGTGTGAAGATCAACGACTCCACCAACCTGACCGCCCTGCTGTCCCAGACCGGCATTGACTATTCTACCAAGACCGTTGCCAAGCTGCTCACCGATGAGTCCTATGGCAAGAGCTACGCGAATGCGGCTGCCGTAATCGGCTCCGCCTCCTCCTGGTCCAAGGTCAACACCTCCGCTCTTAAGTGGGGCGTAAAGGATAAGGATAGCTTCTTTAATGCACTGGCTGCTGTAATGCGTCCGTTCTACGGCGTATTGGATGTACTGCTGAATGATGCTTCTCTGGGCATCTTCAACATCGTTCATATCCCCGGCTCCAACGGCTACTCTTCCGTGGTCGTTCCGCTGCTGGAGGCATTCGGCTGCTACAACATTAAGACCCAGTATCAGTACAGAGAGGACATCAGCAAGGCCTATGACAACATCCTGTTGGATATTGTCAACTCCCTGTGGGATAAGGTAGAGGACATTCTGAATGCACCGCTGCAGACCCTGATGTCCATGCTGCCCAACCTGGCACTGTTCATTGCCAACGACGGCCTGCTGCAGCTGATCGAGAACCTGTTTACACCGGTTTCCGCTCTGCTGGATGCTTTGAAGCCCATCGTGAATGTGAACACGGTACTGACTCAGGTATTCAAGGCCTTCAAAGTGGATTTGAATGGCTTACTGGCTAAGGTTGGCCTGAAGTTGGATCTGAACATTGACCTGTACGATCTGACCGCTATGCTGAAGCCCATCATCGGCGTGGACAACATTGTTCCCCTGCTGAATCAGGTGCTTGGCATGATCAAGATCAAGGGTAAGCCCCTGGGTCTGGAACTGATGGATATTGACTGGTTCCAGCTGGCAAGCCACGGCAAGGTGATGACCGATGCTTCTCAGGCTGCCACCTACGGCACGCGCGTGTTTGTAAAGGGCGATGCCTCTGAGACCTTGATTGCCGTGCTGCGGTACCTGGTTGAAGTTGTCAACTACAAGGATAACTACAACACGGTAGCCAGCTTGGTAGGCTCCCTGATCGGTGGATCTGACAACAGCTCCATTACCGATGTGGTAGGCACCGTGCTGAAAATGCTGAAAGGCAACACCGACGATGTAATCGGCGAACTGTGTAACCTGCTTCAGCAGTTGGGTGGTTAATCCCCCATTCCTAAATGAAAATGGCGTACCTTCGGGTACGCCATTTTTGTTACCCGCCGCCGGACAGGCTCCTGTATATCCTGTATATAATGTATATAATATAGAGCGCCCTTTGGGTGCAGGCTCTCACCTGCCCCGGAGGGCTGCTTTTTTTCGCCAAGTTTTACGGCTTTTTGAATTTTCTTTGCGAAAGCCTTGTATTGCTTTTGCAATTTATATATAATAAGTGCATAGTAACTTTTATCTCGGTGGTGAATACAAATTGCTCGGTAAATACGCCAGAGTCAAGGTCGTTATGCCTATTGGCTCTACGGACGGTACGGGCTATCGGTATCCGCTGAACTACGGCACAGTATACGGTGAAAAGGACCAGACTGCCTACATTATGGGCATTCACCACCCTGTGCGTAACTTTGACGGGCGTGTGATAGCCGTCCTCCGAAACAAAAAAGAAAAGAAATCCATTTGGATTGTGGCGCCCAAGAGCACACGAT
>ENA-OPDA01001022-OPDA01001022.1-human-gut-metagenome-genome-assembly--contig:-NODE-1022-length-19284-cov-3.235530_pt1 | contig 19284 bp, 14 predicted proteins | sample MGYA00241253_ERZ501486 | MGnify/ENA primary metagenome ERZ501486 (study PRJEB25962, sample SAMEA2042510) | human gut metagenome | biome: human gut; feature: human-associated habitat; material: faeces... | reverse complement strand
GTCTCCAGCCACCAGATCTCATCCTGATCCTGGAATGCGATTCCATTCATCTCGTAGGTTCCGTACGTTTCAAGCAGATTTCCAAGACGTTCTACACCTGCTCTCGCACTTCTTATATATGGGAGTACCAGACAGACGATATCTTCTTCTCCGATTCCGCCCGGGACTTCAGGGGTATTAGCGGCTTCGTTCGCCGGTTGCAGTTTGACGAGCTGATCAGCGGCTAGCACGCGTTCGTTGACCGCGATGGTTTCGGTGGCGCTCATCGCCACATTGCGCTCGTTGACGCCCGCTTCCGCGAGAATTCCGCGATTCGGCAGCACGTTCGGCACGATGCTGTATCGGCATGGATTGTCTGGAAGGTCGATTTCGACATGACTGAGCACACTGCGGTAATGCCTCGGTTGGTCTTGCGGTGCGACCGCAATGAATTTCTTCGGATCGTAACGGCCGGAACCGGAATCATCGTCGCGTGCGATGATGGTGGATCCGTCGTAGCTGGCTTTCTTGCCTACAAGAATCGTGGTACATGACATGCGTTCCACTGTACGAGCAGATATGCAGAAATGATATTGCGATTCGCAGGAATTCGATGATGATTCGGCGATGACTTGGTGATAATCCACGTTTTTTGTCACTCACAGCTGATTCGTGTGGCGTTTTGCGTAAATATGCTGTATACTGTCTCTCTGTTGCCCCTCTAGCTCAACGGTTAGAGCAGCGTCCTTTTAAGTCGTGGGTTGTGGGTTCGAATCCCACGGGGGGCACATGCGAAAAGTCTCGGAAGTCAATGTTTTCAACGGTTTCCAAGGCTTTCTTGTTTTTGCAGTCTAATGGATCAAATGGTCCGATTCAACATTTATTCAACACATTCACCGCTACAGGCATCACAGACTCGATGTCATTTCACGACCTCCCGAAACGCATCTTGTGCCCATCCGACAGCATTAGAAACAGCACTAGAAGCAGTTTCGACATGCGCTTGGACGCGAATTCCGTGGTTTGGGGTACACTAGACATATTCGAACAAACGTTCGTATTTTGGGGAATTCTGGGGAATTCCCCACTATATACAGTGAGGAAACTCACGACACACCACTACCGGTAGTGTGTATGCTAGATAGTGGCTTGCGTAAGCGAGCATAACCGAAGAACGTGGCCGACACGGCTTTCGCAAACGACGGAAGCCATTTTTGCATAGGGAGGAAATCGAATGACCGTGACCGTCTTCACCAATCCGAGCAACCCGCAATGCGAAGCCACCGAACAAGAGCTTGCAAAGCTGGGCGTGCGTTACGACACCGTTGACCTGACGAAGAACCCGTCCACCTTCGAACAGATCAAAAACGCCGGTTTCAAGCAGATTCCGGTCGTCATCTCACCGAACTCCTCATGGAGTGGACATAGGCCAGATCTGATCCGCCAGCTCGCACAAAGCTTCGCCGCATAAGCGCGCAGAAGTCGCAGCGTACCGCGTCCACAAAGGCCGTGCGGACACAGGTCACATGCAGCCGCGCACGGCGCAACTAACAGCGGACGCCACCATCCGCGTTCTTCCACAAAGCTTCGCCGTCTAGACCATAAAGCAGTCATCCATAAAGCAGTCATCTACTACATGCGGCTGGCCGTGGACGGGTCGAGCGTCATGGTCTGGAACCGATTGGCCATGAAGTCGTCGTCGAAATACGTGGCGAAGAATTGCGAAACAGGCGAATTCTGCGCAATACCCGCCATACGCGAATACCAGGAATCCAGCGCCATCAACGTCATCACGCCGTCAACGAAAATCAGCGCGAAACACACCGCCGTCAACGTATAGCGAATCTTCCACGGAATACGCTGAATCATCGCCAGCAAATGCGGCAGAATCAGCTTCACCCACACCAAGCCGAGTATTCCCCAGAAAAACATGTATTTGCCGGATGTACGCCCATCAATCGACAGCCATTGACCCGTGTAATCCCACGCGCGAATACCGAACGCAACCTCCATGAACCAGCTGGTGAAATATTCAAACGCGCCGCCAATCACCGCACTCGCGCAGAAAATCAGCATCCAATTCGACCGCCACAAGTGGTTAAGCAACACCGTCAGGATCACCGCGCCAAAACCGTAGATAGGCGAGAACGGCCCCCACAAAAAACCGGCGCGATCCTGCCATTCGCCGAACAGCACATAGTGGTACAGCGTCTCCACCACCAGACCAAACACGCAACCGACCACAAACAGCCAGAACAAGTTGAAGAAATCCAACGAAATGTAGCCTTTGCCAGTCAGATCACGGCCGGCCATACCCTTCGAAACAGCCGTCTCATACTCGCTGCGCGCATCCAAACGACGAAGCGCGAACTGCAAACGTCGCTCCTCGCGCAGCGACGGATCAGCCGTGATATGCAACGCAACCAATACAAGCAGCTGCACGGTCGGACTGATCAGATTCACACCCAAACCCTGCAACGACAACGACAATAGGCCTTCCGCAAGCGTGAGCGGAATCATCAGATACGTCCATTGCGCGATATGCCGACGCTTGTTGAGAATCAGCAGCACGCCGAAAATCGCAAGGCATGCGGTGGAGACCAGCAGCACCACAGCATGAATAACCGACAGAATAGTGGTGAGATTCAGCGCGCCAAACGCCAGTTTGCCGGAAAGCGCGGCGTGGACTGCATACAGGCAGGAAATCACGATGATCGGCAACGTCACCACGCCTTCGATCAACATGACGATGCCGTAAATACGTGCAATCAGCGGCAGTCTGCGGTCGGCAGGATTGCCGTCATCCTCCGCCAATTTTGATTGCGCATGCGATTGCGCAATGATGCCGCCCTCTTCAATCGCTGCGATTTCGGTTTCGTCGGCGATGGCCGCGCTCACTTCTTCGGTTTTGCCCATGCTATTCGTCCTTCCCTGCACAACGTTACCAAAATCCAATCGCAGTGCGCCACACGAGAGGATTGTTTGTGCGCAACCCGCACAACCTGCGATTTCTGTCCGCCCAAGCCACATGTCATCCCGCAATCACAAGATGTGCAGACAGCAGACTCGACTTGCGCAGACACAGAAGGCAAGTTGCGCGGTCACCAGCAGCAAGATTCACAGTCCCGCCGCGGTTTGTCATGTTTATTTCAGCCATGGGTGGATCGTATTTACGTCTGTGCCCAAATTTGTCCGAGAGCGGGTATTACGATACGGAAGGCGTAGCGCTACGGATAACGTATCGCTACGCGCGAACACGGTCGAACATCCATTGGACTGGGGAGACAATGCGCAACGTACTGCAGATTCTGCGTCGTGACCTCAAACGACTCGTCACCGTACCTGCCGCCTGGGTCATCATGATCGGTATAACCATCATTCCGCCGCTGTACGCATGGTTCAACATCTACGGATTCTGGAATCCGTATGGCAATACCCAAGGCATCAAAGTTGCCGTGGCCAACGTCGACAAAGGCACCGACAACGCCCTGCTCGGCAAAATGAACCTCGGCGACCAGATTGAAGACACGCTGGAAGACAACGACCAGCTTGGCTGGGAATTCATGGGCAAGGCCGAAGCGATGGAAGCGGTACAGTCCGGCGACTGCTATGCGGCGATCATCATCCCCTCCAATTTCAGCGAGAATCTCGCCAACGTCGTGACCGACAGCAAGAACCGGCCGACGCTGGAATACTATGTCAACGAAAAATCGAGCCCAATCTCCCCGAAAATCACCGACCAAGGCGCGACCACCGTTGACCGTACCGTCAACAACACCTTCGTCTCCACCGTCAGCGAAGTGCTCACTAAAGCCGTGAACTCCACGAATGGCACCATCAACGGCAAAACCAACTCCTTCGTCAACGAAACCACAGCAGAACTCGACAAAACCCAGAAGAACGTAAACCTCATCCGCTCCACCATCGAAGATCTTGACGCACAGCTCGCCAACGTGCCGCAACAAACGCAATCCGCACGTCAGGCAATGAACGACGTGCAGCTGGCCGCAGCAAGCGCGGGCAAGGGTCTGGCGAACACCGCCACCGCCATCGGAACCGCACAGAACGGCCTCAATACCTTCACTTCCAACGTCAACACCGCTTTGGAGAACGGTTCCGGTCTGATTTCGCAGGCCGCTAGCGACACCACCACCAGCATCAACAAGGTGACCACGGCCGTCTCGTCCGCAAGCGGCACCGCACAACAGGCCGTCAGCAACATGCAAAGCGTGACCGACAGCAACGCCCGGCTCATCGAGAAGCTCAAGAACGTCAGCGACAACGCGCAGTACCAAGACATCATCAAGAAGCTCGAAGACACCAACAACACGGCCGCCGGCACGCTCAACGACCTCAAAACGTTGAGCGAGAACACGCAATCCACGTCCGACAGCGTGTCCAAACTCGCCACCGACTTCAACACCAGCACGCAAAATTCGCTGAAAGGCATGGGAGATGCCCGCAACACGTTGAATTCCGGCGCGCTCCCCCAGCTCAATTCAGGCCTGAGCTCGCTCGCCATGACCGCAGGAACGATGTCTGGCACCGTGACCAGCCAAAACACCATCGTCACCCAAACCTCCGCCGTGCTCGACCAGCTCGACCAGGTAACGAACGACACCCGCACCACCCTGCAGAACACCGACAAGCAGCTTGAACAGGTGGAGAACAAGCTCATCACCGTCAGCACCGACCTGAAGGCACTCGGCAGCGTCGACATGCTGAGAAGCCTGACCGGCGACAGCTCCCTCGACACAGAGAAAATCGCCTCGTTCATGCAGTCCCCCACCGTGATCGACACGAAGAACGTGTACCCGATAAACTCCTACGGTTCCGGCATGGCCCCGCTCATGACCAATCTGGCCCTGTGGGTGGGTGCGTTCGCCTTCGTGGTGATCTTCAAGGTGGAGGTCGACGATGAGGGCCTCGAAGACCTCGACCTGACCGCTTCCGAAAAGTATTTCGCCCGCTACATGCTGCTCGGCATCATGGGCGCGGCTCAAGGCACGATCACCACCATCGGCGACCTGCTGCTTGGCGTGCAGACCGTGAATGCACCGTTGTTCGTGCTTACCGGCGTCATCACATCGCTGGTGTATCTGAGCATCACATTCGCACTATCGACCACGTTCATGCATATCGGCAAGGGATTGTGCGTCGCGTTGATTATCGTGCAGATTCCGGGCGCTTCCGGCCTGTATCCGATTGAGATGATGCCGAAATTCTTCCGCATGGTCTACCCGTTCGTGCCATTCAGTTATTCGATTGACGCGTTCCGCGAGACGATTGCCGGCTTCTACGATGGGCATTGGCTCAAGTCGATTGGCACGCTGCTGCTGTTCGCCGTGGCCGCGTTCTTCATTGGACTTGCGATTCGCCCGCTGCTGGTCAATCTCAACCGCCTGTTCGCCCGTCAGATCAAGGAAAGCGACATGATCATCGGCGAGGAAGTGCAGCTTCCGGAACGCGGATACAACGTATCCCAAGCCATTCAGGTGCTTGCCGACAAGGGCGGCTACCGTGAGGCGATCGAGGAACGCGCAAGCCGTTTCGCTGAACTGTATCCGAAGTTCAAGCGTGGCGCGCTCATCGCCGGTTTCATTGTGCCGGTGATTCTGGTGCTGATCTTCTCCTTCACCAACGGTGAGAAGAGCGTAGTGCTTGCCACCTGGATCATCTGGGTGCTGCTCATCATCGGATTCCTGATGGTCATCGAATATATGCGTTTCAGCCTGCAACGCCAGGTGGAACTCGGCAGCCTCAGTGACGAAGCGATTCGCGAACAGCTGGTGGAACGCCAAGCTGCAAGGCTGCGCCGCCAGAAGCGCGCGAAACAAATCAGGCGAGACAAGCTGATGCGCAAGGCACAACGAAGAAAGCACGAAACCAAACAGGCGACCGCCAACGTCGCAGACACCAGCCAAGCCGATGCCGACGGCATCGCAACACTGGTACAGGCCATGACCGAGACCGGCAACACCGGCACAGCGAGCAACACCAATCCCGACGGTAACAGCGAAAGGAGCAACGCATGAAAAACATCTGGAAACTGTTCGTCGGCGACGTTCGACGCCTGACCAGCAACATCGTCTCCATCATCATCGTTACCGGACTGGTGGTGATTCCAGGCCTGTTCTCTTGGTTCAATATCAGCGCAAGCTGGGATCCGTTCGCCAACACCGGCAATCTGAAATTCGCCGTCGCCAACGACGATGAAGGCTACAAGTCCGACCTCATTCCAGTGAAGATCAGCATCGGCGACCAGGTGGTCAACACCTTGCGCGCCAACGACCAGATGGACTGGACCTTCACCACCAAAAAAGAGGCCATCGACGGCACCAAATCCGGCAAATACTATGCGGCAGTGGTGATTCCGAAGGATTTCAGCACCCGCATGATGACATTCTTCACCGCGGACGGCGACCATGCCACGCTCACCTACTACAACAACGAGAAGAAGAACGCACTCGCTCCGAAGATCACCGGCCAGGGAGCCGACACCGTGGCAGCACAGATCAACGAAATGTTCTCCGCAACGTTGACGAGCACCGCGCTCAACATCGCCTCGCAGCTGGCCGATGAGCTTGACAAACCGAAATCGCAGGCCACGCTCACCAACTTCAGCAACAACATGGGCAATTTCGCGAATACGCTCACAGACACGTCGTCCGCGTTGACCACGTTCAGCTCGCTGACGTTGAGCGCGCAGAACCTGCTCGACAGTTCCAACAGCCTGCTTTCCAACGTGAGCGGCAGCGCGAAGAACGCCGTCAACGAGCTCAAACAGTCGAAGAACGGCATCAACGATCTGACCGGAGCCGTCAAAACCAGCACGAATGCGTTGAGCACCGCGTTGAGCAGCTCGTCGAACAGCTTCGGCACCGTGTCCACCGATATTGACAGCGTATTCAACAATGCGGGCACCCAAGCCGGCAATACGGCCACCGCCCTGCGCAATCAGGCTGCGAACGTATCCAAGCAGGCGCAAGGCTATCAGAACATCTACGATGCCCTCGACGAACTCAGCAACAACAATCTGGTGCCGGAAGTCGCGAAAATCGCCATCAATCATCTCAAAACCAACGTGGGCGCGACCATTACGCAACTCAACGATTTAGCGAACTCACTCAACACCAGCGCCGACAATATCGACGCGAAAGTGAGCGACACCACAGCCGACCGCGAGCGCGTGAGCCAGCTTGCCCAGCAGGCGAAGACCTCCATCGACGGCATCAAAACCGATTTCGACAGCCAGCTCAAGCCGCAGCTCAACGATATTTCCGATTCGATCAGCAGCACGGCCACCGCATTGAGCAGCACGGCCACCGCTCTGAAGGGCGCGTTGGGAGATCTCAACAGCACCACGAAGTCGGCAGGCAAGCAGCTGACCAATATTCGCACGGTGCTTGATTCCACCGCCGAAAGCCTCACCAAGGCGAGCACCGCACTGTCTTCGTTCAATGGCACGCTTTCCGACGCGCTGAACAGCGGCAATATGGGCACCGTCAAGGAAGTGCTCGGCAACAACACGGATTCGTTGGCGGCGGCTCTTGCGGCGCCCGTCCAGGTGAAGCGCACGGCTGTGTTCCCTGTTAAGAATTTCGGCTCGCAGCTGGCGCCGTTCTACACGATTCTTCCGCTGTTCGTAGGTTCGCTGCTTATGGCTGTGACGCTGAAACCCGGTGTTTCACGCAAGAACCGTGAGGGTCTTGACAATCCGAAGCCGCATCAGCTGTTCCTCGGCCATTATGGCGTGTTCGGTGTGATCGCGCTGCTGCAGAGCACGTTCTCGTTGGGCGGCAATCTCCTGTTTCTGCATGTGCAGGCGGCGCACCCATGGCTGTTCATGCTGGCTGGCTGGACAAGCTCCTTGGTGTTCTCGTTCTTCACGTACACGATGGTGGCGAGTTTCGGCAATGTGGGCAAGGCTATCGGCGTGCTGGTGCTGGTGGCGCAGATTTCCGGCTCGAATGGCGCGTATCCGCTTGCCGTGCTGCCGAAGATCATCAGTGATATCAGCCCGTTCCTGCCGGCCACGCATTCGATCGTGGCGTTGCGTGCGGCCATTGCCGGTATTTACAACAACGATTACTGGCATGCGCTCGGCTCGCTGCTGCTGTTCCTGATTCCGCTGCTGCTGATTGGCTTGGTGCTGCGTATTCCGCTGGTCAAGTTCAATAAGTGGTATGTGGCGAAGGTGGAAAGCACCAAGGTGATTTCATGATTACCGGAGTGCATGAGGCGGTTTCCGAAACCGTTTCCGATGTGGTTTCCGACGCGGTCAGTGACGTGCATGTGGCTGTTCGCAAGGCGCATAGCCGCCGCGAGCAGCTTCGTGAGCAGACCGATCATAAGATTATGAAGGCCACGCTTGCGATTGTGATTTCCGATGGCGTCGGCGCGGTGACCATCGAAGAGGTCGCTCGTCGTTCCGGCGTTGCGAAGACCACGATTTATCGCCGCTATAAGAATGCGGATGATCTGTTGCGCCGCGTGCAGCTGGAAGTTGCGGGATTGCCGGATTTCAGCGATGTCGAGTTGTCGAAAAACGGTTTGCTGACGATATTGCAACGCATTCAAGGTTGTTTTTTCGACAGCGATTTTGGTTTGAAGGCAGTTGGCGTGGTGCTTTCGTCTGATAACGCTTCGTTGAATGCGATTGCCGATCAAGTGCTTGTTCCTGCGGAAAAGCGTTTTTCTGAGTTTGTTGAGCGCGGCATGAAGGCCGGAGTGTTCCGTAATGGATTGGATCCGCAATTCCTGTTCAGCACGATACTCGGCTCCATGCTCGCCTGTAAGGCGTTGCATGGCGACGCGAGTATTCCTTGGCCTGAGAACATGACGGCTGTTCTGTGGCCCGTTATGGCCGCCTGAAAGGCATTGCAGAGCAGAGTTGCACGTAGTAGTATTGAAACTCATGAGCGTCCCCGCTACGGCCTTTAATCACTCTTTGAGTGAGGCTGTAGCTGAGGCGCTCATTGTACGTTTGCAGACTTTTCGCCGCTACTGGGCCTACTGGATCGACGCTTCCTGACGGGCCACGTCCAACGCCTTGTTGAACGCTTCAGACGTCCAGCTGGCACCGGCCACCTTGTCTACCTTGAGATCTTTGAGCGGCTTGCCGTCCACCACGCCGTTGATGGCTTCGGCGAACGCATTCTGGTGCTTTTTGGAGATGGACGTGAACGGATGCCCGATAACCTCCACATTGGTGACGGTCTGATCTTTGACCGTCACATGCACGTCGATGGTGTCTTCGCCCACCGGCCCGTACTGGCCGTTGATCGAGTAGGTACCGTCGGCGTAGTTGCCGGTGTCTTGCTTGTCGGATGTAGTGCCGTTCGGATCGTCGGCATGGTTTTTGACGTCCGTATCCGCAGAATCGCCGGAGTCGGTGGCGCTACCGCTGTTCTTCGAATTTTCTTCCTGCGATTGCACGCTTTCGCCGGAATTTCCGGCATATTCATCGTCCATCGGTGTCGCCGTGGGTTCGCCGCATGCCGACAGCAGCGCAAGGCTTGCCGCAGACAGTGCGATCACTTTGATCGCATTCGATGATTCGTTGCTCATGTTCGCTCCGTACGATTCGTCAGTGCTATGGCTTGGATTATTCGGCTGATTTCAGCTTATTCCTCACCGCCGGTTTTCGCGGCTTTGGTCGGATCGGCGAAGCTGATGGCCGTCTCGCCGTTCTGTGCGCCTTCCGTAGTGGAACCGGTGTATGCCGGCTTGCCGCCCGCCTGCTCATAGACCTTCCGTGCGGCCTCATCATTCCACTTCTCGCCGACGAGCACGCCATGGTTGAGCATGATCTCGCGCTGGGCGCAGGATGCGACGAGCGCATCATGGGTCACAACGATGATGGTAGTGCCCTGCTCGTGCAGCTGACGGAACAGGTCAAGCACGATTTTCTCGTTCTTCTCATCCAAATTGCCGGTCGGTTCGTCCGCAAGAATCAGTTTCGGACAGTTGATGAGCGCACGTGCGATGCACACACGCTGCTGTTCGCCGCCGGAAAGCTGTCCGGGCAGATGGTGGGCACGCTCCTTCAGACCGACGCGCTCCAATGCTTCCAACGCCTGCTGCTCGTTGACTACGGAATGGTAGTACTGTGCCACCATCACGTTTTCCACAGCCGTCAGATGCGGTACCAGATAGAACTTCTGGAACACCAATCCGATCATGTTCTTGCGCACGTCGGCAAGCTGCTTGGCGTTCAAATCCTCCAACTTGCGGCCTTCCAGCATGACGGAACCCTTTGAAGGCGTGTCCATGCAGCCAATCATGTTCATCAGCGTGGTTTTGCCGGAACCCGACGAACCGACAATCGCAAGCCATTCACCTTGCGGAACGGTCAAAGTCAAATCGTCGACGGCACGCAAATCGCCGTAAATCTTGGAAATATGATCCAATTCAAGCAACATATTCAACGTATTCTCGGAACTCATGATTATTCCTCCCTCAAAACGATGGCGGGGTCGATACGGGTTGCGCGGCGAACCGGCGGAATGGATGCGATGACGGCGATGAGCACGCTCAACAGCAGCGAAGCGACGCCCAACAGCCAGTTGAAGCCAATGGCACGCTCGAATACGGACACGCACAGCACGCGGGCCAGCAGGTAGCCGATGACAGTGCCGACCAGGCCGCCAATCAGTCCGTAGATGGCGGATTCCACATAGAATTCGATGCCGATGGCCTGCGACGATGCGCCCAACGCTTTGCGCAAGCCGATTTCGTTGCGTCGCTGAGACACGATGGAACTGATGGTGGTGCCCACGCCGACCAGCGTCAGCACGAGCACGACCAGCGACACGATCCAGAACAGGGTTTGCAGCATGGCGATGATGCGGGTGTCGGATGAGGTGATTTTGGTGACGGTCTGCGCTTTCACGCCGGTTGATGGATTCGCATTGATTGATTTGACGACGTCGTTGAGTTCGCTACCTACCGCATTGACGGAATATTCGATCACGTCCGCACCGCGTTTGGAACCGGCCAGTTTGGCCACGTCAGCATTGACCGCGTAGACGATTTCGTCTTCGCTGCCGCCCGTATCGACGATGCCTCCGACACGGAATTCGGTGCCGGTGTTCTCCATAATGTCGGACGAAACGCGGCCATTTTCCATGGCTTGCGCTTCGGTTTGGCCGGGAGCGCCGGAATTCTGCGCATCGTCGGATGCACGGTAGCCGATGGTCACGGTCGAACCGATGGAGACGCCGAGCGCGTCGGCCACGTCACGGCCGAGCATCACATTACCTTCGCTGGGCCAATCGCCAGTCACATTCCAATGATGGTTGAGCGCTTTCACATCTTTGGTCGTGATGCCGGCCAGCGTGTATGGCGCCGAGTTGATGCGCACGCTTTCATACCGGTAGGCGGCGGAACGGGCGCTGTATGAGCCTTTCACCATCTGGTTCAACGCTTTGGTGGTATCGGTGTCGATGCCGTTGGACTTTTCGGTTGATTCGGACGGTGTGACGATAAGATTCGCGCCATACGCGCGCATTTCCTCGTTCATCTGCTGTGGAACGGCAATACACGTCGCCGCAAGGCAGAACAGCGTGGCAGCACCCACCATGGAGGCGATCACGGCCATGACGGCTCGCGAACGGCGGCGGAACACCGCGCCCCACAGCATGGTGAAGAACATCTTGCGATTAGTCATCTCATGCCCCTTACGGACTGTCTTGAACTCACCTACCATGCAACACCTCCGCGGACGAACAGCACAGTGTACCGTTCGTGACCGAGGCCGCAGCCGCGGCCGAGTTTACGGAACTCAGGTTGACATCAGCGGCCATGCAACACCTCCGCGGGTTTGAGTCCCAGAATCGAACGGATCGACGAGAACGAGGCGATCAGCACGGTAAGCGTCAGCAGCACAAACACCAGCACAAACACCATCGGACGCATCGTAATGCCGGAACCGAATACCACGTGTCCCACAATCTGCGCAACACCGGATCCCAACAGCGCACCGACAATCGCACCAATCAACGAAATCACAGCCGTCTCAGCGAGCATCAGGCGAGAAACCGCACCATCGGTGGCACCAATCGCCTTCAGCAAAGCCAATTCGGAACCTCGCTCACCAATCGAGGCGGCCATCAGATTCGCCACTGCAATAGCGGCCGCAACCAGCGAAAGCACGGTCATCAGCACCATCACCGCCTGCGTTTTCTGCAGCACATCGCCCTGCAATGCGGCCACCTGACGCACCTGCTTGGCTACGGAATCGGGAATAACCTCTTCGATCTGATAGGCGATGGACGAAGGGTACGCGGTGCAATACCACGTTTCCCACTCATCTTGCGTGAGCGCATTCGGATTCTTCGACGCCTTACGGGCCAGATCATTGTCTGGCGTGGTCAAAGCCTTGACTTCGATCTTGTCGATGGAATCAGGCAGATTCGCAAGCACCTGCGCGGTGGATGACGGAATGTACATCGCATTGTTGTCGCTATCGCCGGAATCGTAAATGCCGGTGATGGTGATCCGCTGCTTGTTGCGGCTGCCGTCGGCGGTGGTTTTGTAGAGGGTTACGGCATCTCCCTTGGCCACGCCGAGTTTGGATGCGAGCGTGGTGCCGATCAGGCCTTGCGCGCTATCGTCTTTCGGCCAGGAGCCGTCAAGCTTCCACCACGAACGCATGCCGTTCATGCCCGACACCGTGGATTCGCCGGAATCCATATGCAGGGTCTTGGCGAACCATGTGCCCACGATCGGCACGCTGGAAGCCTTGCAGGAGCTGGAATCCGCCGATTCGGACGCGCAGTTCACGTCAGCATGGATATTAAGTTCGGGGGCGAAATTCGTGATGTTGAACGCCCAGAAGATGGTTTTGATCTTCGGCGCATCCGATTCCTTCAAAAATGTGGTCGGATCGGATTCGGAAGTGCCGGAAGCGCTGCTATCCGCGTCACCACCCGTGTTGTACAGGTCGTTGACGACGGCATCGGCCTTGGGCTGCACGGTGATGTTGGAACCGTACGTCGACAGTTCCGCGTTCAGCTTGTCTCCAACGTCGAACACCACGCCCAGCATGGCCACGCTGACCGTGGCCGACAGGCACACGGTGACCGCGATCAGCAGTCTGCGTTTGAACTGTCTGCTGAACGAGCGGAAAATCATTCGAAAAAAGAACATGACTACCTCTTTCCGCTCACTGGAAATGCGTCGACAATGCGTCGAGCGTTGAAGTTTGAATTACGATTTTGCCGGATTCAACCTGATAATCGAACGGCACAGGATTGCAGCCGCCTTTGAATCCGATAGTGGCGAGGTTGATGGCGACATCGCACTTCTTGCAGATGATCTTGCCATCCTTCTCGTAATAGCCCGCGTCACCGCAGTTATCACAAGCATCAAGACCGACACCGTACGCTCCACCATTCTTCTTGATGATGATGAAACGCATCATCGTGCCGTCTTTCGCCTTGTATTGGAAGCGATGCAGATGACCGTCGTTGATTTGGCTGAATTTGATGGTGGCCACGCCGTCGCTCAGCGAATAATCCTCAGGCGGAGACAGCGTAATAACCTTCTTCGTTTGCGCCACACCATACGTGAGCGCGAACGTGATGCCGATCATCGCAACAAGGCTCCATGCGCCGGCAGCCTTCGCGCGGCGACGGAACGCGATATGCGATCGCACAATGGCCTCGTTTGCGCCTTCCGGCTTGATTTTGAAGCCCATCACAATGCTGGCGACCACCGGAATGATGAACACCAACACCATGGCAATGACCATATGGCGTTGATGATTAATGCACCACACCAACGCCAGGAACGCTTCCGTAGGGAAATGAACGATGCGCTTGGACTGCAGAATCTGCGCAAGATCAGTGAAATGCGAGACAAACAGCAGCGCAATCAGCAGCAGCACGGCCGTGGTGAACGACCAACGAATCGCAGTGGAACGCATCGTACGGAAAATCAACGCCGCAACAATCGCAGTGGCCGCACCCAATGCGAAACCAAGCGCACGAAGCAGCATATCCGAAGTGAAGATCGGATCTCCCGGCTCCACGAAAATCGTCAAACGCAAAATAACATCAGGCAGCGCACGGAAGGTGGTGGCGGCAATCGCAAGAGCGCCAATCGCATTCGCAATATCGAGCAACGCGCGATGATCATGCCAATTCGTAGTGATGCGACGTGCGAACAGCACAACAACGAACACTGCGATATCGAAAATCACACAACACCACAATGTGGGGTAATTGACGAACGTACGCTGATTGATCACCGCGGACGCACGCAACGCGGCGAACACAATGGCACCCGCGAATCCAATAATGAAGCCCGCAAGACGCCAGTACGCGCTCAACGGCTTGTCACGCCCCTCACCGACCGTGAGCATCACGTTCAGCGTCATAATCAGCAAAGCCGGTGCCAGCGTTCCCTGCAACACCGTGACGTACTGCGTCAGCATCTCACACCTTTCGTCGTATATCCCTGTCAAAGCCTAGTGAATTCAGCGCGCAAAAGGAACCCCCTTACCAAGATTCCCAAAAAAGCGTGTTATCTCCCAAACGCGCATCCCCTAAAACGCAAGAGAGCGGTTGCTTGGATGGTTGTTCGACCGTAGGCTCGGCCAAACGGCCTTAAGTACGTCGAACGACTATCCAAGCAACCGCGAACGCCGTACCCATATTCGCGCTACTTGCATACGCTTCGCGATACGTGAACGGCGTTAACCACGAGTTGAATCTCAACATGAATTCAGGCTTACATCCAAACCGTTTCGCTTGGCATGTGCCGGAACTCACGTTTCAGATCACCACTCCTGCGGGGTGTAGTTCCAATCCGGGAAGGTGACCTCGATCGGCTCGGTCCAGAAGCGGCCCTTAACGCCGGTCTCCGGATCAACGTGCAGCATCCAACCCTTCTTCTCCGGAGATTCGATCTTCAGCACGAGCTTGTAAGAGCCGGCCTTGTCGAGCTTGACGTTGGCGCCGTAGTGCGGGCCGTCGGAGGCGTTCATCTGCATGAAGGTGCCGGAGCCTACGGACTCGTTGGACGTCTTGTCGATGATGTCGTAGTTCACGGTGAGGTCCGGCACGAAATCGCCCTTGCCGTAGCCGAGCTCAGTGCCCTTCTTGTTGGCGTGGATGTCGGCTTCGAGGTGGAAGCTCGCGTCGGCGGCCTTCAGGCCCATGCCGGACGGTTCCATGTCGATCGGCTGGAAGTACACGGCGTTGACGGTCAGCGGGCCGACTTCCTGGTCGGAATGGTTCTCATCGACCTGGATCTCCTCGAAGCCCGCGCCGGAATCGCTGGAGCTGGAGTCGTCGGCACCCTTGGTCTCCGACGTGGAGGTGCTGGACTTGCCGCTGGATGCGGCATTGTCGGAATTGCCGCATGCGGACAGGGAGAAGGCCATGGAGCCTGCCAACAGGATGCCGAGCAGGGCAGCGATCTTCTTATTCTTCATTGTGTTCTCTTCCTTTTCTTTGGTTCCTTGAGGAACGTTGGAAACTTATGGGAATCTCTAAATCTTTACTTGTGATTATTGATTGGCGCTTACTTAGCCTGTTCCGCCTGCGCGGCCAACTTCATCCTGTGTTTCTTGATGAAACCGACCACGAACAGCACAACCACCGCGATCGCGGCGATCACCTGCGCCGTAATCGTTTCGACGTACGGATACAAGCCGATCCAATCGTTAGTTGGCACAGTGCTCAAGTAGGTGCCTTCAATAAGATCACCCTCGATGAGCGCGTGGATGCCGCCACCCGCGAAAATGACAACCAATGCGGCCATCAAAATCGAAGTTACGAGGAAGAACGGGCCGATCGGAATCTTCACCGAAGTGAATCGCAGAATCAGGAAGATGACGATCAGCACCGCGGCGGCGGCCAGACCGCCAACCCACATGCCGTGCGCATCCTGGCTCATGGAGTAGATGGACTCGTAGAAGATCACCGTTTCGGCACCCTCACGGAACACGGCGAGGAAGCTCAGCATGGCAAGCGAGGTGATCATGCCCAAGCCCAAGCCCTGACCGGATTCGACCTTGCTTTGCGCGCCGGCCACAGCCGCTTCGGTTTTGTTCCTGATGTAGTTGTTCCACGCTTCCACGGAGCTCTTGTTGAGCATCCAGTTGCTGGTCCACAGCAGCATGAGGGTAGCGATAAGCGCGCACACGCCTTCGGAAATCTCCTGAATCGGGCCGGAACCACCGAACAGGAACGTGAAGAGCACGGCGACCAGACCGGAGCCGGCCAAACCTGCGACCACACCAAGGTAGATCCACTTGGCGAAACGCTTGTTGCCGGACTTCACCAGGTAGGCGATCACTGCGGCCACCACCAGCAGCGCTTCGAGGCCCTCACGGATCAGAATGAGGAACGCCTGGCCGGCGGAGCTGGTGACGAGTTTGGTGAAGCCGTTGATATTGCCGGACGCACCACCGTCGAGAACGGCCGCGTCTTTCACGAGCCAGCTCTTCAAATCGTCGACGAGCTGCTTGATTTCCTTGTCGGAACCGCCGTCGCGCATGGTCTTACGAGTCATCTTGAACTGGTATTCGACCTGCGAAACACGGTCGCCGGAAATCGCGTTCATCACGTTCTTTTCGAAGCCGAGCTTCTCGTAGTACTGGTAGTAGGCGTTGTTGACCAGCGTGGCACCTTCGTCGCCCTTGCCGGCAGCGGCAGCCTCGTATGCCTGGTCGAGAATGACGGTCATTTCGCTGGCAACCTCACTCCACGTGCGGTCGCCTTTGCCTTTGGATGAATTCTTCTTGGCCGCGTCGAGCTTCTTGCGCTCTTCCGCGGTTTGCGCGGCACGCTGCTTCGCGTATTCCTTAGGATTGGCAAGGTCTGCGTTCGCGTCAAGCGTTTGCGCGGTTGCGTTGATTTCGGCAGTCAGCGCGTCGATTTTGGCTGCGATGACGTCGCCTTGGTCCTGCTGGTAGGCAAGACCTTCAAGATCGGTGAATTGCTGCAGCAGTTCCTTCTGCTTGTCGGCACTGATGGTGTCGTTGACGACTTTCGAGAAGTTGGATGCGTCGTAACCGATCCAATGCGCGGTCTGGAAATCGGTGCCGGCCTGACCGTAATTGCCGTCATTGTAGTCTTTTTCGGCAGTCGCAAGCTGGTCTTCGATGTTCTTCGCAGCGGCAGTCCAGGAATCAAAATTCGTTTGACCGTCATCGGCGGCGGACGCCTGCTGCGGCATCACGGTGCCAACAAACAGCATGGCGAGCGCAATCATTAGCGCGGCGACGAGCGTGACGAGACGGCCGGAAGCCGAAACTCGCGGATCGCACGGATCGTAGGAACCGGCTGCGTGACGCTGCGCAACGCGAGATGACATGTTCCGAACCTTCCTTCTCAAAACTTTTCAGTGTGCGATGTGCGCACCAAAAGCCAAGATAAAACGAAAGTTTTTTAAAGAACAGTCTTGATTTTTAATTTGTCTTGATGTATCGCGTATGGAGAATCGGCGAAATTCCGCCATTCCTGTTTTTACCATCTTCGGCGTGTCATCTCACATAGTGGCACACTCGCAGCATGCTTGTTGAATTCGACGCGCCGGAATCCGGTACTTCCGGCAAAGCCTGTTGCATCCACCGCCATCTGTATGGGACCAGTCGAAACGGAGCGTCATACGATAATCGAGATACGCTATATGTGGCAGATTTCCGGTCTCACGAAAAACAATATGCGCTATATGTGGCACTTACCCCCACCCAACCATACCTAAGGGGGTGCAAATGACACCCTCCAAAACCGGTTGCCCAATGAAATCTGCCACATATAGCGCAGATCACTTTTTCAAGACCGGAAAAACTGCCACATATAGCGCAAATCAAACAGGTCAACAGGCATCCCCTCTACAAGGGGCCGCCACCCATAAGCGAGATACACGCGTCAGACGTTCCGCAGTCAGGCGCCCGTATTGACGAAACGGGCACATCAGGCCTCACTCTCAACGAACGAACGCGCTAGCATCAGGAGTATGGATGCTTCCGTTTCGCTCGCGCAGCGCATGCCCTACACCACCGCGTTTCCCAAAGCGCTCGGCACCGGCTTGCTGATTTCGACCGCCTGCCCGGTTTCCACGGGCCTGCGTGCCAAAATGGAACGACTCATCGACGGATACGAGCATGTGCTGTCTCGATTCCGAAACGATTCACTGATTGCGGTGATTGGCAAGGCCGAGCATGGTGGAAGTTTCGATTTTCCGGATTGGTGCGCACCGCTGTTCGACTTATATGATGCGCTATTTTCCGCCACTTCCGGCGCAATCGATCCGTGCGTCGGCGAGGATTTGATTCGACTTGGGTACGATGCGTCGATGAATTTCACGGTTGCGCAGGATGCGCCAAAACATTTGGGCGCATTACGCGGACGTTCTGTTTGGGGGCACGATGTGGAACGTCATGGAACCACGCTGGTTACACACGATCCAGTGCAGTTGGACTTCGGCGCGTGCGGCAAAGGCTATCTGGTTGATTTGTTGGGTGGTTTGTTGGGTGGTTTGGAACCGTCATGCGTGCCTCGTGAACCGCACCCACAGCACGCCATGTGGAAGGATTCGGCGCACACTGCTGGGGCAACAGATTTCAATCGAGAGAACACCTTCCCGGAATTTGTGATTGATGCTGGAGGCGACCTGCTAGTACACGCGTCCATCCCGATTCGTGTGGCGCTTGAGGATCCGGACGATTCGTCCCGTGCGGTGGGTGTGGCAGAGATTTGCGATGGCGCGCTCTGTGCGAGCGCGCCCAGTCGCCGCCATTGGGAGGTGGCGGTTGACGAACGGACACATCTGGCTATTCATCATCTGATCAACGCCGTCGACGGCCTGCCCGCGCAGCAGATGGAAGCCACGTGGATTACTGTGCAATCCACGTCGGTCGCCGACTATCCGACTGCGGTGGCAGATGGTTTGGCTACGGCGCTGTTCGTTGCCGATCCGAACGAGCTGAGCAACACTTTTGCCTTCGATTGCGCCACGTTGGACGCCGACCGTCACGCCACCATCAGCGCCGGTTTTCCCGGCCGCTTCTTCTGATCGTCAGCCGGCCGCAGCCGTAGTTGGGCGAACAAGTATCGTGCCACGCTGATTAAAGACAAGATCATCCGACCGGCAGGGCAAAAGTTCCCGAAACGCAAGAATCCGGTGGGGTGGCCCATCCGGATTCTTTAGTATGCGAGGTTTAGCGGATCAGCGAACCAGCATAAGCCAGTCGGCTCAAGCAAGCCAACCAAAGCACCCCACTTAAGCCAGCCACTCAGCCGATCAGTCGATCAGCGTGAACTGGCTGTTGTAGATGCCGGCGTAGAA
>ENA-OPDA01001021-OPDA01001021.1-human-gut-metagenome-genome-assembly--contig:-NODE-1021-length-19293-cov-3.232093_pt1 | contig 19293 bp, 11 predicted proteins | sample MGYA00241253_ERZ501486 | MGnify/ENA primary metagenome ERZ501486 (study PRJEB25962, sample SAMEA2042510) | human gut metagenome | biome: human gut; feature: human-associated habitat; material: faeces... | reverse complement strand
CTGCAGAGCTTTTGCAATCTGGAAGAAAAAGGTGTGAAGGAGAGACGAGAACAGCAGATAACGGAAAGAAATGAAGGAAGAGCAGATGAGCGAGTAATAAGTACCGAAGCGAATGCAGTGGTTAAGGAGGCAGGAAAGACAGATAGAAAAACGGCACAGCAGAAGCAGACGGTAGATGGAAAAGATAAGAAATTATCCATCCATGAACGGCTTGAAATCAATAAGAAGATTATTCAAGAAAAACAGGGAAAAGATAAGCCGGAGAGATGAGCTGATTTTGGTGTGAGATAATTGAAAAAGGAATGGAAGTTACTGTTTTGGTAGCTTTCATTCCTTTTTTGACGTGAGAGAAGAGTTATTTTTGATTAAATAGATTGTTACATTCGTCTATAATAGCTTCAACTGTGCGTACCTGTGAAGGCGTGAGTCGGCGGAGCTTATCTGAGAGAATCAACAGATCCTTATCTATAATTTCACCAGTGAGTAAATAATCGGCACTTACTTCTAAAGCAGAGGAGATTTTTAACAGATTTTCAGGTCTCATTGCCCGTTTTCCTGATTCCGCATAAGAAACAAACTGGGTAGTGACTTCCCCTTTTTCTGCAAGTGCTTCTTGAGTGAGTCCCAGCTTTTTTCGACGATCCATAATTCTTTTTCCGATTTCCTGTAAACATAATTCGTTATCCGACATTAGTATAAAACATCTCCTCTCGTATTGTTAAATTATATCCACAATAGATGATAAAAATAAGCGTCTACTGTTGGCTAAAATCAATAATACGATATATTATCAGAGATAAATATTGAAAAATCGTGGATGCATAACAAGTAGAAAAAGTAGTGTATGGGAATACGAAAAAGCGAAAAGCTATAATGAAAGAAAATGAATTCTCAGGAGGACTATGATTATGGAACAGATGGATTTTTCAATAGAGGTATCAGAAAGTGAGATAGAAAAATTTGCAGATTATTTATACCAGAAAGAAAATGCAAAGGCAACAATCAATAAATATATGGCAGATATAAAAAAGTTTTTATCTTTTTTGGCAGATGATAAGCGGATCAATAAAAGAGTATTGTTGCAATATAAAGAATGGCTTGTTCAAAAATATGCTGTCAATAGTGTTAATTCAATGCTTGCCGCCTTGAATCAGTTCCTGGAATTTTTGAATGTAGGAAATCTGAAAGTGAAAAGAATAAAAGTGCAGAAGCAGCCTTTTTTACAGGATCAGAAAGAAGTGACAGAAAAAGAATGCAGGAAATTGATTGCGACAGCTATGGCAGAAGGAAAAGAACAGCTTGCATTGTGTATTGAAACAATAGCATGTACAGGAATTCGGATCAGCGAAATAAAATATTTTACAGTGGAGCGTGTAAAATCTGGAAAGATAGAGATTTATAATAAAGGAAAGTATAGAAGGATTTTTTTGCCGAAAGTATTGCAAAGGAAACTTCTTTCCTATTGCCATAATAACCAAATAGCAGAAGGTTGGATATTTGTCACGAAAAATGGGAAGTTAAAAGACAGAAGTAATATTTGGAGAGAAATGAAACGATTAAAAGAAAAGGCAGGAGTAGCAGAATCAAAAATATTCCCGCATAATTTTCGACATCTATTTGCAAGGATTTATTATAAAGTAACAAAAGATATTACAGGTCTTGCAGATTTACTTGGACATAGCAGCATCAATGTGACGAGAATATATACAGCAACTACAGAAACAGTGTTCCAAAAGAAGCTGGATAAGATTGTCGAACAGGAAATATTGGAATGTACAACATAATATCTGTTATGTTGTACAGTGCCTCTATTAACCTGTTCTACCCTATTTCTGCAAGTCATTCATTTCCTCTAAAAGAGAACTTTAAACAATAAAAATAATAAAGATTATAGCCAATTTCCCAAGAGCGGTACTTAAATAGGGCACAGCTACCAAAAAAATCAGAAAGGAACTATGTAATATGAACAGCATAACAGATAACATGGTGTTATTTAACATTATATCGTACGAAAATTAATCTGTCCATAAACAACATAACAGATATTATGTTGTATTGATTTGGCAATGGATAAGGAGTAACGATGGCATATACTGTAAGAAAATTACTTGAATCAGAACAGTTTCCAAAAATGAAGCTGCTTTGCGGTGAAAAAGGTCTAGATTTGGAAGTGAAAGGCATTCGAATAATCGAAATTGAAGATATGGAGCGATACCTGACGGGTGGTGAAATACTCATAACCAGTCTTCAGGTATATTTATCATGCAGTGATCGAGAAGTAGAGCAGCATTTTGAAGATTTAGTTAAAAGTGACATAAGTGGATTCATTGTAAAGAAAAGAAAAGAATATGATCCTACAGGACGCAGATTGAGTTTATTAGAAAAACACTGCAAAAAATATGAAATTCCTCTGGTAGAAATTTCAGAAGATTTCTATTACTGGGGAATTATCCGTCATGTTATGATACAGGTATTCGATAAAGACACTGCACGCTTAAAGTATTTTAAAATTACACATGATAATTTTAATACGTTTATTTTAAAAAATAATGGATCAAGTAATACAGCAAGTGATATTATCAGATTTTTAAGTATCATGATCGAGAATCCTGTTGTATTGTATTATGGTAATCTTAATTGTATGGTTTCAACAAACTCGGACAACTCCAAGTTAATATTGTCAGATGAAATTCAGCCATATAAACCCAATATTATTACGAAATTTCAATATATGAAGCAGATGAAAGGAAGCTGTGTTCAATATGTAGTGAAATTTGCTATATTGAGTGAGGTGGAAATATATATAACAATAACAGAAGAAAATAGAGGACTGACAGAACTTGATTATATGGCAATCGAAAATGCGATTATTAACTTGCAGTATGGATTTTTGAGTGAATTTGCACAGGATGAAGTGAAAAAGAAGTATCAGAGAGATCTTATCCATAATATTCTGAATGGATTACTGAGTTCGAAAGAAATGACTGAAGCGGCAGCACAGCTCGGCATGAAAGAAAGCGATACTTACAGGGTTGTTGATTTTCATACCATCAAAAAAAATGTACAAAGAAAATATACAAAAGAACAGCTTCACGAAGTAGGTGTTATCGAGGGTGAATTGATGCATCTTTTGCCGGATGCGCTTATTTACAGAAATATGGATCAGATTGTTATGATTCAACAGGTAGATTCCGAACAGACAGAACTGGAGTATCAGAAAGAGATGGAAGAAGTAGAGGATGTTATCCAGCGAAGCATTTTTTATAGAAAGAAAGATACAGACTTTCAGATTGGTATAGGAAAAAGTGTGAAAGGATATCAGAGGTTGAAAGAATCTTATCACGAAGCAAGTCAGGCGATTAAGTATATTGAGATTGTGCGTCTGGTGACCGGCGATAAGAATAAGTCGGTCGTACATTATTCGAATCTTGGATTTTTCCAGATATTCGGTGAAATTGATGATATGACGAAATTGGAAAGATACATTCCGGAAACATTAAAGAAATTATATGAATATGATGATGAACATAAAGGCGAATTGATTCCGACTTTGCAGATGTTTCTTAGCAATAATCAAAGTATCAGAAAAACTGCAGGTGCGATGTTCGTTCATTATAGAACGATATCTTACCGGATGGAAAAAATAAAAGAAATTACCGGAATAAATTTTGACAATGCAAATGAAGTGCTTGCAGTCAGCAATGGTCTGGTTATTTATAAAATGTTAAACCAATAGAACAGAAAAAGAAAGAGAAATCATGTCAAGGCATGGTTTCTTTTTTTATCAATTTTGAAAATTATATAAATGTGGTGGAACACTTTTTACAAAAATTTCTCAAAAAACTTTCCGTTTTGTAACATTACTATTTTTAAAGAAAAGAGCTATAATCTACTCGTTTAAACGGAAACCTTGAATATCTAAGTTTGAATATGGAAGCGTGAATGATGAAAAAACAGGTTGATATTGAGACAGAAAAAAAAGCAATACAGGAACCATCACTTGCACAGGATATCATTCAGTTGCTTTTGAAGATTGTTCTTATCATTTTGGCAGTCATCCTTGTTTTTACTTTTATGTATGGGATGGCAAGAATCAATGATGTATCTATGAAACCTGCAATTAAAGATGGTGACCTGGTCATGTATTATCGCCTGGATAAGAATTTTGTATCTGGTGATATTGCAGTATTCAAGAAAGATGACAGAATCACCACAGGCAGAGTTGTGGCAGTAGCCGGCGATACTGTGGACATTACAAAAGATGGGTTGATGATCAATGGTGCTACGCAGATTTCACAGGATATTTATTTTGACACCACACAGTTTCAAAATGGAGTTGACTTCCCAATCACCGTTGGAGAAGGTCAGATATTTGTACTGGGTGATAACAGACCGGAGGCGTCAGACAGCAGAATCTATGGCTGTATCAATGTAAAAGATGTCAAAGGAAAAGCGATTGCGGTTATTCGGACCAGAGGACTCTAATTCCCTCCTCCGTTAATCAAATAAAAACAAACAATATTATTTACAAGGGAGGAATCATTATGAGCATGAACAAAATGTTCAAAAAAGTGCTCGCAGTTGTTGCTGCTGGTGCCATGACGATGGGAATGGCAATGCCAACATTTGCGGCAGATGCGGGCAAGACAACGGAGGCATGGATTACTAAGACCTACAACACAGAGGTCGGAAAGGCTGAGAAGTTTAGCTTTACAGCAGAGCAGGTCAAGACAGGAACTGGTATAATTACAACAGATGCAGCGGTTACTATGCCGGAGATATCATTTACCGATACTGAAACAGGAAAAATTTCTAAGAGAGGTCAGATTACATTTCCGACATATCCAGAAGCAGGAAAGTATGAGTATACTGTAAAAGAGACACAGACAGCAGATCCAATAGTAGCAAACAGTGAGCATGAAAAAATGATCATGTCACAGGCTGAGTATACAATGGATGTATATGTTACAGATGGTGCAACTGGTACAGAAATTTCTAATATCGTTGTAAATAAAGTGAAAGATGATGCAGGTCAGACAGAAACTGGTAAAGTAGATATTGGAAATACCGATACTAATACTTTCAACTTTACTAACACTTATGTACAGGAAGCTGGTACAGGTACAGATCCTACAGATCCAGATCCGACTTATAATAAGTTTGGCTCTTTGAATGTGTCTAAAAAGATTGTTAATGCAAATGGTACAACAACAACTCCTGACGATGAGTTCGCTTTCACAGCAACATTTGCATTCCCGACTGGAACAGATGCAAACACACTTGGCGGAATCAAGGCTGCTAATGGAGATACTGTTACATCTGTTGAGGGCGGAACATACACATTCAAGTTGAAAGCAAATGAAAACATGAAGTTCACTGGTGTTCCAGTAGGAACAACAATTACTGTAAAAGAGTCTGCAGCTAAAAACTATAAAGGTAGTGCTGAAATCACTATCAATGGTAATAAGCTGACTCCTGTTGCTGAAACATCATACAACAGAGAACTTACAGCAGTAAATAGTCAGAAATTAGGTCAGAAACAGAATACCGTTGATGTAACCAATACATACAACGATGTACCTGTAACTGGTATCATCATGAACACTCTTCCATACGTTCTGATGATTGCACTTTGCGGTGTAGCACTGATCGCTTTTGTAGGATTCAAACGCAGAAGATTACAGAAATAATAAAATATAGCAACCAGGAAAGGGGATGTGTGCGGCGTTGCTCCGCCGCATCCCTTTTTGCTAATTTTGCGAGCAAATTGGTCAGATGAACCAGTTTTGATAAATATAAAAGAAACAGAAATGGTGAAAGGAACTTGTACATATGCTTCGGATGAAGAAAGTGCTGAAAGGAATTATCAGAGGATTAGACCATATTGTAAATTTTATAGCATTATCACTGATTCTTGCAGCTATGTTTCTCTCCGGTTATATGCTGTGGGATTCCCATCAGGTATATCAGACTGCAGATGCAAAAAATTATGAAGCATATATTCCTACTGAAAAGAGTACGAAATCTTTTGAAGAATTACAAAAAATCAATCCGGATGTGATTGGATGGATACGAGTGAATGACACAAATATCAATTATCCATTGGTGCAGACGGACAATGATGATACTTATATGAATACAGATGCGGAAGGAAACTATTCCTTAAGCGGAGCAATCTTTTTACATTGTGCAAATAAGCCGGATTTTTCGGATTTTGATAATATTATATATGGCCACCATATGGAAAAACACATGATGTTTGGAGATATCGGTGAATTTACAAAAGAACAGTATTTCAACGAACATCCATATGGAAATCTGTTCTTTGACGGAAAAGACCATGGAATCGAATTCTATGCATTGATGCAGGTAGATGCCTATAATGAAACGATTTTCAATGTGTGTCTGGACACACCAGAAGCGAAACAGGAGTATCTGCAGGAAATCGAGAACAATGTTTTATATAAAAGAGATATGAATATAACGGAAGATGATCATCTGGTTTTGCTGACCACCTGTACATCGGATATGACAAATGGAAGAAATATCCTGGTGGGACGCTTAACAGATCAGATATATCCGGAAAAAGAAAAAGCCAAAAACGTAGGTACAGGAATTGATGAACTGAAAAATGCAGTAGGAAAAGTGCCAGTTATTGTATGGTTTATCCTGATTGTCCTTGTACTGATTCTGATAGCAAGACAGATAGAAAAGAAAAGAAACAAGAAGAAAGAAGGAGAGGGAGAAGCATGAGAACAACACGTTTGACAAAAATAGCCATGGTTATATTCCTGTCCATGATATTCTTTCTGGGTGTTCAAAGACCAGTACTGGCAGCTGACAGAAACACAACAGTGAAAATACCAGTGGAACAGATATTTGAAGTAAACAATTCTGCAGATGCTGACAAAACAGGCTCTTATGTTTTAATAGCAGATCAGATACAAAATCCAATGCCGGAGGGAAGCAATAGAAGAACATTTACCTGGAATATGAGTGGTAATTCTTCTACAGAGCTGATTATGAATGTCGGACAGGCAGGAGAATATCATTACAAGCTGTACCAGGCAACAGAGAATAAAGAAAATTATACATATGATTCAAAAACCTATGATGTAACGATTGAAGGATTCTTTGATTCCAATAATGAACTGATGGCGGTAACAGTGGTCAAAAATGAAAATGGAGATAAAGTATCGAAGGTTTCATTCAAAAACTCGTATACCGGTCAAACTGGTAAAAATCAAAACCCGGTTCCATCTTCCCAAAGATCAAAGGATATTATTCATAATGGTTCGCCGGTAAAGACAGGTGATGATAGTCCGGTTGCAGGCTATTTGTTCTTATTCTTTGGCTCAGTGATCTGCCTTTGCGGATTACTCATGGAGAAGCAGAAGAACAGGAAGGAAGATGCGAAAAATGAGGCATAAGAATTGGAAAACATATTTGAAAATAGCATGTTCCTGGCTCCTGATTTTTTCCATTTGTTTTATGAACTTGGAAACCGTAAGTGCATCAGAAGAGGAGACAGCAGTAGTCACAGAGCAGGAAGCAACGCAAGATACAGAAGCATTTACAAGTGAGACAGATGCGCAACAGACAGAAACCGAGCAAACTTCGGAGCAATTTACATCAGAAACAGAAACTGAGGAACAGATTCCGGATAGTATCGAGGTGGAACAGCTGAATGCTGAAATTCAAAATAGAGTTGCGAATGGTGAAGTGCCATCAACAGATCGAGTAAAGTATGTAGATGAAGATGGAAAAACGATTGAGGGAGCACCGACAACCATTGAGCTTGGAAAAATTTCTGATCATACAGAAATAACCATAGCTGATAAAAAATATGAATTTAAGAATGCCAAAGTAAGTGATGAAGACTGTGTATTTATCGGACAGTATGAAAATTATATTTATTATAGTACAGATGGCAATATTGCAAAGAAGCTAACAGATAAACAGTTGCTTGTAATGACTTACTCCGAGAGTGAAAATTCTGTTAATGAAGAAATCGAACAAGTAGTTACAGAAGATACGAATAAATCGGAAGAATCGACGGAAAAGATTATTGATAATGAAGGAGGAACTGAGCAGCCAGAAGAACTGAACGTCCCAGAGAGCATATCTGTACAGAGCTTGGATGAAGCATTACAGCTTAGTGTCGCAAATGGTGATGAAAATGCAACATCCACAGATCGGGTAGAATATGTAGATGTCAATGGAAACCCAATTGCAGGAGCACCTTCTGTAATCGGATTTGGAGCAATTGCGGATCATAAAGAGCTATCTATAGAAGGGCGACATTTCGATTTTAAGAGTGCAAAAGTAGATGGAAAAAATTGTGTATACATCGGAAAATATAATGACACCATTTACTATAGTACGGATGGTGTGATTGCAATTAAACTGGATGATACTCAGAAACTAACGATGATGTACCAGGAGTATCATCTGGTCAGCATAAAGGAAGTAGTTCCTGATAGTTGTACACCTGGTACAATCACCAAAAAAAATGGCAGCCTTGATGCGCCGCTTGATATATCGAATCAGATTCGTGTAAATGCGGGAGAAAACTTTATAATTTCAGTAACTCCTGGCACAGACACAGCAAAAGCAAATAATCCCAAAGCGAAAAGATTTATAATCGAATCCGTTGTTTCTCAAGAGGGTACGACAATTACGAAGGAAAATGGAAATGAAAACAAAGCTACCTATTCCATTAACTTTGTAAAAGACGATACGATTACAATTACCTATAAAGAACAAAGTATTTACAGAATATTCATTAATACAAAAGATATTAATGGGGAAGAATACATTAATATTGAGCACAGTGTAGCCAAGGGCTGGAAGTATTTGAAAGATCAGGACAAAATCATGTGGACTTTTACACCAGATGATGTTTATGAAATGTCAGGCTACAACTTAGATATTCCTGCTTTTCATACGAATAGAGGCTACCGTGTAATACATATGGTGGTGAATGGTACTTCCATTCAAGCCTCTCCTGAGAGCGGAGTGAGTGAGGTGCCAATAAGTAAAGGCGATAGTGTTTCATCGGATCCAGGTAAATTAAGTTTAATTACCCAGATGACAGATAGCTACACAACTACTAGAGGTGATGAAAAAAATTGTTCTTATGAATATAAGATGGATTTGAAAGTCCGAACCGGTAAATTTGAGGATTATAATTTTACCTTAGTACCATACAAAGAAGAGCGCGGAAAGCAGGCTGTGACAGTAAGGCTATATACGAATCAAACCCGAAGCGGCGAAGGTTTGGACGTAGTTATGTGGGACTATGAGAAACAAGAATTGGTTCCTGTACAAGATAATGAAACCATAGATATGGATCCTGTAAAGTATAATGGAACCACAACAAGACAGGTACGAATTTTCTTTGCCAAGCCAAAAGCAGGGTATGAGTTTGTAAATGGACTTCAGAGTGCTGTTGGTGTTATGTATGGACAGCCCCACGGTGACAATCCTTTGGGAGATGGAAAAAAGAATGATGCTAATGCTGGTACCATAGATGCAATGACAGCTACGTCACTTATAAGAGGGGATAATTCATTTAAAATATATGATGATCAATGGCAGGCTGCACAAAAAGCTGCGAAGGAAAAAGGTTATACCAGATATTTAGCGTGGGGAGGGGCAAAACCTTTACTAACAGATAATGACTGGCGTTTATATTCTGCCTCTTTCATGGTTGCATCCAGCAGCCTATATGTACATTATAATTCCGGTGCCGGTATGGGAGTGCTTCCTAAAAGTGCAGATGTGAAGAACATTCCGGATAATCCGGAGACAAGAAGTTATAACAAAACTCCTATGCATTCTTATGGAAAGGATCTGGAAACTGGAAAGGGAACAAGAGCTATCGGTACTACCTTTATTATGGGTGAAGGTTGGGCAGAACCCACTTGTGAAGGCTATGAATTTATAGGATGGAAGCTGAAAAACAAAGATGGTGAGTTAAGTCAAAAGACATATAGTAACGGTGAACTCTTTACGATTTCTGATGAGAATTACGGATATGCAAATAATACGAATCTGCCTGTATTTGCATCTAACAATTTTACAGGTTATCAGATTGTAGCCCAGTGGAAGAAAATTGATACGAAAAAGGTAGAAGTGAAGCATTGGCTTAAGGTACCGAATAGTAAAAAAATATTGGGGAAGACAACAGCAGGAACCATTTCCTTTGCAACAGAAAATGAGAGTGTTAAAGCGTACGCAAAACCAGAAGCAAACGGAACATTTCCAGGTTATGTTTTTGATACAGAAGATCCTCGGAACAAAAAATTGGAAAAAGAAGTAAAAAATGATTCGTCTTCTGATACAATTACAATTAATCTGTATTATAAACCAACTGTTTTAACGGTAAGCAAAACCGTAACCGGATACAATATGGAACCGAATAGATCGTATGAGTTTACAATAAAAGCCGTTCCACCATCAGGAACTGATGCAAGTACCGCTACTATAACGGATGGTCAGATTTTCATAAGAAAAGGAACTGATGATAAAGTACAGAATCTCACCTTTACAAATAATAAGGCTACGTTTAACCTGGCAAAAGATGAATTCGTAGACATTAGTTGTCTGCCAACAGGATGGACATATACAGTTACGGAAACTGATCCTGGAAAGAATTACAAGACAAGCTATAAATTGAATGATAGTGATGCAACTGATGGAAGAGCAGCAGAATTCAAAACTTCTACAACAGGAAATGATGAGGTTACGTTTACAAATGCATCTACAGTGGCACCTCCGGAAACAGGAAGAACCATTCATGATAGCGAATGGATTTTATTGCTGATTGTTATATTGGTTATAAGTGCAGGTGGCATGACATTTCTTAGAAAAATGAAAAAGCGTTATTAGACAAACAGGAAGAATTATGCTTGAAATGTGTGAGTGAAAAGTATGATTCTTCCTTTTTCAATCAATGAGTTTATGTACGGAACAAAGAAAAGAGAGAGAGGTGAGCACCTATGCAGCTTACTAATACAACGGATTATGCAATCAGGATTGTCTGTTATTTGGCAATAAAAAAGCGCAGGGTTACAACGGCAAAATTAGCTTCTGAATTAAAGATTCCGGAGAGCTATATTCCCAAAATCACAAAGCAGTTAAAAAAAGAGAAGATTATTTCAGCTTCTGAAGGCACCAGTGGAGGATATGCCATTGCCAAAAATCCAGAAAAAATTTCTTTATTTGATGTCATATCATGTATGGAATCAACAATGGCAATCAGTCGCTGTCTTGAAAAGGATGGATTTTGCTCCAGAAACTATACGGATTGCTGTAAAGTACATCAAGTCTTATTGGACTTACAGAACACTTACAATAACCGATTAGAAAATGTGAAAATCTCTGATATTATCAGACCTGGGAAAGATGAATATTTTGGGCGATTTTATATCATTCTGAAAGTTAATTTAGCGGAAAACAGTTATGAATGTATCTATTCTCATAACAGGGGAATTTATGATGATGTAAAAAATGCAGGAACATATGATGATTTTCTGAAAGTATATTGTGAAAAATATGTATGTGAAAAAGATTGTGAAAAACTGCAGGAATTTTTGAAAAGCGATTCGTTGACAGAGCATTTGAAAAAGGGCTGTTCAGAAGAAGATATCGTTTATCAAAGAAGAAGCGAGAAAAACTCAGAGACTTATGTTTGGATGGAAGTAAAAAGATTTGTGGATGAAAATGAGAAAACTGCTGTTATTACATTCCATAATGCAAAAGTTATTCCTAACACAATTGTAAATATGGAACGGGAATTAAGACAAAAAGCACAGGATGAGACAAAACAGTATTGGAAAATGGTTTCGCTTCTGGCTGCAGTGTTGAATCACAATAATCTTATAGAAACAGAACATCAGGATGATATCTGTTTTTATACAAAACAAGTGTATCTTCAACTACAGAAAAACTATCCGGAGTATGGGATTACAGAGGAAGAAATAGAAAATGTCTCTCATCTGTCTCCAATTCATGATATTGGAAAAATCCGTGTGCCGATAGAGATATTGAACAAAAACGGTAAATTAACAGCTGATGAGATGGGAATTGTAAAGCAGCATCCTCTTACAGGGGCAGAGATGACATTGCGGTTTCCACGAGGAGCTACGACAGAAAAACTTAATAAGTATAGCTATGAAATATGCAGATATCACCATGAAAGATATGATGGTTCTGGTTACCCGGATGGACTAAAAGGTGATGAAATACCACTTTGTGCTCAGGTAGTAGGCCTTGTGGATGCTTATGATGCATTGGTCAGTGTACGCCCCTATAAAAGAAAATTAAAGCATGAAGAAGCCATAAGAATGATTGCCAACGGTGAATGTGGTGTATTTTCAAAAAAACTATTGCAGTGCTTTATAGCAGCGGCAATGCAGAAGGAATGGATAAAAAAGGCAGATAGTTGAGAAAAGGAAAATATGTTTTTAGGAGGAATTTGTGTGAAGAGAAAAAAGATATGGCTAAGATGGATAGCCTGGACACTTTTATTGGTTTTGTGCATGAATAGCGCAGGAACGACAGTTTTGGCAGTCTCAGTGGAAGAAGAGAATATTCCAAATGTAAATAGTACTCAAGAGGGTGAAATGCGCACAGAAGATTTTATTCCGGAGGAAAGTACATCATTGTCGGAAGAGACGTCGAAAGAAGAAAATACTTCGCCATCAGAAGAGACTCCTGGAGAGAAAATCACCCCGCCATTAGAAGAGATTCCGGAGGAAGAAATTACTCCATCCCAGGGAGAGATTTCAGAAGAAGAAAAAGCCTTCGAGGAGCAGATTGCACAAGAGGAATCACCGAAACTTCAGGAGATTTCCGAAGGATTTGATATTGATTTCTATGTTATTATCGATGGAAATAAGGTAAAGCTTCAGCATAATGATATTACCGGCATTGCAACATGGAAAGACGGAAGAACTACCTATTATGGTGTTTCCATTGAGGACCTGCTCCTGATATATGAAGAATTTGGATTTGTGAAAAATGGTGAGAATCAGAATCCGGATGCAAATAATAAGTTTGTATCTGCATACCGGGGAAAAAGCGGGATAGAATACGGAAAAGTTTATACAGACACAGAATCCGGAAAGACATATGTTTCTTACAATTATGGACAGAATAAACAAGGGGAAGCGATAGATGTTTACTACCTTCCAAATGGAAAAGGCGTTGCATTAAATTTAAAAGATTCTGTAAAAAAGGACAACTCGTTTTATTCCGTAGAGGTAAAGGGAGAAGGGCAGGATCGGATTCGTTATGCATTAACAGGAACTGTAGTGGAAGAAGCTGTGGCTGATTTTAATCCCCAATTGTCGGACCAGACAGACCAGATCGAATGGACCTGTATGGGAACAGATGATAAGGTGATAGATGGTATACGGGAATCGGGGAACCAGACGAGATTCGCAATTGGAAAAATCACACAGTCTTATGTGCTCCAGAGAGCGGACCAGACATCCTTTGATATTCAGTTTTATATATATGCAGACAATGAGGTTCGAAAGCTGCCGGCTGATTCACTGAAAAAGGTGTATAAATGGAACCGTCAGGGCAGATGCTATTTATCTGTCAGTGATCTTGCTGAGATTTATAGAGAGTTCGGCTTGAATGCAGAGGAAACACAGTCCGGAAATTATTTTCCATATACAGTCCGTGGTGAGAAGACATTAGCACAGGCGACAGTGGTAACTTATAAAGGACAGCAATATGTATCTTATAACCTGGACAAGCAGGAAGCAACTGTACCAACAGACGTTTATTATATGCCAAAAGGAGCATCTGATGGCGAAAAAATTCCGGATAATTATTCAGACCAGATTAAGCAGAATAAGAACAGTTTCTATTCGGTTACAGTGATCAATCCGGATGGAAATCGAACTGTGAGTTACTATAAGAAAGATTCTGCGGTCACAATTTCCGTTGATCCAGGAGATACGAAGGAAAGCGACTGGCTTTGTGCCAGTGAGGATGAAAATGAAACAATTTTTCCGGTGAAACAGGGCGATAAACTAACCTTTTCTATTGGGAAGATAGAGCAACCATATACGGTTGCATGCAGCACTTTTGCACCAGCAACCTTGAACATTAAATTCTATACTTTTGTAAATAATGAGAGATATAATGTTCTAAACGAAGAAATTCCTGTTATAAAAGATACTACAACAAAGCCGGGAACAGTTTATTATTATATTTCTAATGATGAGTTAAAAAAGCATTTTGAAAAATTTCATTACGATGGTTCTATTCAAAATGGAGCAAAAGAGCGTTTTTATTATTCCAAGAGAGATTACGATACAATCCATAATGCAGGGAAATACACGATAGAAGGTCATGAATGTATTTATATAGGAAAGTCCGGAGAGCCGATGGATGTGTATTACCTGCCAGACGGACAGAATATGATCACCATGAGTGCAAAGACATTACTCGAACACGACGATGATAGATATAACGGTTTTTACAGTGTGACAGTACAGGATGACGATGGACAGGTTTACAGCCAAACAGCTTTGCGTGATCTTCCGGCAATTGATTTTGTTGCAAGAAAGTCAACACTTACAAGAACAGTTAGTACAAAGCCGCGTGTAGAAGAACAAACGCAGGATATAAACTGGGAATGCAGAGAGGAAGATGGTACTCTTTCAGCAGTTACATGGAGTAAAAATGAAGCAGAGCATACCATGAGCTTTACTATTAAGCCAGATGATGCAGTACGTCCATATGTGATTGTTCCTGATAATACAGAAAAACCGGCAGCAACAAAAGAAGCAAATATCAGTTTTTATGTATTTATCGATGGACATTATAAGCTGATAAAGAACCTCAATGCTGAGCAGCATTACATAATCAAAGCAAACAGTGGCCGAGCCAGTCGTTATTATTTGCGAGCTAAACCAGATGATACGATTTCTAAAATTTACAGTGAGTTTGGTTTCACTCCGAGCAAGCTGGAGCCCGGCGCAGATCAGAAAGAGAAGATTCTGTTTGGTTATGCGACAGACAGCCGTGTGTTTGTACAGCACCCTTATAAGGACAACGATGGTACATGGTATATTCCTGTCCTGAAAAACGGGAAAGATGTATCTGTCTATTATTTCTCACAGCCAAACCCACTGAATCCAGACAGAATCGAAAATTATTTTGATCGTTTGACAGGACTTTCTTCTCAGGTTGGGCTGGCAGGAAGACATTTCAGTGTAGAGGGAAGTTTTCATCTGATTGAAGTGTTGGATCCACTGAACCTGACCAAAAGAAAGGCGATTAAGAGACAGTATGTAGGCCATGGGGAAGCATATACTGTGGAAGTACCAAAGAGGGCAAGTTTAGAAGGTGAGTATTATGGCAAGGAGATTGTCTGGAGTTGTACATCTAATGACAGGGACGAAAATGAGGTTCTTCCGGAACCGTCCGGAGATGATAAGGTAAAATTTGAAATTCCGAATGTTAACTCATCTTATGAGGTGATCGCAGACAAACCGCTGGAGTCTGGGGCAGTCAGGGTTATCTATAATACAACTCGTTATATGAAGAAACTTCCTAAGGAAGCTAAGTTGACCCCTCAGGTTGAGAATAAGACAAGACATACAGATGATTATGAGAATGAAATAGAAGCTGGAAAACATAACGTTAAGTCACCATATCCTCTGGTTTATGATCATGAAGATAATGACAGCAAAGAGTTGGAACAGTATGAATTCGATCATTGGGATTACAGAAACAAAGACGGAAAGTGGCAGGAATGCGGTGCAGGGGATTCTATTTCTGATCTTATAAATAATAATGCAAGACAGCCAATCACCCTCTATGCAGCGTGGCGTAAGGTGAGTAACCAAAATCGAAAACAGGTACAGTTTTATATCTGTAAGTCAGCGATGCCGGAAGATGGTTCGGTAGCATTACCAACCACGAATGTAGACGATTATACAAGTGCGGTTGCCGTGGCAAACTGTAATGTGAAGGCAAGTATATTGCATGATGTTCCAGTTCTTGGAAATAAGAATCCATCTACGTGGGAACAGTATGCGGATGGAAATAAGAGAGTGCAAGAACTTTTGCAGGGAACTAAACCAGATGAGGGATATATTGGAAATGGAGACTATATCTACAAGATAGATAGAATTCCTTCCGATGAAGAGGTATTCCAGACAATTCGTGAAAGCGGACGTATGATTCGTATCGGAGACAGGGAGATTCCGCCATCGAAATTAGATACCGAATTCTTCACCATTTATTGGTATTCTTTCAAAAGTGAAATGTCCGATGGGTGGCATATTGACGGACGTATTGTAGCAAAAAATGGTTACCTGACAGTAAAGAAAGATTTTGTCGGAATGCCGGAAGCAATAGAGGAAGTCAAGAAAGATTATTATATCCAGGTAGATATGGATGAAAAGCTTTTAGATGGAAAACCTCAGCCACCTGCATTTCATGAGCATATGAAACTTGTGCTTCCTTCAGAAGATAGCCAGAAACCGGATGCAGAAGCTCCGCAAGCGGAGGATGCTCCAATAGAAGTTGTAGGTACATGGACAGATGATACACATACAAGCTGTACGTGGATCGTTAAGGCGGACTCATTCTGGAAATACACATTAAAAGAGTACAACTATAAGCCAAAAGATTCGAATGTGAAATTTTCGGGTTGGTACAATGTTCGCAATTCTCATGAACAAGGAGATAATGTAAATTCATGGGAAGCATATCCAGAAAGTGGAATTCAATTCACAGGACGTGGAATTGGACGCGGTGGTGAGACTCTTACGATTGAATTGGAGAACCGTTATCAGAAAGAGGGAATACTCACACTGAACAAATTTGATGAGTCTACCGGACGGGGAATGGAGAAGATCAATTTTGCTGTCAGTAAGAACGGTGTTGAGGAGGAAACGGTAACAACTGATAAATACGGAATCGCACAACTTCACATTCCGTTACAAGATGAAAACAAACAGAACAGAACAGCAACTGAGACGTATTTGTTGCGAGAGACAAACTTACCGACGGGATATGTAGACACAGGAGATATACAGATCACAGTTGAGATTGCCAATGGAGCATTCAAAATCACTGATGCAAAACTGGTGGATAGGGAGGCTAACGAAAATCAGGAGGCTGTTAAGGCACCAGTTGATGGTAAGATAGACGGAAAATCTGTTCTGCTTCAGCGAGGAGATACCAGCCTTAATATCCGAAATTTTGCTAAAACAGGCACTCTGCATATCAAAAAGACATGGGAAAATCCAAATGATGCACTGACGGAAAAACAGGTGAAAATCAGATTGTATCAGAATGGAATTTCTACAGGACAGGAATTCTTGCTGAATGAAGAGAACGGATGGGAACACACAGTCGACAATGTTCCACTATTCCAGGACAGAAATCCGGTGGAATATAAGGTGGAAGAAATCGAGATAGGAAAGACACATTATTCTTCGGACTACGGGGATGGTTTCCTATATTATGAAGTTATTTATCCAGAGATTCAGTATTTCGATTCAAATGGACAACCATTATTCCCGAAGGATGGGAATGAGTTCAAGGATGTTTCCAAGATGGAACTGGAAGTGCAGAATCTGCATTTCAATCTTGCTGAACGAAGTTTCTTAAAGACGGATGATCTTCCAAGAAACCGACTTGCTGGTGCAGGTTTTCTGTTCTACAAAGTACCGTATGATGATGTTACGAAAGAATATGCGGATGATACAGGATATACAGTAGATTATGACAATACACAGAGCAAGGACGATATCGTTCTGAAAAAGGATGGAAAAACGTGTACGACGTATCGTTCCTTAGAAACAGATGAAAATGGAATGCTTCAATTACCGGAGGACTTTGAGAACGGACGATACTGGATGGTAGAATCTGTTACTCCAAACAAAAAGGACAAAGCAGATAAAACCAAAACACAGTATCAGGATAACTTTAATTTATATATGGTCGATGTAGAATCCGATATTTTATTCCTATATGAGAAATCACCGATGACAAATACCTGGAGAGCTGTTTCGGACAGACATATCGTCAATCATCCGCAAAAAGGCGGGGTGACGGTTGAGATTACAAAGGAAGTCACTGGTCCACTTGGAAACCGCAAGAAGCCATTTGATATGGAAATTCTCTATTGGGAAGATGGTCAAAAGCTGCGTAGCAAGACAATTAGAACTTCTTTGAAACATGGAGATAAAGTTACATTAAAAAATGTAGATATATCTTCGGATATCATAATAACAGAAACTGTTGATACATCAAAATACGCTGTTTCGATTTCTAAAAAAGAAGAGAATGATAAGTATTCAAATCCAGTGCAGGCAACGCCGAATGGAAATACGGCTGTCATGAAACAGCGGATTGAGGCTGCACGAGGAGACGTGATTGAGTTAAAAATCACAAACGAAAACACACAATTAATACCGGAAACAGGGGTTCGTCTGGAAACAAGCAGGCATGTATGGTTACTATTTGCCATAAGTATTATCATGATTCTGTTTTTCCGAAGAAGACGGAAAATAAGATAAACACTGCTATGGAACAAAACTTGCAAAAATACATCAGACATTTTACATGTTTGTTGCATTGGAATAAAAAAATAAACCACTATAATAAGGGATATAAACTAATGCCTTGGATGTCCGAGTTAAGCTAGAACAAATAAATCCCTTAGAAGGGTTACGGACATCCTTTTTTATGGAAGGATAGGATGAAGAACGAAACTGAACTGTCAAATAAAAACAACAATATAGTACAGGAAACATCTGTAGCACAGGATATTGTTCAGTTGTTATTGAAGATTGCATTTATTGTCTTAGCAGTATTTCTTATTTTTACATTTCTCTATGGAATCGTAAGAATAAATGATGTCTCCATGAAACCGGCAATCAAAGACGGTGATCTGGTCATGTATTACCGATTGGATAAAAGGTTTATCTCCGGTGACGTTGCGGTGTTTGAAGACGACGGCAGAACCACGACCGGACGTGTTGTGGCGGTAGCAGGAGACACCGTTGACATTACGAAAAACGGACTGAAGATAAATGGTGCAGAACAGATATCTCAGGACATTTACTATGATACCACCCAGTTTAAAGATGGAGTGGATTTCCCGATAACAGTCGGAGAAGGTCAGGTATTTATACTTGGCGATAACAGACCGCAGGCATCGGACAGCCGAACATTTGGCTGCATTGATTTGAATGATGTCAAAGGAAAAGTTATAGCGGTTATTCGGACCAGAGGAATCTAATCCCCTCC
>ENA-OPDA01001002-OPDA01001002.1-human-gut-metagenome-genome-assembly--contig:-NODE-1002-length-19554-cov-7.808041_pt1 | contig 19554 bp, 18 predicted proteins | sample MGYA00241253_ERZ501486 | MGnify/ENA primary metagenome ERZ501486 (study PRJEB25962, sample SAMEA2042510) | human gut metagenome | biome: human gut; feature: human-associated habitat; material: faeces... | reverse complement strand
AACGTCGTGCCGGTTCATTAGGATTCGCAGAAGCTCTTTTACTAGAATACAATAAGAAATCCAAGTATCCACTTCCTTTTGAGAAATTATACACTCATAAAACACCAAAAAAAAGGGAACAATCAACTGAAAATGAATCCGATCAAAGTTCCACTCCAGAAGGTCAATTAGATTTATTTTCTACGGATCAAGACAATACTCCGGCTCTGCCAAACGAATAGCGCAGAGCCTTTATCCTTCGTTCTGTCCATACTTTCAAAAAGGATGCCCTACTTTAAGGCTCCCTTTCATGCAAGCACCTTTTTATCTTAGCCCAAATTCATCCTCCGCTCCATCCTCCACCTTATATATGAATACCCATTCCAAATATTTGCTTTTACCGGATACTCTTTCATGTAAACAAATACAGTGTGATATTTAATAAAATGTAATCTACACCAATTATGTATATCCTTCATATACAAGTTATTCATACCATTCACCCACTGTTCTAAAGACCATATATCTTTATCTGACAATAACTCCATTATGAACAGTACATTATAATATTGAATGACACCTACTCTCTTCCCTTCCTCTATTAACCTTTTACACAATAACCTATACTTAATGTTCATAGCGTTCCTATGCTCTCCCTCTAATCTATAATATTCCATCCTTATACACGTTATATATATAATTATTATATAGTACATATAAATGCCTGAAGCATATCAAATGCCTCCGCTCCACGGCACTCCCCAACGAGTATTCTGTCCGGACGCATACGCAATGCTGTGCGGATCAGATCCCGGATTGTTACCGGCTGGACGCCCTCCATATTTGCATTCCGTGTTTCTAAACGTACCAGATTTTTGATTCCCTGTATTTGAAGTTCCGCGGAATCCTCAATCGTTATAACTCTCTCATCCTCCGGAATGTACTGTGATAAAGCATTTAAAAATGTCGTTTTCCCGGAGCTTGTCCCTCCCGAAATCAACAGGTTGTATTTTGCCCTTACCAGCATCTTTAAAAACTCTGCTGCATCTTCCGGAAGTGCCCCTTTTTGAATAAGGGTCTGCATATCCAGCGGCTTCTCCGGAAATTTCCGGATTGTGATTGTAGAACCATCCAGAGAAACCGGTGCCAGGACAATATTTACACGGGAGCCATCTGCAAGTCTTGTATCTACGATTGGATTCGATAAATTAACCACCCGGTTATGTCTTCCAACGATCTGCTGTATCACATCCTGCATTTTTTCTTCGCTGGCAAATGCCTGATTCCATGCATGAACCCTTCCTGCCTTTTCGTAAAAAATATGTTTCGGTCCATTTACCATGATCTCGGAAATTTCCGGATCATCCAGAAGTTCCTGCAAAGCATCCAGTTTTCTGAGTGAATTAAATACTCTTGCTTCCAGCATCAGACGTTCCCGAATGGAAATGGGTTCCTCCTGCATCAGCCGGGATGCCTCTTCCCCAATCAGATTTTCAATTTCTTCATCCGACATCTCCCGTGAAAGATCCATGCGTTCCAATACATGCTGCCGGATATCTCCTACATACTCATCCAACCGGCATCATCCTCCGGATACTGTCTCCAAATTCGTTCCATTTCCATTGCTCGACGAGCCGCTCGCAGGATACCACAGGGGATACCACAAGCGGAAGCTGTATTTCCCGCAGATTCTCGGATAACCGTTCTTCTCCGCGTTTTTGAATTTCTGTCAAAAATTCTTTCTCTCTCCATTGTCCAAGCCCTCCTCTGCTTTTCATCAGGAAAATTTTCTGGCAGCTCCCCAGCAATTCAAAAAATCCCATAAACCGTGACCCCAGATTTAAAACGATGGTTGTATAATTCATTTCCTGCGCTAAAATCTGAAACAATTTCTGATACGTCAGATTTTTCACTTCACACAGACACTCGGTATTTCCCAGAGGATACACAACATCTGTCCTGTCCAGATGACCGATGCAGGAAACCATCCTGCTCTTTGAGTATTTTCCGCTTTCTGCCATCACCAGAAGTTCTTCCATCCCGGACGAATAAAATTCCCCCATCAGCTGCGACAATCCACTGTTTTCCTGCAAATCCAGAAGCAGAACTTTTTCGTTTTCACTCAGAATGGAGGACAGCGTGACCGCAAACGGAAGCTGCATTTCATTTTCTGCCAGCGAATATACTGCAAGAACCTGTAATTTTTGCTTCACACCCCCACTGGCATTTTTTATTTCCTCCCCAATCTGTTTTAAAATCTCATCGACGATTTTATTCACTTCCTGATACTTATCCACAAACACCACCCCTTTTTCCACATCTTTATCCACATTTTCATTTCCATCAAACAGATAAATTTGTGGAATTTCACATTCTATCCTGTTTTCCCCAGCCAAATCATCCGACAGAACAATTGCATCCAGGGTTTTCCAGTTCTCCTGAAGTGCCTCCTTCTGGGAAAACATGTGCAGCTCAAGCTGATCCCGATAATGATTCATCAGGCAGCTGGTAAAACGGTCACCATACTCCCGGTCTCCAATACAGAGTCCCAATCGAGCTCTCCTCATAGCTCCTCCTTTCTTTTCAAAACAGTGACAGCCATACTGTCCGATGCGCATATAACATTCCCAGTAAAACCGCAACAGAAAAATGCATCAGATTCTGCTCCTGAACCCAGCCATTTCGATAAGAGGAGAATTTCCCCGAAAACAGTTCTCTTAAAAAAACCTGTGCTTTAAAAAGGCTGATTCTAAGATTGCGCATATACAACATCTTGAGCACGGCTATTACTGCTCCTGCCACAAATGCTGCCAGCACACAGTCTGTCAATGTTTTTAAATTTGTAAATCCACCGATAACGGAAAAAAGTTTGATATCTCCGGCGCCCAACACACCTATGAGATAAAAAAGATATAACATGATAACCGGAATAGAAATATTCAAAAGAACTTGAATGATTCGCGGCATTCCACCCAAAACTATACCGAATGCCATCGATAAAAATAAACCCATGATAATCAGCCGGTTACTAATCCTCATGCTGGTAATATCCTGAACGACTGCCACAATTAGGATTGCATACAGTGTCAGAACCGATGCCCCCTGCATCGAAATCAATTTGCATCACCCCTTTGTTGTGAATCGAATTATAACAATGCCAATTTTATTTGTCAAGCAGTTTTTTACAAATTTTTTGTATAACTTTTCCATTTTTGCTTATACTTGTAAAAGAGAGACTTCAGAAAGCAGGTGATCCAATGAAATTGTTTAAGACAACCCCTCAGCCCCCTGATGGCTATGCAATACTTCTCGATAATCTGAAACAGACAACCGCAGAACTGCAAAATACCTATGCCAATCTTGAAAATGTCGTTGATCCGGATTTGATCGACTATTACATTTATCAAGCAAAAGCCGTACAGATGCGCTATAAATTTCTTCTGGGATGTGTAAAAAAAATAGAGGGAAACTATTCGCTTCCCTCCTGACCGTTCACATTTTACGGAAATTTTATACAAAAAAGCCCCGGTGACTGTCCACATCCATATAATCTTCGTTTACGGCACCGCGCGCATAAGTCATCCCTGCATATACCTGCTGGGTATTTTTCATAAGGGGTGCACTCTTGTCCTGTTTCGCCACCTCTACAAAAGAAGTATACAATCGGTGCATGATATGTTCCGCTTCCTGCACTCCATCCAGCCGATTCTCGTACATCGCCCGTGAAAGCTCATTTTTACAGAACATATAGAGTTTATACAGGTTGTGCGAGATCGGATACGAAAAATTGAGACTTCCGATCAGTTCATCCAGAACACTCTGTGCATTCCGGATCGCATCCTTCTGTCCATCATGATCTCCCGTGCAGTGTGCCTGCCGAATATCATCCACATAGGCAAAAAAGATATCGTAAATGATGACGATCATCTCACCAGAATTACACTGGCTCAGTCGTCTCGTAAAATCTTTTTTCAGCTCATTTTCCATATGCTACTCCTATTTCTGCAGCAAAGACAGTACCTGCTGTGGAATATCATTTGCCTGTGATAACACCGAAACAGCAGCCTGTTCCAGAATATTCTGCTGTGTATATTCTGTCATTTCAGATGCCATATCGGTATCCATAAGCCCTGAATATGCGGTTGTCATATCTTCCTGTGTCTCTGCAAGACTGGAGCTTGCATACTCGAGACGATTGGTATATGCACCGATTCCGGAGCGGACAGCACTTAATTTTGCAATTGCTGCATCCATCGTGCTGATGGCTTTGTCAGCACCTCCGTTGACCGCCACATTTACCGTATCCAGATACAGACTCTCCGAGGAAACTTCCGGAATATGTACATCCATATTCTGATACTGGTTCGCACCGATCTGGATGGTCATCGCACCAACATCCGTCACATCAAATGTAAGGGTATCCCCATTTTGTACGTCATCACTCAGCAGAAAATCCATGGAAAATCCACCTTTATCCGTGATTTTCACACGATTTCCCTCAACATTTGTAATTACTGTACTTCCAAACCCATCTTTCAGTTCTATCTCTGCATCGGTTCCGCTTGCCACAAGTTTGTAACTTTTGTCATCAGCATTCTGAACGGCCCCCTGCTGATCCAGACCAGTTTTATGTGCCATCTCATCCGACATGAGAATTGTCAGTGTTTCCTTTGATCCCTTGTTATCCGCAGTAATATTATAAACTCCTGCATTATTTGGATCCTTTTCAATCTTACATCCGATCTCATCTGCCACAGACATCAGCTGCTTGTATACATCATCCGCACTCATGCCCTTTTCATAATCTATTCCTACTCCATTGATGGAAACCGTACCTCCGTCAAAATCCGGATCATTGATCAGACCGGACAGATCCAGCTTATACTCTGCCTGCTTTGCCGGAGTCTTCACTTTCACCGTATAATCTCCCGGAAGAACCTCCTCGGAAAAGTCAATTCTTGTTGCGCTCCGTGCAAATTTTGTAGTATCCTTATGTGTTCCACTCACATACACACGTGTATTTGCCGAACCGTCAAGCAACGTCTTCTTGTTGTACTCTGTATCTGTGGAAATCCGGTCAACTTCCTGTGTCAGCTGATCAATCTCGTCCTGAATACTCTGACGGTCCGAATAAGAGTTTGTTCCATTTGCCGCCTGAACACTCAGTTCACGGATACGCTGCAGCATATTGCTGACTTCGTTTAATGCCCCGTCTGCAATTCTGAGTACGGACTGTCCATCATCAGAATTCGCTTCTGCCTGATTCAGACCATCAATCTGTGCTTTCATCTTGCTGGAGATTGCCATTCCCGCCGGATTATCTCCAGCTTTATTGATCTTATATCCGCTGGAAAGACGCCCCATAGAAAGGCTCAGTTTATTTTCTGTCCGAAGCAGCTGCCGATTGGCTACAACAGCAGACATATTGCGATTAATTTTCATATTTATTCCTTCCCGTATACGCTACGTTTGAGCATCCCTGCCCTCTGATTTGACGCTCCCTGTCATTTCATCTGACATATATATCGTCCGAAAATGTCAATTCTTTAATAAAAAAAAGTATAATTTGCAATTAACGGGAAATCGTATTATAATAGCAACATTAAACGATATTTGCAAAGGAGGATTTATCCCATGGCTAAAGTAACCAAGGATACTATGATCGGAGAACTTCTTCAGATTGATGAGAACGTAGCACCTATGCTTTTAAACATTGGTATGCATTGTCTTGGCTGCCCATCATCCCAGATGGAGACTATTGCTGAGGCAGCTATGGTTCATGGAATCGACCCGGATGATCTGGTAAATGATATCAACGATTTCATCGAGCATGATGCAACCGCATAGATTTCACGTATCAAAAAGGAGTGCTGAATTTCAGCACTCCTTTTTGATTTAAATTTTCTAAAGAGATGCAAACACCTGCAGTGCCTGCGGTCCCGTAATTTTATTTCCATGCTCCGCGAAATATGCTCCGACTGCAGGATTATAGTTTTTCTGCTGCGCATATTCGCAAATAATATTGCAGACTTTATTAAACTCTTCCGGTGTGTGGTCATCTTTGTGGATCACCAGATAAAACCGGTTTTTCTTCTCGTTCTTAAACAGGTCATTTCGTCCATTGTAATAATTTACAAGTACATGTGCGAGACGCTCCACCTGATCTATCGTCGTAAATTCAAACATTTTCGTCAGATCTGCCGGTACTTCCGGTACTTCTTCCGGTGCCTCTGTCTGCTGTGCATTTTCACTCTCCGGAGAGGCTTTTGCTTCACGTATTTTCTGGAAAAGTTCCAAAATATCATCTGCGCCTTTGCGTTCCACATTTCCGACTGCTCCCATATTTGAAAACAGTTCCTCATCTCCGGCTTCCGTAAACTGGGAAAAACGGGTATCGAGTTCTTCCGGGTATTCAACCTTTGTAATCAGCAAAACCAGGGATTCGGAAGACAATGGAATTGCCTCTACCATAAGTGGATTGTCACTCACATCAAATCCAAACTCATAATTTGCCTGCTGTATCATATCATGGAAAAGTCCTTTTGCTTTCTCAGAACCATATGCCAGTTCCCGCAGATTAATCTGACGATCTGCAAGATCCTGTTTTGTTAATGTGCATCGAATCTGATTTTCATTTACTTTTTCAATTTTCATCTCTATCACATCCTTCTCTGGAAATCGCTTTCCGTAAATGGTACACTTATTATAATCAAATGCCCTCCCGTTGTAAAGTTACCACGGATTAAAAAATTATAAAAAAAATACTTGCATTGCAAAATAAAGTGTGTTATAAGTTTATGCATGAGATGCGTCTCTGACCCAAAGGAGCGTATGAATAACAAAAATTTAATATTGTCTGACCGATACGAGCTGATTCGTCCCCTTGGCCAGGGAGAATGCGGAAGTGTCTTTCTTGTCAGACAGCAATCTTTAGAGCAGTACCGTGCAATGAAGCGATTCCCCAAAAATACTTCGGCACAACCGCTCTTCGCAATATCCGAAGCACAGATTCTAAAGTCTGTTCAGCATCCCGGAATTCCCACAATTTATGATTTTGAAGAAGATGAATCATTCTACTATCTTGTGGAAGAATATATTCAGGGTGATTCTTTAGAAGAATTTTTGCTTCATCAACAGTCAATATCCCAGAAACAGTTTTTATATTTTTGTGAGCAGCTTTGTGACATTTTTGCATATCTGCATACATTACGGCCTTCTCCGATTCTTTATCAGGATCTTAAGCCGGAACATATTATAGTATGTGGAACACAGCTTAAATTGATTGACTTCAGTGTCGCATCTTTTGCTGCCATTTCTGGAAAAGACTTCAACCATTTCGGAAACGTGGATTTTTCTGCTCCGGAACTTATCTCAGGAAAACCGGTAACCCTGAGATCCGATATCTACAGTATCGGAAAAATCATGGAATATATGATGCCATATCTGGATGCAGCCACCAACCGATCTATTTATCCCAAAATTCAAAAAGCAATTTCAGCAGATCCCGACCTGCGATATGAATCACCACAGGCTCTGTACTCTGCATTAAAAGAAGTAATTGAAACTACGGGAAGAACGCATCTCAGGCAGACAATTGCAGTCGTTGGAAGTCACAGCGGCTGTGGTGCAACACACATAGCCATCGCGCTGGTGACAACACTTAACTACCTTGGCATTTCGGCGGTTTATCAGGAAAAAAACTGGTCAAACGATCTGCGCAAGACGGTTGCCCAGCTGAAACATGTGTGGGAAAAAAACGGTTGTTTCTTTTATCGCAATTTTACAGGATTTCCAAAATATGACAGTGGCATCGAAATCCCGGAGCCTGTCGCACAAATCATGGTAAATGATTACGGATGTGATTTTTCTTTCTCCTGCCTTGCAACGGCGGATCATATTATCTATGTGTGTGGAGGATCATTATGGCATCGGGACGATGCAAAGTCCAAAGACTTTCTTTTACAAAATTTTGGTGACCGCCTGCATATTGTTGCGAATCTGTGCGACCACAATTCTGCCATTTATTTTGCCAGAACATTTTCACAGCCGGTCTATTCTTATCCGTTTAATACGGACATCTTTCGTGCAGACAAAGAAACGCTGGATTTTGTTCACTGGCTGCAACAACCTGAGAAAGGACGGAATCGCCTATTTTTACGTTTCATAAACCATTTATTCCGACTCCTGCAACCATAGGAGTCTGCGGTACAACAGTAAATTCCGGTGTAACACACTTTAGTATTTCGCTTTGCAACTTTTTACATAGCAGATTTCTGGCCCGCACCGCATACCTGGAAGTCAATTCCAGTCATGAAATCGCTGCGCTTTCTTCGAAAAAGGACCCAACCATTCCTTTTCGCTGCAATGGTGTCAGCTACTATCCGGAGATTACACTCCGGCAGCTGCGGGAACAGTTACATCTGCAACACAAGTATAAAATTCTGGATTTCGGGGTTCTGACTCCATACGCATTTTCGGAATTTGTCCGCTGTGATTACTGTATTGTACTGACAAATGTGAGTATTTGGAAGGATCGGCAACTCTTACAATTTATTGAGGAACTGAAAAAAACAAATTTAGGAAAGGATTATAAAACAAATGTCCGTTTTATGAGTATGGGAAACCTCAAAAAAGACCGAAAAAGAGTCGAAACGTCCTATGGAATCCGTGTGATTCCGGTTCCCTTTCTCGAAAACCCGTTTCAAGTGTCCTCTCATGATTTTGGATTCTTTGAACAAATATGGAAAGGAAAACAGTTATCACATTAAATTTATCTACTGACAATCAGCTGGTCATTGAATTCAGACCAGAAGTATATGAAAGTCTGATCGTTACTTTTTAAAACGATCCATTAAAAAAATAAAATAACAAATGGGCTATTATTATGGGTGTGAAATGAGTCTCAATGCAACTCCGTCACGCACAAAATAAACTGAAAAAAGACAAATGGGAGGGCAGATCCACAGACACAACTGCCCTTCCGAAAAAATTCAAACAACTTCTATTTCTTAATTTTATCTGATTCCATTTGAATCTGTACAGGCACAATGCTATAATCGGAATAAATATATAATTTGCCAACAGACAAAGGAAGGACGGCTCATGAAGAAAAAATCTCATTCCATTTTCGCTGTGCTTGCACTGGCACTTGTCATTGCTGCAGCGATCGTAGTCTTCGCCCTGATCCGCAAATACACACCGAGTAAGGAACACGAAGATTTAACCACTTATTATCATCTGACAAATTCCGATGAGGTTGCCATTGTTTTAAATAATGAAGTAACCTCTTCCAAAGCCAGGGTCATTGACGGTCATATTTATATTGATTATGATTTTGTCCATGACAATTTAAATTCACGTTTTTACTGGGACAATAACGAGAATATTCTTCTCTATGCAACAACACAAAATCTGATCTCGGCACAGGCAGAGCAGACCAGTTATATGGTTACAAAATCTTCCGCAGATTACGGTCGTAAAATTGTTACCATAAACTCTGATACTGCATATATTGATCTGGATTTTGTGAAAGAATATTCTGATTTTAAATACAAACATGTAAAAGATCCTCACCGGATCATTATTACCAGCCAGTGGGGAAAATACCAGACTGCCACTGCCAAAAAAAATGCCTCCCTGCGCGTAAGAGGAGGCATCAAAAGCCCGATTCTGAAAAAAGTTTCTTCCAAAGAGGAAGTCACCGTGATCGAACAGGGCGACAACTGGGACAAAGTAATGACAGACGACGGTATTATTGGATACATGCAGAAACGTATGCTTTCCTCCGTCAAAGAAAAAACAAGAAAAAGCGATTTCACTCCGGATACTTTTGCACATATAAAGAAAGATTACAATATCTGTATGGCCTGGCATCAGGTCACAAACCAGTCTGCAAATAACGCGGTTTCCTCTGTCCTTGCCAATACCAGAGGAATCAATGTACTCTCTCCTACCTGGTTTTATCTGAATGACAACAATGGAAACATTGCCAACCTGGCAAGCCTGAATTATGTAAATTACTGTCATAACCAGGGGATTGAAGTCTGGGCGCTTGTCAGCAATCTGGAAAATAAAAATGTCGATACAACAGAAGTCCTGACCCATACCTCTAAAAGACAGAATCTGGTAAACCAGATTGTTTCCATGGCGATTCAATACAATCTGGATGGAATCAACGTAGACTTTGAAAGTATGAACGGGGAGAAAGTCGGGGATGCATTTATTGAATTCATCCGGGAGCTTTCCATCAAGTGCAAAAACAACGGGGTTGTTCTTTCTGTAGACAATTACGTCCCGATGTCGCATACTTCCTTTTATAACCGAAAAGAACAGGCAAATTTTGCAGATTATGTTGTGATTATGGGATACGATGAACATTATGCCGGAAGCCCCGAAGCCGGGTCTGTTGCCTCTTTAAGCTGGGTAACCCAGGGTGTAAGCGATACTTTAAAAGAGGTTCCTGCCGATCAGGTAATTCTTGGAATGCCATTTTATACGCGTGTATGGGAAATCCCATCCGAGAGCAGTTCCGATGACACAGCAGCCGGTGCCAAAATTCCCTCAAAAATTTATGGCATGAAAGCTGCAAACGATTTTCTCGCCACACATGGTGCAACCAAAACATGGCAGGATGACTGTGGACAGAACTATTCGGAATTTACAGATAATGACACCACCTATAAGGTATGGCTGGAAGACTCCGCCTCCGCAGAATGCCGGTTGAAACTGGTTGAAGAAAAGAAGCTTGCCGGTGCATCCTTCTGGAAACTCGGATTTGAAACGAGTGATATCTGGGATACCGTTACCAGGTATATCCACTGACTTACCTGCATATATATAGGAATAAATAATTCCATAAAGCAGGTTCTATGAAAAAGAAATTTGAAATTCTTATGGTTGCCTGTCTGTTTATAAGTGCTTTCTTACTTGCGCGTGCATCAGCTGCACTGACATCTTCCAGACATGCGGCTTCCTCCAAAACCTGTATCGTTCTTGATGCCGGACATGGAGGAAGCGATCCTGGAAAAGTTGGCTGTAACGATGCTCTGGAAAAAGACATCAACCTGTCTATTGTGCTAAAACTCAAAACCCTGTTTGAAAACAAAGGATATAAGGTTGTACTCACGCGAAGTGATGATACCGTTCCTGCAGATGAAAACTCGCACAGTGTAAAAGTAGAAGATCTGCGAAACCGCGTAAAACTGATCACAGATACCAATCCGGTTATGACCATCAGCATCCATCAGAACAGTTTTCCGGATGCCTCAGTCTCCGGTCCACAGGTGTTTTACTTCGAACAGTCTGCGGAAAGTTCTGCAATTGCCTCAGTCATGCAGGATACCCTAAACAACAGCCTTAATCCGCCAAAACCAAGGGTCTGTAAATCCAACAACGACTACTACATATTAAAAAAAACACCCACACCGATCATAATTGTCGAATGTGGGTTTCTGAGCAATGAAACGGAAGCAGCTCTGCTGGTCACAGATGCCTATCAGGAAAAACTGGCGCGAGCCGTTTACCTTGGTGCCATAACCTATCTGGAAAGCGGAAAAGACGTACCGGATACTGCCACCTAATCCGTTTCTTTACGAAACGATATACTAGTTACACTTGATCTCAAACTCTTTATCCTGTGCAAACTGTGCACTGTTGTAAAGAATCAGTATATCGGTAGGTGAAAACATTTCCAAAAGCCGGTCTCCGCTTACATTCAGCTGGCGAAGATCCACAACGACAAGTTTTTCATAATCTTCTGCCAGAAAAGGAAGGATACTGTTCGCAAAAGAATCCTTGATCAAAAGCAGCGTTTTTCCGTTCTTTATTCCCCCGGTAATCTGAAGCACTGCCTGATTCCCACCGGTAAAAACGCTGTACTGGTCTGCTGTTTTCAGGAAGGAAACATCATACAGTGTCTTTGTCTTCTTTTCTCCCATATTATAAACAACACGCAGTTTATCCGCCGGCTCATAAATCTCAATTTTGTCTGCCTGTCTGGCATAATTTATTTTTGCATAGGTTGTTCCATAGAAATCTTTACTGATACAACGGAACTTCTTTTTCCCCTGTGCCCTCTGAAGATCTCCACCAACCGCCTTTGTGTATTGTTCATAAGCATACCATGCTCCCAGCGTCGTCCAGTGATGGTCTGTCCGGTAATAGATTTCTTCCTCTTTATGTGCATCCAGTACGGGCTCCACGGAAATCAGTACATCCTCTTTTTCTAATTTCTGCTGCAATGCATCATAAAACTTCTGCTCCTTATAATGAGGGGCAAATGCCGGAAGTTTTTCCCGGAGTATCCACGACTTTGTCGGCACCATCATCACATGGACATCCGCGTTCTGTTTTGCTTTTCCGACAAACTTCTCCAGAGCCTGCAGATTTTTGGAAATCTGCTGCGGATCAAACTCTTTTTCTGTATAGTGTTCCAAAAGGTAATGGTTCTTTCCGATGTAAACATTATGAATTTCATTTTTGCCCATAAACAATTCCATGTCTGTCTGGAACGAAACCCAATGATCCCTTCCGGGAAACTGATCCCGCAGATACGATTCATATTTTTTCTGGAATCTTCCATCCAGAACTTTCGTTATACTTATTTCCGGGCGTGTCTGAAGTTCTCTTTTTTCAACCGGAGAATAGGTTCTCTGATGCGACAGTGCTTCTTTTCCTGCCAGGCCGAGGAGAAGCACCATAAAAATCACACCCGGCAGCCGTTTGAATATCCGTATCATAATTTTCTCTATTTGTACAGTTTACTGATGGCTTTTACGGCCTTTTCATTCTGCTTTTTATATGCAGCAATCACTTTGTCCTCGGACTGTTCCTCCTGCTTGTTGCTGATTGTTCCAAGCATGATAAAGCATACATAGTTTCCTTTTACATAAACTTTGGAAGCCTGAATCTTTAACTGGTTCATCGGGTACTGACAGGTATCCTGTATCAGTTCCTCCCTGTATTTTTTTAATGCCGACCGGATTTTCTTTTTGGAAGCTGCATTCTTTGCTTTTACAATAACCAGTGTGTCTGCATTTGCGCTGATCATCGGCACCTCCGCAATCGCAGCACTGTACCATTTGGAAGAAATTCCGTAGCGTTCCTTCAATTCTTTCTTTGATACTTTTTCACTTGGGATATAATCATCCCCATACGCTTTCTTTACAGCATTGTATACTTTTTGTATGGATGGGGTTTTCTTCCCTTTCTGCGTGGATGCTTCTACCGTCACCGGTGCTTCCCATGCATTTTCCGGTGCATATATTCCTGTCACACAGGCAAGCACCAGTATCATTGCCACAATTTTCTTTTTCATTCGCCATTCTCCTTCCAGATCCTGTATATTTTCATTCTTATCGTGAAACCACCTGTAATCTGGTTTCCGCACTATCCTACTACAGATCTTTTGTTTTTGTCAAAAGGTATTTTATGGAATTAATAAAAACTTCCGCTGTATGATACAACCGCGTTGTCTGTACCTGATTGGAACGGTCTTTCTCCAGTTCTCCCTGCTCTTTCATTTCACTTTCCCTCCGGATTCCGGACATCTCAAACTGCGACAAAGAAAGATCCGGTGTATATGCAACATGGATATCTGCCGGTTCCTGCATGGCATCCTGCATCTCCTGCAGATGCTCTTCGATCTGTTTTGCGGTCTCTTCGCTGCCTGTCACAATTGTTCCAGAAATACGGTCTGATTTTACCTGAAAAGATGCCGTAATCTTTCCTGCCTTTTCTCCATCCAGAAAAATATCCACAAGACCCTTTTTCTTTTTTCCTCTTACGATTTTTAAAGAAACCCCGGTGACAGAATCTCCTGTCTGCATCGGAATCACATAACATTCTTCCTGCGATTGTTTCGCACCAATCTGAAACTGTGCGGTCATCTGGCGCATTTCCCGGATATCAATCGTGCGGACATCCGGATCTTCTACGATCATCGTATCCATCACATGCTCTGCCACATCCGCAAGCGTCTCCATGGCATCTGCAAGATCCGAAGGATTCTCAAGGGCTTTTGAAAACTGTTCAAGTACCTGCTCTTTCATCTCTGCAATCTCTGTCATGGAATCTTTGGAAACATGATCTTGCTGAAACAACCGCTCCATCATCCGGTTTGGTTTGCGCAGCATTTCCGATGCTGCCATGACATTTATCATACTGTTTGGAATATCATACCGCTCCAGATAGGTATATACGTCTTCCGGTGTTTCTGCAAGCTGCTGATACTGCGCAAGCTGTTCCTGCCGATAGCATTTTTCCGCTTCCTGTTCCCCAACGGATTCATCCATCTGCCGGAGTGCCTCTGACAGTTGTTCCGGAGACATATTCTGCCACTTTTCTTCTCCCAGACGGGAAAGTTTTTCCGGTGAAATATGTTCCATCACATCGCGCAGACAATTCTGCTGGAACGCAGCCGAGATCTGCTCGTCAATTTTCGGACCTTCTGCTGTGCTGTCAACTCCGTCAAAATCATCGTCCACCTGATAATCCAGACCACTCTTTTTTTCTGAACGCACAGCACGCAAAAGGTTTCGCATCGTCACGTCCGATCCCTGATTCATCAGAAATCCAAGTGCTGCCCCATCTCCTTTTTCCACCTGTGCGATCAGACGGTAAATGCCGATATAACTGCTGCGCTCTTCCTCAGAAATCTCATGATTCTGCTCCAGTTTCCACAGATATTTGCTAAACCGTTCCTGCTCCTGTGTTCCGTTCTCCTGCTGAATCTCCTGTGCCGCCTGATTCAGCTGCTCCATAGTCATATCCAGTGGATTTTCCCCACGGCGGATCATTTCCAGCGCTACTGCCGGTTTCATATTAGAAAACGCACGCTGCATCTGCTCATCCAGTGCTTTTACTTCCATAATATTTTCCGGTGTAATTTCGGTATTGTTATATGCCAGTATCCGCACTGCACGGCGGTTTGTTTCACTTGTATCCAGCTGCAGATCCTGTAAAATATCGTCCACATTGGAAAATGCTTTTGTTATGGAATCCCCCATGTCACTGCGCGGAGCAGTCATCAGTGTTTCATAACTTTCATTTGCCTGTGCAAATACGCGCTGCATCTGCGCTCCGGCATCATGAATCTCCTGAACGGAATCATCCGCATCCACCTGCCCGATTACATATGCCGGCTGCTGTTTCAGTTCGGCAAACACATCCATGGTTTCTGCCATAAGATCCACATTTTTTTCACTTGGCTCAACTCCGGCACCGGCAAGCAGGTCTTTATAGTATTCTCTCTCCTGGGATTTTAAATCCTCGACCAGATCCGCCAGCGGTGTCAGATCCATCTCTACGCCTGCTTTTTCCATCGCCACGGATGCCTCACTGGTCATTACCAGACGTGCTTCCTCCATCTGTCTGCGTGCAGTAATCATGGAAGCATCTGCCGGACGTTTTCCTACCGCAATTGCCTTCGCCATGGAATCCACGATCTGGTTCCAGTCTATATGATCGGTCTGCAGATCGTCCGATAATCCCTGCAGATCTGTCAGATACTGCAGATTTTCCGGTGTAAGGGGAATCTGGTTTGCCACCAGCCACTTGCTGTTGTCCACCGCATGTTCGTCATCGGAAAGACCTGCTTCTGCAATAATCTCACGAATCTGCGGCATCAGGGACCCAAAATCAATTCCGCTCTGCTCCGGCTCCACAATATTTTCTGCGCTGCTGCTGTAATTGGACAAATACAGATTGCGGATGGTCGGCTCCATATCATTTTTCAGAAGATAACTCATCGCCTGTTTCGTGATTTCCGGAATCGAGGCAGCCTGTGCCAGTGCCTCCGCACTGTCCTGCACATTTTCCTCCGTTGCCGGCAGGTCGTTTGCCGCAAGAGAGTCCATGATCTGCTGCGTCACAACCGGACTTCCAGTGATCTCCTCTAACTGTTCCTTTGTGAGTGTTCCACCCATGGAAGACACATCCACTCCGGCTTTTGCCAGAGCCGCTTTAATCTTGTCTGTCACGGTAATAATGGTATGGCTGTCTGCATCGGAAATGGAAAATCCGTCCTCTTCCATCTTCTTTAAATCTTCTGTGGAAGTGGTATTTGCCACTACAGCGATTTCGTTGCTGCGCGCCTGTCCCGAAGAAATCTCCTGCCCTGCAATTTTTTCCGCTACTGTCTTTTCTTCCTGCCCCTGCTTTGCCGGGTTGGAATACGTTGCCATATCGATATTTCCAGCCTCGGACACCGCAGTTTTCTGCTGCACATAGGCTTCCTGTCCGCCAAAAGCTGCAACCGCTCCGGCATCCGGCATATTTGCCTGATAAGCCGCAATTGCCCTGTTACTGTTATCGCGTTTTGCATTCCGCGTTACATCTTCCCATATATTTTTCTGCTCAACCTGCATGTATTGCCTCCGTACCATTACATTTTACGTTATAACATGTATCGGCAGGTTATCCCGGAAGCTAAAGGGGAAGATCCATATAAAAAGATCCGGAGTTTTCACCAGATCTTTTTTCCTGATTTACGATTGTTTCATTGCCTCTTCATATTCTGCTAATGTATATTTGATAAGAATTTTTTCTTTTGGCACGCCAAGTTCGACCATGTTTCGAATGGATGATATGCGCTCTTCACGCCGGCCTGTTTCCCGACCTTCACGCAATCCTGTTTCCCGATGCTCTTCCCATGCTTTACACAAATCTACCACCTCTTTCTCATCCTCACATGCTATTTCAATCCCGGTAAAAAGACAGATCGCCGCCACAGTTTCTGAATCCAGCCGGGAAAACTTTTCCGGATATTTGCCAAGCAGTTCCTGCACTTCCTGCTCACTTTCGGATGCCCGGATAAACTGCAGCAACTGTCCAACTTCTGTCCGGAATACGGAAAAATCTTCGATTTCCTGTGGAGCCAGCAGATTGATCCGGTAATCCGGTATCCACGGCTTTAATTCTTCATCTAATGTGCCAAACATCTCGTGCAGGCTTCGCGGTCCATCCCATGCTTCTGCTCCAAGATACACCGTAATCGTAATAACCGGAGTCAGGGTGTCATTCCTGTGAAACCCTGACAAAAATTCTGGTTTTGTTCCCCATTTCTTTTCCTTTTTGTGTCGTTTTCCAGCCTCCCTGACCTGTGCCCCATAATTTAACCCGGCATAAACCATGTCCTTTACCGGCATTGCATAATGAATATCGCTTTGCAGCTCTGCCCCAATCAAAACCAGATAGACATTTTGATTTTTCTTGATTATAACACGTTTTAATAAATCTCTCCACTTCTGAAATGAAATTTCTTTTCCATCCATTCCAAGCACCGATAACAACTCCGTTGTGTCAGTTGCTTCAAGTGCTTCTGGCAGGATGACCGTTCTACCTCCAAACAGTACCGCATTACACATATCTGCAAAACGTCTGTTATCGGCAAAATACTCGTTTGCCTTTCGGTCTTTTGCCCCCATACATCTTCTCCTTTGTGATGTCCTGCTATTTAATTTTCTGTTACACTGGGTATATCGGGATGAAACTCCCATGACTGATTCCGGTCATAAAATATACTTTCCTTTTATGACCGGAACCTATGTGATAAGATTACCGTATTTTCCTGCTGCTGTCAATCTTTTAGCGTCTTTTATTTTCCAACAAATACAATTTTGTTATCCTGCCAATAGTTAATATCGTATTCCAGTTCAATATGTTTGGAGTCTTTCGGGACTTCAAAATAAACCGTTCCTTCCGTCTGTCTTCCTGCGGATAAGGTTGCGTCAAGACCACTGTCATCCCCGATCCACTGCTGGTCTGCCTTGCTGTTGTCTGCATAACATTCCCAGTCCATCATTGTCGACACATTCTGATCGGTATCCGATGTATTTTCAAACTTAAACTTGAACTGCCAGTATTCGTACCCTTTTTTTGGTGTGATGTATTCATTATCACTCTTATATTTTCCTGCCGAAACAAATGTAATTTTAAAATCTTCTGTTTCTACAACATCGCCCACCTGAAAAACATTGCTTTTGTCCTGAGTTTCTGTATCGTCTGTTTTCTTATTTTCAGAAGATGTCTGCTTGTCATCCGAAGGTGTCTGGCTGATCTTCTGTGGGTTCTTATCCTTATCATCCCCACCCCCGCTGATTGCGGCAATGACAATGATCACAATGACTGCTATCACAATCCATTTTCCAATCCCTCCCTGCTTCTTCCGGCAGTTCGGACACACCTTCGCTTTCTTTGGGATTTCCGATTTGCAGTATTTGCACACTTTTGTTTCCTTTTCTTCTGCCATATTCCTTCCTCCTCGTTTGTAATTAACTGACTCTATTATACCGTATCTGTCTTTCATCCATTCGGTTCTCAACCATAAAAAATAGCTTCCGCATATGATTGGCATCCGTCATATGCCAATCATACCAGAAGCTGTTTTTTTATGGTCTGCCCACAGCAGACATTTTCTATTTATTTTCCCACAATATGCATGACATCCACGCGCAAATAGTTCTCAATTGCATACCCTCCCACGAAAAATACAAGGCTAAGCACCAGTTCCAGAATAATTTTTGCTGCCACAGGCATTCTGGAAAACGGATAGATTTTTTGATTCCATGAGCCGTAATTGGTCAGCACAGCCATTGGAAGCCAGAGATAGATACCCAAAGACAAAGCTTCCAGCAGCATGGTCGCAGTATTTTTATTGCACTCTGCGATACTGCCAATACTGTAAATTCCCCAAAAGGCATATCCCAGACAGGCAGTCACCTTTTTCCATGTTTTTCCTGTGCGGAAACCGGGAAGCGGCAACAAAATCTCTGACAGTTTCTGCTTTCGCTTTTTTGTGGCAAGTGCCCTTCGCATTTCATCTGCGGTCTGAAACCGCTGTTTTGCATCTATTGCCGTTGCTTTTAAAATAATTTTCTGCATATTCTGCGAACCATTGTATAAGCCGTCCCCCGGTAATTTCCCGGTCAGCATTTCATTGCATAGTACCCCTACAGCATATAGGTCTGTCCTTGCATCCGACTGGTGAAATCCAAATTGTTCAGGTGCTGCATATCCAACGGTTCCAAGTACCACGGTATCTTTTCCCTGTTCTTTTTTGACTTCGCGGGCAATTCCAAAATCAATCAGTTTTACAATGCCGTCATCTGAAATCATGATATTCCCGGCAGTAATGTCCCTGTGGACAATGCCAAGCGCATGTACCTGTCCCAGTACTTCCAGAATATCCGCCATATAATCTTTCACACGTTCTTCTGCAAACACGCCATAATATTCCAGATACTGCTGCACGGAAATCCCCGAAATATAGCCGGTAATCAGAATTCCCCTTTCCTCTCCTGCTGCAAAATCGTATATGTTTTCCAGATGCTCATTGCGAATGGCAATCAGCTTTTCATAAACAGGGATTACAGAAGCTGCTACATATTTCTTTACAAAAATTCTCCCGTTATCACGGTTTTTTGCAAGAAAGATATCCTGTTCCCCAAGCGGACAAATCGTTTCATACGTTTCATCCAGATACCCATATTTCATATCCTGATTCATATTTGACAGTTATAAAGAAATTATATATGTCTTTTTGACTATCTTTTTATATCTTCTTAAATGTCCGCAAAG
>ENA-OPDA01000996-OPDA01000996.1-human-gut-metagenome-genome-assembly--contig:-NODE-996-length-19600-cov-2.748273_pt1 | contig 19600 bp, 23 predicted proteins | sample MGYA00241253_ERZ501486 | MGnify/ENA primary metagenome ERZ501486 (study PRJEB25962, sample SAMEA2042510) | human gut metagenome | biome: human gut; feature: human-associated habitat; material: faeces... | reverse complement strand
TTATTTAATTTTACTGCAGATGGTAGAGTTGATTTTAGAGAGCTTGCTAAGAAACTTGCAAGTATATATCATACAAGAATTGAATTAAGACAAATAGGTGCTCGTGATAAAGCTAAAGAAATTGGTGGAATTGGTGTTTGTGGCGGAGAACTTTGTTGTCTTAGATTTTTGAAAAAAATGGATACAATTAGTATGAATATGGCTAAAAATCAAAATTTAGCATTAAATCCTTCTAAGATAAATGGATCTTGTGGAAGGCTTCTTTGTTGTTTAGCATATGAAGATGAAACTTATATTGAAGCAGCTAAAAAGCTACCTAAAGTTGGAGATAAAATTAAAACTAGAAGTGGTGATGCTCAAGTTTTAAGTGTTGATATAATAAATCATCGAGGAAAAATTTTATTAGATGGAGAAAGAATAAATTATGATTTCGAAAGTGAAGAATGATTTATTTGATTATCCAAATAGATACATTATGCAAATAAAAGATGGATTTAAGTTTTCTTTAGATTCTTTATTGTTAGCAGAGTTTGTAAATATTAGAAAAAGTGATAAGATTATTTTGGATATGTGTACTGGAAATGCTCCGATTCCTTTAATTTTAAGTTTAAAAACAGATGCTTTAATTGTAGGATTTGAAATTCAAAAATATATTAGTGATTTGGCTCAAGAGTCTGTAATACTCAATGGATTAAAAGATAATATTAGAATAATAAATGATGATATAAAAAATATAAATAAATATTATAAAACGGGAACATTTGATATAATAACATGTAATCCCCCATATTTTAAAACTAGTGAGGATGGTTATAAAAATAAAAATGATTATTTAACACTTGCAAGACATGAAATAACAATTGATTTAGAGAGTTTGTTTAGTATAGCAAAGAGTTATTTAAAAGATAATGGGGTTTTTTGTTTAGTTCATCGTGCTGAAAGATTAGATGATATTATGTATTTGGGAAGAATAAATAATTTAAATGTAAAAGATTTACAATTTATATCTACTAAAAATGGAAGTATTCCAAATACAATATTAGTTAAATGTGTTAAAAATAGTAAACCAGGTGTTAAATTAAGAAAAGAAATTTGTGTTGATAACCTTAGTACTTATCAACATATATTTGAAAGTAGGTGAAATAAATGAAACTTATTGTGGGATTAGGTAATCCTGACAAAGAATACGATAAGACTAGACATAATGTTGGCTTTATGGTAATTGATAATTATTTGGGTAGTGTTAATTGGTCAAATAAGTTTAATGCTTTATATTGTGAAAAAGTAATTAATGGAGAAAAAATTATTTTTGTTAAACCATTAACATATATGAATAATTCAGGTAATGCAGTAGGAGAATTTGTTAGATATTTTAATATAGATAATAAAGATATTTTAGTTATTCAAGATGATTTAGATTTAAATGTCGGTGATTATAAATTAAAAATGCATTCTTCAAGTGGGGGTCATAATGGAATTAAATCAATCATTGCATCTTTAGGTAATCAAGATTTTCCGCGCTTAAAAGTTGGTATTGGAAGTGTTAAAAAAGATGAAGTTATTGATTATGTTCTTGGTAGATTTAGTAAATCTGAGTTAGAAGTTCTAAATGAACTTTTTAATACTTTTGATAAAATAATTAATTCATTTATAAATGAAGGAATAGATAAAACAATGAATGTTTATAATACTAAATAAGAGGTAATATGAATTTTTTAGATGAATATTTTAAATATGAAATTGGTACAGAAATATCTGGTTTAACTCATGAGTTAAACGTTTTTTACGTTCAAAAATTATGTGAAAAATATGATAGAAATATAATTGTTCTTACAAGTTCTTTATTTGAAGCTAATAAGATATATGATAGTTTGGTTAAAATACATGATAATACATTATTGTTTCCAATGGATGATTTTTTATCTTCGATGATTGTTGCAAGTAGTCCAGAACTTAAGTATAAAAGATTAGAAACTTTAGATAAATTAAAAAGTGATAAAAAATATATAATTGTTACTAATTTAATGGGGTATTTGAAATATTTACCTAGTGCTAATATTAAAAATTATATAGATATTAAACAAAATGATGTTATTAAAAGAGATGTTTTAGCTGAAGAAATAAATAAATTAGGTTATCATAGAGAGTCTTTGGTTACAATGTCTGGAGAATATGCTGTTCGTGGGTTTATTTTAGATTTATACCCAATAGATTATGAACATCCAATAAGAATTGAATTTGATGGAAATATTATAGATAATATTAAATATTTTAATGAAAATACTCAAATGTCGACGGAAGAAACAAATAAAATTAAAATTAAAGCTATTGATGAAATGCCATCAGATGATAAGAATTCTTTATTTGATTATGCTAAAAATCCTTTAGTGGTTTATGTCGATAAATCTCAAATTGAGGCAACATATACACATTTATATGATGATATTATTGAATATAAAGAAGCAAATGATATCAAAGAAGATTTAATGTATTCTTTAGATGATATTAAAGATAATGATAAAATATTTATTAATTTATTTTCAACTGATGGTATTGATTTAAAAGCCCAAAGTATAATAAATTATAAAGAAAATTTTCTAAAGTTAGAAAGTGATTATAATAAATGGATTAAAGAAGGAAAAATTGTTTATTTTTATTTAAGTAATAATAATGAAAAGAAACAATTATTAAAAATAATTCCTAGTGCTCACATTATTATGAAAGAATTAGAACATGGATTTATATTAGATAAATATGTAATTATTTCTGAAAATGATATTGAAGATGTTAAAGTAACTCACGGGGTTTATAAAAATAATTTTCATGTTGGTAAAAAAATTAAAGATTTTAATCAATTAGAAAAAGGAGATTATGTAGTTCATATTTCTCATGGTATTGGTATTTATCAAGGAATTACAACACTTTCTGTTCGTGGAGTTCAAAAAGATTTTTTAACTATTTATTATGAAGGTACAGATAAAATATATGTTCCAGTTGAAAAAATAGATTTAATATATAAATATACTTGTAAAGATGGTGTTAAACCTAAACTTAATAAGCTTGGAAGTACTAATTGGGAAAAAACTAAGAAATATATTTCTGAGAAAGTTAAAGATATTTCAAGAGAGTTAATATTACTTTATAAAAAAAGATTAGAATTAAAAAAGAAACCTTATAAAGATTATCCAGAAGAAGAAGTATTTGCAAGTGAATTTAAATATAATTTAACTCCAGACCAAAAAAAGGCTGTTGTGGAAATTAACAATGACTTAAAGAAAGATAATCCAATGGATAGATTACTATGTGGGGATGTAGGTTTTGGTAAAACAGAAGTTGCAATGAGAGCAATGTTTAAGGCAGTTTTAAATAATGAACAAGTTTTATATTTGTGTCCAACTACAATACTTTCAAAACAACAATATAATGTTGCAAAAGAAAGATTTAAAAATTGGCCGATAGAAATAGCACTTTTAAATCGACATGTAAGTGCACGAGAAACTCATAGAATACTTGAGAATTTAAAAAAAGGTAAAATTGATATATTATTTGGGACACATAGAATACTTAGTGATGATATTGTTTGTAAGAATTTAGGTATGCTTGTAGTTGATGAAGAGCAAAGATTTGGTGTTACCCACAAAGAAAAAATTAAAACTATGAAAAGTGATGTTAATGTTTTGACACTTAGTGCAACTCCGATACCTAGAACTTTAAAAATGGCTATGTCTGGCCTTAGAGATCTATCAGTTATTGATACACCTCCAGTTAATAGATATCCAGTTCAAACTTATGTAGCTGTTGAAGATGACTTTTTAATTAAAGATGCTATTTATAAGGAGCTTGCTAGAAAAGGTCAAATATTTATTCTTTATAATAGGGTGGAAACTATTGAAAAATATATGAACCATATTCATGAGTTAGTGCCTGATGCTAAAATAAATTTTGCACATGGAAAAATGGAAAAAGATGAACTTGATAATATAATGACATCTTTTATAAATAATGAATTTGATATTTTGATTTGTACAACAATAATTGAAAGTGGAATTGATATTCCAAATGTAAATACATTAATAATTCATGATGCTGATAATTTTGGTTTAAGTCAACTTTATCAAATTAGAGGTCGTGTTGGTCGTAGTAATAAAATTGCTTATGCTTATTTAATGTATGAAAAAAATAAAATGTTAAATGATATTGCCATTAAAAGACTTAATACTATCAAAGAATTTACGGAACTTGGTAGTGGATATAGAATAGCCATGAGGGATTTAAGTTTAAGAGGTGCTGGAGATATATTTGGAGCTTCTCAGGCTGGATTTGTTGATAGTGTTGGTATTTCTTTATACATGAAAATGATTGAAGATGAAATTAAACGTCAACAAGGAGAATTTGCCCCAGAAGAAGATAAAGAAACTCAAGCTTTAATTAATGTAAGTACTCATATTAGTGATACTTATGTAACAGATGAAGATATTAAAATTGAAATACATCAAAAAATTAATGAAATTGATTCTTATGAAAAGATGTTAGAAATTAAAAATGAACTTGAAGATAGATTTGGTAAGGTTACTGCTGATATGCTTGTTTATATGTATGAAGAATGGTTTGAAAAACTAGCTAAGAAATATAATATTAAACAAGTTGTTCAAACTGATAGAAGTATTGAGATTACTTTACCAGAAGATGTATCAAGTAATATTAAAGGCGATAAACTTTTAATTGAAGCTATGAACTTATCAAGAAGTTTTAATATAAAATATGTTAATAAGAAAATTAGTATTTTACTTTATACTAAAGATTTACCTAAACATTTTATATTTTATATAGTAACTTTACTTGAAAAGATACTTTAATACATAAAAAATTCAATTTGCTCCACAATAAGTAATGAAGTGGAGTGAATTTTTTTGAAACAAACTGGTGTAACAAGAAAAATAGATGAACTTGGAAGAATAGTTATTCCTAAGGAAATTAGAAAGAATTTGGGGATTAGAGATGGTGAGGCTTTAGAAATATTTACTAGTGAAGATAGTATAATATTAAAAAAATATTTTGAGGTTAGAAAATATGAAGATTTAAGTAGTAAGTTATGTGAACTTATTAAGAATATTTATAATGTTGATTTAGTAATTACGGATAGAGAAAAGGTTATTACTTCATCAAATAAAGAAATTGTGGAAAACACTAAACTTAATAACAAATTTTTAGAACTTATTGATAATAGAGAAATTTTTATAAGTAGAGAGTTATTAACAATAAATTTTGGAATAGATGTAAGTGGTTATTTTACAGTAATACCAATTATTGCATCGAGTGATTCATTGGGTCTTGTTATTTTAATAAGTGCAAATGGAAGTGACTATACTTCTTTAGGAAAGTTACTAGCCAAGATTATTGCTGATAAAATTGATATATTTTAACTTGAATTAATTGTTAATATGTGTTAAACTATGTTTAGTTTAACGAAGAAGGAAAGAGTAGGTATCTTAGTTTCATAGAGATTTCTTGGTTGGTGGAAAAGAAAAAATGAAGATATACGAACATGGCTCTGGAGTTAAAATCGGGTAATTACGTTAAAGATTTTAAGTTGCATGATAAATCATGAATTAAGGTGGTACCGCGGGTTATACTCGTCCTTAGTTTGTGATTTTTTTATTGGAGGCATTTATGAGAAAATTTGAAAAAATTAGTTATCCTGAATTTGTTAAAGTCTTTGGTGATAATAAAACTTTATATGATGATTATATGCTCCCTTTAAGAGGGACAAAGTATAGTGCAGGTTATGATTTTTTTGCTATAAAAGATTATGTTATAAAACCAAATGAAATTTTAAAAATACCAACTGGTTACAAAGCAACATTTGAAAGTGATGAAATGCTAATGATTGTAGTTAGAAGTAGCATGGGTTTTAAATATAATGTTAGACTTACAAATCAGGTGGGAATAATTGAAAGTGATTATTATAATAATCCAGATAATGAAGGACATATGTGGGTTTGTCTTCAAAATCATGGAGATAAAGAATATATAATTAATAAAGGAGATGCTTATGCTCAAGGGATTTTTGTTAAATTTTTAACAACAGATGATGATTGTGTTAATAAAACAAGAGTTGGCGGGCTAGGCAGTACAAATAAAAAGAAAGAAGGAAATGAAAATGAATAAAAAATATTATATTACTACACCAATATATTATCCAAGTGCGGATTTTCATATTGGACATTGTTATACAACTATTATTGCAGATGCTATTGCAAGATATAAAAGATTAAATGGTTATGATGTGTTTTTCCAAACAGGAACTGATGAACACGGAGCAAAAATTGAACAAAAAGCTAAAGATGCTGGTGTTACCCCAAAAGAATATGTTGATGTTATAATTGAAAATGCTAAAAATTTATGGAAAAGTTTAAATATCTCATATGATTATTTTATTAGAACAACTGATGAAAATCACGTAAAAGCTGTTCAAAAAATATTTAGAAAATTATATGACCAAGGAGATATTTATAAAGGTTCTTATGAAGGACTTTATTGTGTTCCTTGTGAATCTTTTTGGACAGAAACTCAACTTGTTGATGGTAAATGTCCAGATTGTGGTCGTGAAGTTAAAACTGTTACTGAAGAAGCTTATTTCTTTAAGTTATCTAAGTATCAAGATAAATTAATTGAATTATATGATAAAAATCCAGAATTTATTTTACCAGTTTCAAGAAAAAATGAACTTGTAAATAACTTCATTAAACCAGGACTTGAAGACTTATGTGTTTCAAGAACTTCAGTTAAATGGGGAATTCCAGTAGATTTTGACCCAAAACATGTTATTTATGTATGGATTGATGCTTTATCAAACTATATTACATCATTAGGTTATCCAGATGAAAATGCTCCATTGTTTAAAAAATATTGGCCAGCAGACCTACATTTAGTAGGTAAAGAAATCACAAGATTTCATGCTATTATTTGGCCTGCACTTCTTATGGCTTTAGGAATTGAAATACCTCATCAAGTGTTTGGTCATGGATGGTTAATTATTAATGGTGGAAAAATTTCTAAATCATTAGGAAACTATAAAGACCCCAGAGAATATATTGATGCTTATGGAGTTGATGCCGTTAGATATTTTGCTTTAAGAGAGGTATCTTTTGGTAGTGATGGCGCTTTCTCTGAAGAAGCATTAATTAATAGAACAAATGCTGATTTGGTAAATAACTTAGGAAATTTAGTTAATAGAACAATAAGTATGAGCCATAAATACTTTGATGGTGTGGTAGAAAATCCAAAAGTAAATGAAGAAATAGATACTGATTTAATTAGTGCTGTTACAAGTTTAAAAGCAAAAGTTGATGAAAAAATGGCTGGTTTAAAAGTAAATGAAGCTTTAGAAGAAATATTTGAAGTATTAAAAAGATGTAATAAATATATTGATGAAACTACACCATGGATACTTGCTAAAGATGAAACAAAACATGATAGATTAAAAACAGTTTTATATAATATTTTAGAAGGTATTAGAGTATGTGCTATACTTCTTGAACCATTTATTAATGTTACAAGTGAAAAGATATTAAATGAACTTAATACAAATGAAAGAAGTATTGAAAGCATAAGTGAATTTGGTAATTTAGAATGTGGAATTACTTTAAATAAGCCAGAAATATTATTTAATAGGATTGAAGTTAATGAATAATTATTTTGTTGATACACATTGTCATGTATTTAAATCTGATTATGAAAATATAGATGAAGTTTTAAAAAATGCAATTAATAATCATATAAAATATGTCATTAATAATGGAAGCAATAATGAATTTAATAAAGAAGTATTAGATTTAATTCTAAAATATCCGAATATGTATGGTGCAATTGGAATTCATCCAGAAGATGTTGATGGTGCAACACAAGAAGATATTAAGTTTATTGAAGTTAATTTAAGTAATGAAAAAATTGTTGCAATTGGTGAAATTGGATTGGATTATTATTATACAAAAGAAAATAAAGAGAAACAAATAAAGTTATTTGAAACACAGTTAGCTTTAGCAGAAAAATATAATATACCTGTAATTGTTCACTCTAGGGATGCAACTGAAGATACAATTAATTCTTTAAAGAAATTTAAATGTAAAGGTGTAATACATTCTTTTTCGGGTAGTTTAGAAACTGCAAAAATTTATATTAAAATGGGTTATTTATTGGGGGTAAATGGAGTTATTACATTTAAAAATTCTAAGATAAAAGAAGTAATTAAAGAAGTTGGACTTGAAAATGTTGTTTTAGAAACTGATAGTCCATATCTTACTCCAGAACCTTTTAGGGGAAAACAAAATAATCCTGGACATGTATTTGAGGTTGCTAAGTTTGTAGCTGATTTATATAATATTTCATTAGAAGAATTAGCAGAACAAACGAATAAAAATATTACAAATATGTATAAAAAGATGAAGTTAGATTAATTCTTAACTTCATCTTTTTCTGACTAATTTAAAGTTTAAATGATTTTCTGTAAAAAATTGTCAATTGCTTTATTACTATATTAATGTTATAATTTAGGTATCCAGTGAGAGGTGGATATTGAATGAAAGTAGTAAATTATTTCGTTAGAATGTCAATTGTTATATTTATGCTTATTATTGCTAAAAGTAGTTCTGATATAAAAATGGCTGTTGTTGAAAATGATAATTTAAATAAAACTGTTAATATTACAACAATGGCTATGAAAATAATGGAAGTTGAAGATGTTATAAAATATACTCCGATAGCTACATATACTGGAGATTTAACTGGTTATGCTTATAATTGCCCATTATGTAATGGTACTCTTGGGTGTATGCCCAAATATAATATTAAAGATGGAACAACTACATATAAAGATTATGAATATGGTGAAGTTAAAATTGTTGCTTCAAGTAAGAATTTAGCTTGTGGTTCTATTGTTAGATTTAACAGTAGTAGAGTTGGTGAAGGTGAACAATTTGCAATAGTACTTGACCGTGGTGTTGGAGGTTATGCACTTGATTTACTTACACCGAGTGAAGATTATGCTTCTAGATATATTGGAAGAAGTCAAATAACATATGATGTTTTAAGGAGCGGGTGGGAATAAACCCCATCCGAATTTTTTTATGAAAGCAAAGAAAAGTTTAGGACAAAATTTTTTAATAGATAATGAAGTAATCAATAAAATAATTGATGAAGTTTCAGCATGTAAAGATGATTTAATTATTGAAATAGGACCAGGTAGAGGAGCCCTTACAAGTAAGCTTAAGAATAAAGGATGTAATGTAATAGCATATGAACTAGATAGAGATTTATGTAACATATTAAAAAAGTTTGAAGATGATAAATTACATGTAATATATGGTGATTTTTTAAAAAGTAATATAAAAGAAGATATAAAAAATATTAAATATAATAATTTGTATTTAGTTGGTAATCTTCCTTATTATATTACAACACCGATTATAGAACATATTATTGATGAAAATATAGAGTTTAGTAAGTTTACAATAATGATACAAAAAGAAGTTGCTGATAGATTTATGGCTAGGGTTGGCACAAAAGAATATGGTTATATTACTTTGGTTTTAAAATATTATTTTGATATAAGTAAAGTTTGTGATGTATCTAAGTATGCTTTTAATCCAGTTCCTAAAGTAGAAAGTAGTGTTATTAGTTTTGTACCAAAAAAAGAAAAAATAGATATTGATGTAGAAGGATATTTTAAGTTTTTAAAAAATATATTTAGACAAAAAAGGAAGAATGTTAGAAATAATTTAAATGGTTTATATGACTTAGATAAGGTCTTGGAAGTGTTAAGTAAATATAATTTAGATTTAAGTGTTAGAGCAGAAGGATTATCTGAAGAAATATTAGTGGATATTTATAAAAATGTTACTCGTTAGAGTAATTTTTTTTTGTTTTTATCATAAACTTTAATGGTGATATTTATTTTGAATATAGTAAAAGGTGATTATGTAACTAGAAATAGTTATAATAATGATACTGTTTTTAAAGTAATTAATATAAAAAATGGCATTTATTATTTAAAAGGTGTAGAAGTAAGATTAGTTGCTGATGCAGAAGTAACTGACTTAAGAAAAGAAGAAAATATAAATGAAGAAGATGTAATTGATGATATTGATTTATTAGAAGATAATTTAGATAGAGGAGAATTTTTTTATTTACCAGCGAAAGCTTTACATATTGACTCAGATGAAGAATATTTATCGAGATGTTTAAAATTTTATAAAAGAAATGGTATTATGGCAGTGGGTAAAAAAATTAATGAAAAAAATGTGTATGAACAATTACCAATGCTTTTAAAAGAATTTAAACCTGATATTGTTGTAATTACTGGACATGATGCTTATTACAGAAAAAAAGGAGATGCTAAAGATATTAAAAATTATAAGAATTCTCTTTATTTTGTTAAAGCTGTAAAGGCTGCGAGAAATTATGAAAAAAGTCATGAAAAATTAGTTATTATTGCTGGAGCATGTCAAAGTGATTATGAAGAACTAATTAAAGCAGGAGCTAATTTTGCATCAAGTCCTAAAAGAGTTAATATACATGCCTTGGACCCAGCGATTATTGCAAGTACAGTAGCTTTAACAGAGAGAAATAAAGAAATTGATTTGAAAAAATTACTTGAGAAAACTAAATATAAAGAAGATGGAATGGGAGGTCTTATTTGTAATGGCCTTATGTATGTTGGATATCCAAGATAAGGAGAGATAATGAATATAAATATAATTAAACATGAGATACATAGTAAATTAAATAGAAAAGTTATGGTATCTGTTTATGGAATGCGAAATAGAGTTAGTAGATTAGAAGGAATTTTATATAAAACATATCCTAATTTGTTTACAGTTTTAGTAGATGGAGAAGAAAAAAGTTTTTGTTATAGAGATGTTATAACTGGAGATGTAAAAATAAAATATTTATAAATTATTAAAAATATCTTGCAAAAATTTAAATAATGTTTTACAATTAAGTTAGTAATACATCATAAGGAGGTTAAGATTATGGAAATTACAAAACTAGAAATTTATAGAAGAGAAAAGGAAGGTTCAAGATTAAAAGCTTTTGTTGATTTTACCCTAGATGATTGCTTAGCAGTAAGAGGGGCTAAAATTATTGAAGGAAATTCAAGAGTATTTGTTTCTATGCCTGGTAAATTAAATAAAGAAGGTAAAGAGGAAAATGTTGTTTTTCCAACTAATAAAGAAACAAGAGATAAATTTGAAAAAGTTATATTAGATGAATATAATAAACTATTAGATAAGGAAGTTAGTGAATAACTTCTTTTTTAGTACTATAAATTTTGGGGTTGACATATAATGTATATGTGGTATAATTAAATCCGTCGCTTAAAAAGGAGTGAAGAAATTATGTTATATAGTATACAATATGTTTATGGTAAAGATAAAAAAGAAAAGAATGTTTTAGAAGGAGCAAAAGTTATTAGTTTTGATGGGCAAAAAGCTTATGTTCAAGAAATTTATGTTGGATTAGAATTTACATTAGAAGATATTTTAGAAAATAAAATTAATAGAAATGCTATTGGTGTTAAAAACTTAGATGTATTTAAAAGTAAATATGAAAAACTTGGAGCAACTGGAGTTATTTATTTTCCTGAAATTGATAAATATGAATTCTTAGAAGCTGGGGACATCGTTATTCCTTGGGTTAGTCATGAAAATGTAGAAAAATCTTTAGAAGAAGCTCTAAAACCATATAGAAAATTAGCGACTGATAAGGTTGTAAAACAAAGAGTGGCAGCTAAAAAAGCTTATGTTGAAAGTTTAGACCCAGAAGATGCCTTAGTTGAATTAAGTGGTTTATCTTTACAAAGACATGTATCAAGTAGATAGAATATTTTATCTACTTTTTTCATACAATTAATTGGTGATATATATGGGTGAAGTAAGTTTTGGAACACAAGAAGTTAAAATGGTTGATAGAAGTAATATTAGTATAACTGGTGTTAATAAGATTGTTAGTTTTGATGATGAAGAGTTTTTGATGGAAACAGTAATGGGTAATTTAAGAATATTAGGTAATGGTCTTGAGTTGTTGAAACTAGATACTGGTGATGGTAATGTAAAGATAAAAGGAAAGATTAATTCATTTATGTATATTGATGGTAAAACTAAAAATAAAGAAGAAAGTATTATAACTAAATTATTTAAATGAATAGTTATGTTCAAGTAATATCTTTCTTAGTATCTTTTATATATGGAATAGTGTTTTACTTGTTTGCAAGATTTAATAAAGTTATGTTAAGTAATAAAGATAATGTTATTAAGTTTTTAATAACATTAGTGTTTGTGTTAGATATGGTTATTTTATATATTTATATGATGTATAAAATTAATTTTGGTATGATACATCCTTATTTTGTTATTGTAGTTTTAATTGGTTATGTTGTTATGATGTTGTTATATGATAAGTGTGTTGTTTTTATTAAAAATGTTTTTTATAAGGTAAAGAGACCTCGATAGGTCTTTTTTGTAAAATAAATGTAAATAATTATAAAATAATTAAATAAGTATTTACAAGTAAGAAATAATTAACTATAATGCAGATAAGAATGGGGAGGATGTCGGATTGAAAAAGACAAGAAAAGAAAAAAAACGGCTTTTTGTTATTTCTGCCGTTATAATTCTTCTTATTGTTTCATTAGTTAGTTCTGTTGCTGGAGATTGGACTAAGATAATGGAAAATAAAAGTAAAATACAAAAGTTAAATAAAAAATATAATGAATTATTAAGTGAAGAAGAAAAATTACAAAGTGAAGTAACTAAATTACAAGATGATGATTATATACTTAGGTATGCAAAAGAAAAATTTTTGTATTCTGAAAATGGAGAATTAATTATTAGAATGAACTAAAATTCATTCTTTTTTATGATATCATCGATAAGCCCATATTTTTTGGCTTCTTTAGCACTTAGAAAATTATCACGTTCAGTATCTTCATAGATTTTTTCTAATGGTTGATTGGTATTATCAGCTAAAATTCTATTTAATTTTTCTTTTAATTTAATGATACGTTCTGCAGCGATTTTAATGTCTGTTGCTTGGCCTTGAGCTCCACCGAGAGGTTGATGTATCATAACTTCAGCATTTGGGAGGGCATATCTTTCATCACCACTGGAAAGAAGAAATGCTGCCATACTTGCACACATACCAACTCCGATAGTTATAACTTTACTTTCAATAAATTTCATTGTATCATAAATTCCCATTCCGGATGTGATAGCTCCTCCGGGAGAATTAATATAAATATAAATGTTTTCATGATTTATATTATCTAAATAAAGTAGTTCACTGATAATGATATTAGACATTGTATCATCGATTTCACCAGTTAAGAAAATAATTCTGTCTTGTAAAAGTCTAGAATATAAATCATATGCATATTCTTTATTGTTAGTCTTTGTAATTACTGTTGGAATAATATTCAAAATTGATCACCTAAGTAAATAATAGTAAATATTGTTGATTTTTATTCACAAATTTAAAAAAAATTGATATAATTATAAAGAATAGAGGTTGGTTAGATGGATATAGTTAAAGTAACATTTAATGATAATACTGTTCACGAGTACAAAAAAGGTACTTTGTTTTATGATGCAAGTAAAGATTTTGATATGGAAAACATTGTAGGTTATAAAATTAATAATGAGGTATTTTCTTTAGATAATAAGCTTCTAGAAGATGTTAAAGTTGATTTTATAAATACTAATGATTTAATAGGTAATAGAATTTATAAAGCGGGATTAAAGTTTTTGTTTTTAGTTTCTTTACAAGAAGTTTTTAATGATTTTGATGTTGTTTATGAACATAGTGTTCCAAGGGGAATGCTGGGAGTTTTAAAAGGACCAAGGGTTTTAAGTCATGAAGATATATCAAAAATTAAAGCTAGAATGTGTAAATTAATTAGTGATAATGAAATAATTACGAAATTAAATGTATCTGCTAAAGATGCAATAAAGTATTTTAATGATAAAAAAGAGTATGAAAAAGCTAATAATATCCAAAATATAAGTGATAAGGTAGTTAATTTATATAAGTTAAAAAATAATTTAAATTATTTTTATTCATTAATGCCTTATAGTACAGGAGCTTTAGAAAAGTTTGAATTAGTTTATTTAGGAAATAATAGAATAATATTGTTATTTCCAACAACTAGAAGTAATGGTATGGTTCCTGAATATGTTCACTATGATAAAATAATTGAAAGTTTTATGGATGGTAAAAGTTGGTTAAGCAACTTAAATATGCCATATATTACTGATTTAAATAAAGATGTAGGTAATGGTAAAATTATTAATTTTATTAAATCTTGTGAATTAATGTTTAATTTAAATATAGCTGATTGTGCTAGAATTATTGAAGATAGAAAAGATATTAAATTTATTTTAATAGCAGGTCCATCTTCAAGTGGAAAAACTACCACTACAAGTAGACTGGCATCTTATTTTGAGGCTCTGGGTTATAATCCAATTAAAATAAGTTTAGATGATTATTTTGTTAATAGAGAGGATACTCCGAAAGATGAATTTGGAGATTATGATTTTGAATGTTTAGAAGCTTTAGATGTTAAGTTATTTAATGAAAATTTAAATAAGTTATTAAAAGGTGAAAGCGTTAAATTTCCTAAATATAATTTTATGACTGGTTTAAGAGAATATTATAAAGAGGAAGTAAAGATGACTGATAAAAGTATTTTCTTAATTGAAGGCTTACATGCATTAAATGAAAATTTAACTAAAGAAATTGAAGAAAAATATAAGTTTAAAATTTATTTAAGTCCTTTTATTCCTTTAAGTATAGATAAATATAATTATGTATCAACAATTGATTTAAGGTTACTTAGAAGAATAGTTAGGGATAATAGAACTAGGGGTTATGATGTAATTAAAACAATAGATAATTGGCAAAGTGTTAGAAATGGAGAAGAAAAATATATTTTCCCATATATACACCAAGCAAATGTTATTATTAATACAGCGTTAGCCTATGAAGTTGGGGTTTTGAAGGTTTATGTTGAGCCATTGCTTTTATCGGTAAGTGTTGATAGCATTTATTATGAAGAAGCAAGAAGATTAGTGGATTTTTTAAAACAATTTTTCCCAATACCGGGAGAATATGTTAATGATGAATCAATATTGCGAGAATTTATAGGAGGAAGATATAATGATTAAAGTAGCAATTAATGGTTTTGGTAGAATTGGTAGATTAGCATTTAGACAAATAGTTACACAAACTGATTTTGATATTGTGGCTATTAATGACTTGACAAGTGCAGAAGATTTAGCTTATTTAGTTAAATATGATACTGTTCATGGAAGCTTTCATGAAGATGAAATTAAAGCTGAAGGTAATGAAATAGTTGTGGCTGGTGTTAAGAGAATTAAAGTATTTAGTGAAACTGACCCAGCAAATTTACCTTGGGGAGAACTTGGAATTGATTTAGTTCTTGAATGTACTGGTAAATTTACTGCTAAGGAAGATGCAATGAAACATATTTCTGCAGGAGCTAAAAAAGTACTTATTAGTGCTCCAGGTAAAGGTGAAATGAAAACTGTTGTATATGGTGTTAATGATAATGTTTTAACAAATGAAGATGTTATTGTTAGTGCTGCAAGTTGTACAACAAATTGTTTAGCACCTGTACTTAATATAATACATAAGAATATTGGTATTAAAAAAGGTTTCATGACAACAGTTCATGCTTATACAAATGACCAAGCAACTCTTGACATTGCTCATAAAAAAGGCATTAAATCTAGACGTGGTAGAGCTTGCGCTCAAAATATTGTTCCATCTAGTACTGGAGCTGCTAAAGCTATTGGCTTGGTTATTCCTGAACTTTTAGGAAAACTTGATGGTAATGCCTTAAGAGTTCCAACTGCAGATGGTTCTGTTGTGGATTTAACACTAGAACTATCTAGAAATACAAGTGTTGAAGAAATAAATAAATTATTTCAAGATAATCAAAATGAAACAATTAAGTTTACTATGGACCCAATTGTTTCAAGTGATTGTTTAGGTAAAAAAGTTGGTGCTATAGTTGATGGTCTTTCAACAAGTATTGTTGAAGCTGATGGCGCACAATTAGTTAAAGTGCTTGCTTGGTATGACAATGAATATGGTTATACTGCACAAATGCTTAGAACTGCTAAGAAAATGTTTCAATAATAAAATAAACTCTCAATAAATTTAGAGAGTTTTTTTGTGTGTAATTTTTAAAAATGGGTCATTAAACGTCTTAAAAATGGTATATCAAAAGTCTTAAAAATGGTATATCAAATTTACAAAAAAGTAAATTTCTTTCAAAAAAATGCTTAAAATATGCCAAATATTTATCTTAAAAACGGTATATCAAAAGTCTTAAAAATGGTATATTTCTGTTGACAAATTTTTAGATTTATGATATTATTTAGTAGTATTAAGGAGGAATATCATGAGTTTATCAAATGAAAAATATAAAACAAGATTAATAGATGATAAAATAAATAAATATTTATCTGTTATTGGTGCTTTAAGTATTGAAGGACCTAAATGGTGTGGAAAAACATGGACTGCATTAAATCATGGAAAAACATCTTTTCTTTTAGATGATAAAACGACTAAAGATAATGCTAAACTGGATGTTTCTTCTGTACTAACTGGAGATAAACCTGTTATAATTGATGAATGGTCAGAAGTTCCTGAAATTTGGGATGCTGTTAGAAGAAAATGTGATGAATTTGGTACTGCAGGAAATTATATTTTGACTTGTTCAACAAAATTAACTACTAAAGAATATAAAGAAAAAGTTTCTCATTCTGGAGCTGGTAGAATTGGAAAAGTTAAAATGTATCCGATGAGTCTATATGAATCAGGTGAGTCTACTGGTAAAGCTTCAATTATGGCTATGTATAATGGTACTTTGGAAACTCAAACTAACAAACCGATTTCAATTCGTGAATTAGCTTATTATATTGTTAGAGGTGGTTGGCCACAAAATATTAATAATGCTGAAGATGTTGCAAATATTTTGCCTAGTATGTATATCAATAATATTCTTGATAAGGATATACATGATGATAAAAAAAGAGATAGAAATAAGATGCTTACTCTTTTAAAAAGTTTAGCTAGAAATGAATCATCAATTTGTAGTAATAATACATTGCTTAAGGATATTGATGATTGTGGCGATATTTTGGAAAGTAGAATAACACTTACTGATTATTTGGATGCACTAACTAGATTACATATTATTGAAAATCAAGAGCCTTATAGCTCTAACTATAGGTCTCCGAAAAGATTATCTAAAGGTGTTAAAAGACATTTAGTTGACCCATCACTTGCGTGTGCTGTTTTAAATATTACTGTTGAAAAGTTACTCGGTGATTTAAATACTTTTGGCTTATTCTTTGAATCATTGGTTGAAAGAGATTTAAAAATATATATTGAAACATTAGATGGAAATTTATATCATTTCAGAGATAGTGTTTCAGGGTTAGAAGTAGATTCTATTTTAGAATTTCCTGATGGAGAATATGCTGCAATTGAGATAAAGTTAGGTGCTAATGCTGTTGATGAAGCAATAAAAAATCTTGTTAAATTTTCTGATAGTATGGTTAAAAAGCCTAAATTTATGTGTGTTATTGTTGGAAATTCTGAAACAATATTAAGAGATAATAATACTGGTATTTATGTTGTACCATTCACAGCATTGAAACCATAATAAAAACTCTCAATTTAATTTGAGGGTTTTTATTTAGTTTTTAGTATCGATTTAGAGTATGGTTTTCTTTCATCTGTTCTACATGTTAAATAATCTATACTTGTTTCGTAATAATCAGCGAGTATGTTTATTTTTTCTAAAGGAATAGCATTTATTCCTAGTTCATATTTATTATATTGTTGTTGTGTTATTCCAAGTAAGTTAGCAACATCTTTTTGATATAAATCATGGTCTTCTCTAATTTCTTTTAATCTTGATATATTCATGAGTTCACCTCTAAATAAATTTTACTATACAACTGATAATTGTATTGATTTATACAACCTGAAGTGGTATAATGAAATTATAATACAACCATAAGTTGTATATACGAGGTGAAATATGAAAAAGAAAATATTTATATTATTTTTTGTGTTAATAACTGTTATGTTATCAACATTAGTATTTAACAAACATAAAAATAATGATGTTTTTAATAATAAAGTTAATGAAAAGTTGATTAAAAAAGATTTGTTAACAATGAATTTGGAACAAACCGCAGGAGCTGGTGATTATAAATCTGTAACTCAAAGTGAATGGCCGATGGAAGGTTATATATTTAATGCAGAATTATCTAAATGTGAAAATGGTGGTGAACTTAGTTGGGATAATGCCAAAAAAGTAGTATTAATGAGCGGAAATGTTTCTGATAAATGTTACGTTTATTTTAGTGTTGCAAGATATGATCAAGAGTGTAATGATAATACATTATCATGTTATATTGCAAAAAAATATAGTTATTCAAATAGTAATAGTATTTATTATCATGATGCAAGTTTGAAGAATAGTGCTAATGATTTATCTTATAGATATGCTGGTTCATCAAGTGATGTAAATAATTATATTTGTTTCGGTTCAACAGAAAATGTATGTCCAACAGATAATTTATATCGAATAATCGGAGTATTTAAAAATAATGAACTTAAACAATATTATTTAAAGTTAATTAAATCAGATTTTGCAAGTAGTGATTTACTAGGAAATGATGGAAATTTTGCTGTAAATGCAAATCCTTCTTCATCATATTTGGGAAATCAAACCATTTTAAGCGCTTATAAATGGAATTTTAAGGATGGCGCTACAGATAATAGTGGGAGTGTTTCAAACAATTGGAATGAAAGTATATTAAATACTAAAAATTTAAATCTTAATTTTCTTACAAATATTGGTACTATTTGGTCAAATAAAATTGCTGTAGTTAAATAGAATATTGGTGGAAATACAAGAAATAATTTATTATATACAACTGTAAAATCATCTTATCAAAGTGAAATAGTTAATCCAACGACATCAGATATTTTTACATCACAAATAGGGCTAATGTATGTATCAGATTATGGTTATGCAGCAAGTCCAAATTATTGGGTATATAAGTATAACGATACAGATTTAACTGATTATAGAGCAACAATAAATGCAAATTGGATGTATACTGGAGATTATGAGTGGACTATTACAAAATTTTCAGATTATGATAGTAGTGTGGCTGCTGTTTTAAAAGAAGGTAATATTGATTTGAGTTATAGTGATAATATTATGTATTTAAGACCTACTTTTTATTTAAATTCAGATGTCTCGTATTATCTTGGTGATGGCACTATAAATAATCCGTATAAAATTGTTGTAAATTAAAATCTTCAGTTTTTTCTGAAGATTATTTTAATATTGATTTAGGATAAGGTTTTCTTTCATCTGTTTTACTTAATAAGTAATCTATTGAAGTATCATAATAATCTGCTAAATCTGATAGATAGTTGGTTTTAATCTTTTTCCAATTTCATATTCACTATATTGTTGTTGTGTTATTCCAAG
>ENA-OPDA01000991-OPDA01000991.1-human-gut-metagenome-genome-assembly--contig:-NODE-991-length-19626-cov-2.571560_pt1 | contig 19626 bp, 17 predicted proteins | sample MGYA00241253_ERZ501486 | MGnify/ENA primary metagenome ERZ501486 (study PRJEB25962, sample SAMEA2042510) | human gut metagenome | biome: human gut; feature: human-associated habitat; material: faeces... | reverse complement strand
CAGTTTGCATTAGAACGAGTAACTTCGCAGAAAATCAAGTTATTCCGCCCACCGTTTGGAGTCACGAATCCTACTATAGCAAAAGCTGTCCGCATATTGGGATACACTCCTGTTGGCTGGAATATCAGAACACTCGATACACTGCAACCTTCCAAAGAGAAAGTTTTGAAGCGTATTCAGAAAAGGTTACGCCCCGGTTCTATTATCCTTCTACACGATCGGATGCCGGACAGTGACCTGTTATTAAAAGAGATACTTAACTTAATTAAAGAACAGGGATATACAGTTGTCCGTCTGGACAGCATGTTGTAAAAGCATTATGAGAACCATACTAATAATATTATCAATCATATTGGGTATTTCCTATACCCATGCCCAGACAATGAAGAAGCTAATCCATACCCAAGATTTTGAAAACCGTCTGGCAAAGGAAGCACAAACCATGCAGTCCATTGAAAGTGACTTTACACAAGTGAAGTATTTGGATATTCTGGATGAGAAGGGCATTATGTATGACTATTGTCCTGGTGTCAGTGCATTCTGCGGTGCTGCAAGTGCCCTGAATCTGGAATATACTCTGCCGGATATTTCCCAGAGTGTGATCATTACACGAATGGAAGGCAGAACTCCGGTTCCGTCCAAGGAAAGCATTCAGTCATTTGCAGCTCATCAGGCAACTATGGTTGTATTCTTAAGTACAGGAATGCTGGAAGAGCTGAGCAGACGTCTTATTGAAGGCGGTTATACAGCAGATACACCAGCAGCCATTGTATATAAGGCAACCTGGCCGGAACAGAAGACCTTCGTCTGCACAGTGGGAACACTGGCAAAAACGGCTGCAGAAAATAATATTACAAAAACTGCTCTGATGATCATCGGAGATACAGTTGCAGCAGCACACTATGACCGTTCCAAGCTGTATGATCCGGAGTTTACCACAGAATTTCGTGAAGCTGTGAAATCAAAAACACATCACTCATAGAATCTGGTAACCTTAAGGAATTGCTATCGTTTATGAGATTACTGTAAACAGGAGAAAGAGAAGGAATATAACAGTGAAGGTTGCACTTATATGCTTCAGCCTTACCGGTCAGCAGACCGGGGAGAGATTATGCCGGGGGCTGGAAGCTGCCGGTATGACAGCAGAACTGGATAAAAAAAGTAAATATCTTCTGGATTCTATTCAGATCAGTACCTCTGCATGGGCAGGAGAGAAATTTTCTGATTCAGATGCACTGATCTTTATCGGTGCCACCGGAATTGCCGTCCGCAGCATTGCGCCTTATGTAGCGTCAAAGAAGTCAGACCCTGCGGTGCTGGTCGTAGATGAGTGTGGAAAGTTTGTCATTTCCCTTCTGTCAGGACATCTGGGCGGTGCCAATGAACTGGCGCTGAAAACAGCAGAAATTCTGGAAGCAATACCAGTGGTCACAACAGCCACAGACCTGCATCACCGTTTTGCAGTAGATGTTTTTGCAAAGAAAAACAATTGCAATATTTTTAACATGAAAGCAGCAAAGGAAGTCTCTGCTGCACTTCTGGCAGGAAAGAAAGTTGGATTTTACAGTGAGTTTCCGACGGACGGCGAACTGCCGGAGGGGCTGGTCCGGTGTGACGAATATGGGAATCCTGTCAGCAGTATGGATGACAGATCAGAAGAGGAAACACAGAAAAGCTCTGATTTTAATGGAACAGGGACAGACTGTACGAATATAGACTGCGGAGTTGCAGTTACTGTACATACTTCCTGTAATCCTTTTATTTCTACCACACAGGTAGTTCCGAAATGTCTGACTCTGGGTATGGGCTGCAGGAAAGACAAGGATGCCCGTGGAATCGCAGAGGCAGCGCAGAAGGTGCTGGACAGATCCGGATTTCATAAAGAAGCATTTGAGCAGATCGCAAGCATTGATCTGAAGAAAGAAGAAAAGGGAATCCTGTCATTGTCACAGGACTGGCAGATTCCTTTTGTGACTTATACAGAAGAAGAATTAAAACAGGTGCCTGGAGAATTTACTCCCTCACCTTTTGTAAAAAAGATCACAGGTGTGGACAATGTCTGTGAGAGAAGTGCAGTCCTTGCCAGTGGAAATGGCAGGCTGCTGCAGAGAAAAACAGGAGAAAATGGTGTGACCACAGCAGTGGCTGCCAGGGAATGGAGGATACATTTTGAGTAAAATATATGTAATCGGAATCGGACCGGGAGCTTATGACCAGATGACAGGAAAAGCGATCCGCGCCATGAATGAAAGTGATGCAATCATCGGATATACCGTATATGTAGACCTGGTGAAGGAATATTTTCCGGGAAAAGAATTTATGACTACACCAATGAAAAAGGAAGTGGACCGCTGTGTCCTTGCCTTTGAAGAGGCAAAAAAAGGCAAGACTGTTTCCATGATCTGCAGCGGTGATGCAGGAGTTTACGGTATGGCAGGTCTGATGTATGAGGTTGGTGTCAATTATCCGGAAACAGAACTGGAGATCATCCCGGGTGTGACAGCGGCAACAGGTGGAGCTGCTGTTCTGGGTGCACCTCTGATCCATGACTTCTGTCTGATCAGCTTAAGCGACCTTCTCACACCATGGGAAAAGATAGAGGCAAGACTTCTGGCAGCAGCTCAGGCAGATTTTGTTGTATGCCTTTACAATCCGTCAAGTAAAAAACGTCATGATTATCTGCAGAAAGCCTGTGATCTGATGATGAAATACAAATCACCGGATACCATCTGCGGAACAGTTTCCAATATTGCAAGAGAAGGCGAAGAAGCTCATGTAATGACATTAAAGGAACTGAGAGATACACAGGTGGATATGTTTACCACAGTATTTATCGGTAATTCTCAGACAAAGGAAATCAACAATAAGATGGTAACACCGAGGGGATATAGGAATGTATAAAGTTCTTGTTTTTGCGGGAACAACAGAAGGATACGAGATCTGCCGGTTTCTGGCAGATCATAAGATAGAGACAAAGGGATTTGTTGCCACAGAATATGGCAGCAAATCTCTTACAGAAAATGAATTTCTCACTGTTCAGACCGGAAGACTGGATGCAGCGGACATGGAAGAGGTCTTTTTACAGGAGAAACCGGAAATGGTGCTGGATGCTACCCATCCTTATGCTGCTGAGGTGACTGTAAATATCAGGACAGCCTGTGAAAATACGCAGACAGCATATTACAGGGTGCTGAGAGAAGCAGGGGAACATGAGGACAGGGCAGTATATGTGGACAGTGTTCAGGCTGCTGCAGATTATCTGGATCAGACCCAGGGAAATGTATTGCTGACAACAGGAAGCAAGGAGCTGGCCGGCTTTACAGGCATGAAGGATTATCAGAACCGTCTTTATGCAAGAGTCCTTTCTCTGCCCAATGTGATGAAAGCCTGTGCAGAGCTGGGATTTGAGGGAAAACATCTGATAGGAATGCAGGGGCCTTTTTCCAGAGAGCTGAATGCTGCAATGCTCAGACAGTATGACTGCAGATATCTGGTCACAAAGGATACAGGAAAAGCAGGTGGATTTCAGGATAAGATCGATGCTGCCCTGGAATGTGATGCAGTTCCTGTGATCATCGGGCGTCCTCTGAAGGAGGAAGGAATGTCTGTGAGAGAATGTAAGAGATTTCTTACAGAACATTTCAGCTTAGCCCACAGACCGCATATTATATTGCTGGGAATTGGAATGGGAAGTCAAAAACTTCTCACTGTCCAGGGTAAGAACAGCCTGGATCAGGCGGATCTTCTGATCGGTGCCAGGAGGATGGTGGATTCTGTGAAACGTCCGGGACAGGATGTGTTCGTGGAATACAGAAGCCAGGAGATCAGGGATTATATTGATGCACACCCGGAGTATGACAATATTGTGATCGTCCTTTCCGGAGATGTGGGCTTCTACAGCGGAGCCAGAAAGCTTCTGGAAGTACTGTGTCAGGACAGTGCGGATCTGAGAGTACAGAGAAAGAACGGATCAGAGAAGAGTGAGGAAGAACGGGATAGTTCAGCACAAAATAATACAGAGATAGAGATTCAGTGTGGGATTTCCTCAGTTGTATATTTTATGTCCCAAATAGGATTGTCCTGGGATGATGCCAAAATCGTCAGTGCACATGGAAGAGGATGTAATCTTATCTCACATATCTGTTATGCGGAGAAAGTATTTTCCATACTTGGAACCTCAGACGGTGTAGCAGTTCTGGCAGAGAAACTGGTAAAATACGGGATGGGTGATGTGCTCCTTTATGTGGGAGAAAATCTGTCTTATGAAAATGAGAAGATTTTTGTAAAACCAGCCAGTGAACTGACAGAATATAAGGGTGATCCTTTGTCCGTCATCTGTGCAGTAAATGAAAATGCAGGAACACGTCTGGAGACGCATGGGATCAGAGATGAAGAATTTATCAGAGGCAAAGCGCCTATGACAAAGGAAGAGGTGCGTACGGTATCCCTTTCCAAACTGCGGCTGACTGCTGATTCTGTCTGCTATGATGTGGGTGCAGGAACAGGCTCACTGTCAATAGAGATGGCACTTCGTGCTCATCAGGGACAGGTCTGGGCAATTGAGAAAAAGGAAGACGCAGTTGAACTGATCCACCGGAATAAGGTGAAATTTGCAGCGGATAATCTGGAGATTGTGGAAGGACTTGCACCGGAGGCTCTGAAAGATCTTCCGGCACCAACCCATGCTTTTATCGGAGGCTCGTCAGGAAATCTGAAAGAGATCGTGAAGCTGTTACTTGAAAAGAACCCTCAGGTCCGGATCGTGATCAACTGTATCACTCTTGAAACTGTGTCTGAAGCATTGGAAACAGCGAAAGAGTTTGGATTTGAAGAGAATGAGATCGTACAGCTAAGTGCGGCACGTTCAAAGGCAATCGGACGTTATCATATGATGATGGGCGAGAATCCCATTTATATTATTACACTTCAGAATCCCGGGAAATAACAAATGATGCAGATATCAGGGATTACAAATTAACAGTTAAGGAAATACAGATTAACAGTTAATAGATTGGAATGCCCTGAAATTGTTGAAAAAATATAGGACAGAAACAGAGGAGAACAGGGATGGATATTCCAAGAATACTTCTTGCAGCAGGAGCCAGCGGCAGTGGCAAAACACTGATCACCTGCGGACTTCTGCAGGCACTGGTCAATCGAAAAATGAAAGTGGCATCTTTTAAATGCGGACCGGACTATATTGATCCGATGTTCCACAGCCGTGTGATCGGAACAAAATCCAGGAACCTGGATACTTTTTTTACAGATGGAGATCGTACGAGATATCTTCTTGCAAAGAATGCCGGAGACTGTGAGATTGCGGTAATGGAAGGCGTTATGGGATATTATGACGGTGTGGGAGGCACCACATCCAGAGCCAGTGCCTATGATCTGGCTTCTGTTACGGATACGCCGGTGATCCTGATCGTAAACAGCCGTGGGATGAGTGTGTCTCTGGCTGCCTATGTGAAAGGCTTTCTGGAATATAAAAACGACAGCCATATCCAGGGCGTGATCTTTAACCAGATGTCTCCAATGCTGTATCCCCGGATGAAAAAACTTCTGGAAGAGGAGCTTTCTGTAAAAGTGCTGGGATATGTCCCGAAAGTGGAGGACTGTGTGATCGAAAGCCGCCATCTGGGTCTTGTGCTTCCGGAAGAGATCCCGGAACTTAAAAACAGGCTGGGGAAACTTTCGGAAATACTGGAAAAAACACTGGATATTGACGGAATCCTGAAACTGGCAGGAAAAGCACCAGAACTATCTATACCGGAATTTTCGGATCTTATCCGGAAAGACAGTGCGTTTGGATATCGCTCGTCAGAAAAGGTGCGGATCGGTGTGGCGGACGATGAGGCGTTTTGTTTCTTTTATGCAGATAATTTAAGCCTGCTGGAACAGATGGGAGCAGAACTGGTACATTTTTCCCCGATCCATGATACAGAGCTTCCCGGGGATCTGGACGGTCTTCTTCTCTGTGGCGGTTATCCGGAGCTGAATGGAAAAGCCCTGGAGGAAAACCAGGAGATGTGCAGCTCGATACGGAAGGCCGTGGAAGGTGGAATGCCCTGTCTGGCGGAATGCGGCGGTTTTATGTATCTTCATCAGGAAATGGAAGATATGGAGGGAAATTTCCGCAAAGTCTGCGGCGTGATCCCGGGAAGATCTTTCCGTACACCGAGACTGACCAGATTTGGATATATTACTCTTACGGAAAAAAAGGATTCCGGCCTTGGTGAGATCCCGGCTCATGAATTCCATTATTTTGACTCCACAGATTGCGGAACCGATTTTCATGCATCCAAACCGGCATCCACAAGAGGCTGGGACTGTATGCATTATGAGGGACGGCTGATGGCAGGATTTCCCCATCTTTATTATTATGGAAATCCGAAAGTTCCCGTACATTTCCTTAAAAATGCGCTGGAATATAAAAAAGAACGGAGGCAGAAAAAAGATGCTGAAATATAGTCTTTTGGCACTGATCCTTGGATTTGTGCTGGATCTTCTTATCGGGGATCCCAGATGGCTGTACCATCCTGTCTGTGTTATCGGAAATCTGATCACGGTACTGGAGAAAGCCATTCGGAAGATTTTTCCGAAAAGTCATGGAGGAGAGCTGGCAGGAGGCTTTGTGACCGTAGTTCTTATCTGTCTGTTCAGTGGTGGTGTGCCATTTCTGGTCCTTTATTATCTTTATCGTTTTCTGCCGGTGGCCGGTTTTGTGCTGGAGGTATTCTGGTGCTATCAGCTGCTTGCCACCCGTTCTCTGAAAGATGAAAGCATGAAAGTTTATGACAGCCTGAAAAACGGGACACTGGATGAGGCGCGTTATGCGGTTTCCATGATCGTTGGCCGTGATACCAAAGAGCTTACGGAAACCGGTGTGACAAAAGCAGCAGTGGAAACAGTTGCGGAAAATGCTTCGGATGGTGTTATCGCGCCCATGTTTTATATGGCCATTGGTGGTGTGCCGCTGATGTTTCTGTACAAAGGCATCAATACCATGGATTCCATGCTGGGGTACAAAAATGATAAATACCTGTATTTTGGCCGTGTTGCAGCCAAACTGGATGATGTGGCAAATTATATCCCTGCCAGGCTCTCCGGCTGGCTGATGGTAGCAGGAACTGTTTTTACAGGGATGGATACGAAGAATGCGGCAAAGATCTACAAAAGAGACCGGAGAAACCATGCAAGTCCCAACTCCGCACAGACCGAAGCTGCCATGGCGGGCGCTCTGGATGTACAGCTTGCTGGAAATGCATATTATTTTGGAAAATTATATGAAAAACCTACGATTGGTGATCCGATCCGCCCGGTAGAGCCGGAAGATATCAGGAGAGCCAACCGTCTGATGTATGCGGCATCTGTGCTGGGCGTGATCGTTTTTGCGGCGATCAGTGCAGGAATCCGTTTGATGTTTCTTTAACAGACTGTGAAAAAGCAGAGAAGACAATTACAGAACAGACAGGAGAATGACCAATGACAAAACACATACATGGGGGAGACGTATATAAATATAAAGACTGCCTGGATTTTTCAGCAAACTTAAATCCGCTTGGGACACCGGAACGTGTGAAACAGGCCATTATCCGCAGTCTGGATCATATTGCACAGTATCCTCAGGTGGGGTGCAGCCTTCTCCGGGAAAAAATCGCAGAGTATGAAGGTGTAAAAGAAGAAGAAATTGTCTGCGGAAACGGGGCGGCAGAGGTGATCTTTACGCTCTGCCGTGCGGTAAATCCCAAAAGGGCACTGATCCCTGCGCCTACATTTGCAGAGTACGGACAGGCACTGGCAAGTATGGGGTGTGAGCTGGAATATTATATGCTCACAGAAAATGACGGATTTGTACTGGGTGATTCGTATCTGGATATCCTCCATAAAGGTCTGGATATAGCTTTTTTATGCAATCCCAACAATCCTACCGGCATGCTGATCCCACACAGGCTTCTGAAAAAAATCCTGGAAAAATGCAGAAAGCTTGAGATCCTTCTGGTTGTGGATGAGTGTTTTCTTGATTTTGTAAAAGAGCCGCAGGAGTATTCTCTGAAACGTTCACTTTCCGGATTTAACAATCTTTTTATCCTGAAGGCATTTACAAAACGGTATGCTATGGCCGGTGTACGTCTTGGATATGGCCTCTGTTCCAACAGAAAACTTCTGGAAAAAATGGAACTGTGCGTTCAGCCCTGGAACGTTTCCACCATGGCACAGGCAGCAGGAATCCAGGCACTTGAAGAGACGGAGTATGTGGAAAAGGGACGGCAGCTTGTTTTTCAGGAAGCACAGTGGCTGAAAGAGGAGATGACCCGTATCGGATATCAGGTATTTCCGTCAGAGGCCAATTATGTTTTCTTTAAAGGCCCGGAAGAATTGTTTGATTTCTGTTTGCGGAAGAGAATACTGATCCGTGACTGCAGCAATTATCCTGGTCTGAAAAAAGGTTATTACCGGGTTGCGGTGAAGCGTCATGAGGAGAATATAAGACTGATCGAAGTACTTGAGGGAGGTATATTATGGCAAAAGCAATAATGGTACAGGGAACCATGTCCAATGCAGGAAAAAGCCTGCTTGCTGCAGGGCTTTGCAGGATCTTTAAACAGGATGGTTATCGCGTGGCTCCTTTTAAATCACAGAATATGGCGCTGAATTCATTTATCACAGAGGATGGTCTGGAGATGGGAAGGGCTCAGGTCATGCAGGCGGAAGCAGCCGGGATCAAACCTTCGGTTCTTATGAACCCCATCCTTTTGAAGCCTACCAATGATGTTGGTTCCCAGGTGATCGTAAACGGGGAAGTTCTGGGGACCATGAGTGCCAGAGATTATTTTAAATATAAGAAAACACTGGTTCCGGATGTTATGAAAGCCTACAATGCCCTTGCCGAAGAAAATGACATTATTGTGATCGAGGGTGCAGGAAGCCCGGCAGAGATCAATCTTAAAGATGAAGATATCGTAAATATGGGAATGGCAAAAATGGCCAAGGCACCGGTCCTCCTTGTTGGTGATATTGACAGGGGAGGCGTTTTTGCACAGCTGATCGGTACAGTGGAACTTCTGGAAGAAGACGAAAAGGCGATGGTTAAGGGACTGATCATCAACAAGTTCCGTGGAGATAAGACCATTCTGGACCCGGGTGTGGAAATGCTGGAAGAGAGAAGCAGGATCCCGGTGGTCGGTGTGGCTCCTTATCTGGATATCCAGGTAGAAGATGAAGACAGCCTGACGGAGCGTTTTGACCGGAAGCAGGAAGCCGGAGTTATTGATATTGCGGTGATCCGTACACCAAGGATCTCCAATTTTACAGATTTTAATCCTTTTGAAAGTATTCCGGGAGTTTCCCTGCGTTATGTGAAGCACCCGAGAGATCTCCATTCGCCGGATATGATCATTCTTCCGGGAACGAAGAATACCATGGGTGATCTGATCTGGATGCGGGAGAGCGGAATGGAGGCGGCAGTCTTAAAGGAAGCTTCCAGAGGCAAGCTGATCTTTGGCGTCTGCGGCGGTTATCAGATGCTTGGGGAGACATTAAGTGATCCTCATGGTGTTGAAAACGGAGGTTCCATGAAGGGAATGGGCCTGCTCCCAATGGAGACGGTATTTGCCGAAAAGAAGACAAGGACAAGAGTACAGGGACATTTTGGAGAGCTTTCCGGAGTGTTCGCACCTCTTTCCGGCGCAGAGGTTGAGGGTTATGAGATCCATATGGGAGAGAGTATCCTGAAAGAAAATGCCGGAACTGTCACCAGGATCACAGACAGTGTCAGCGGCGAAAAGAAAGAAGAAGGTGCTTTTTCCGGAAATGTCTGTGGAACGTATATCCATGGCATTTTTGATAAGGAAGCATCAGCAGAGGCCATGATCCGTGTTATCGGTGAAAAAAAAGGAATTGATGTGGAGAATATGACAGGGGTGGATTTTGCGGCATTTAAAGAGCAGCAGTATGATATCCTGGCAGCTGAGCTTCGGAAGCATCTGGATATGAAAAAAATATATGAGATACTGGAAAACGGGATTACGGAGGATGAACAGAAATGAAAGTTGAGCTTGAAAATGTAAAACCCATGGAGATCGAAAAAAGAAGTTTTGAGATCATTACAGAAGAACTTGGGGATACACCGCTGATCCCGGGAACAGAACTGATCGTAAAACGCTGTATCCACACGAGTGCGGATTTTGACTATGCAGAAAATCTCTGCTTTTCGGATGGTGCCGTGGAAAAAGCAATGGAAGCGATCAGAAATGGTGCGTGCATTGTCACAGATACCCAGATGGCAAAAGCGGGTATTAATAAGCGGGCGCTTGCACGTTACGGTGGAGAAGCGTACTGTTTTATGTCAGATGAGGATGTGGCTGCTCTTGCGAAAAAAAACGGGACTACAAGAGCCACTGCCTGTATGGATAAAGCAGCAGAAATGGATGAGAAGCTGATCTTTGCCATTGGAAACGCGCCTACTGCACTGGTCCGCCTTTATGAGCTGATCGAGGAAGGAAAAATTTCTCCGGAGCTTATCATTGGTGTTCCGGTCGGATTTGTGAATGTAGTGCAGTCGAAGGAACTGATCATGCACGCAGATGTGCCTTATATTGTTGCAAAAGGACGCAAAGGCGGAAGTAATATAGCCGCATGTATTGTAAATGCACTGCTTTATATGATCGATAATCGAAGAGATTAAAGAATAAAGAAAGAGCCTTCGTGGTCTGTTTTTTCAGAAACAGCAGCGAAGGCCCTTTTTTTATGAAAGGATGTCCGAAGAAGCAGAAAAGCTGCAGCAGTTGTCTGAAATATTTTTCAACAGCTGACATGCAGGCAGAAAATCTTTTACGGGAATGGAAGAACAGGAAAGAACCAGGGTAATGTCACTGGAAGTTTCTTTCAGGATTTCCAGACGCATACCCTCTGCACGAGCTGCCTCTTTCAGTGTTTTACCGTTGACAGTGCAGGGAATTGTAAGAGCCAGACTGGTTCCGGCGGCCCCTGTTTTGATCTGGCAGTCTGTTCCGAAGACTTCCCGTACCGCACAGGAAAGAGATTTCAGCTTCTGGGCGTACAGACGGCGAAGCTTTCTTGTCTGGGAAACCAGATGTCCGTCACGGATAAACTGACACAGAGCAATCTGTTCTGCCTTGGAAGCGGTTTGATTATAAAAGGAAGCTTTTGGGGCATACAGTTCCCGGAGGGATGAAGGCAGTACCATAAAGCTTACACGGATCGAAGGCAGCAGAAGTCTGGAAAAGGAACCAATATAAACAACATTTTCCCCGCCTGCAAGTCCAAAGAGAGAAGGAGTAGGTTTCTGCAGGTAAACAAATTCGTTTTCAAAATCATCTTCAATGATAAGGTGGTTGTTTGCTTCCGCATGATGGATCAGTTCCAGACGCCGTTTCACCGGCATGATCTCTCCCCACTTGGTCATGTGGGCAGGGGAAACATAGATCACATCGCAGTTTTTGTCCCGGTAATGGACATCAAATCCGTAATCTTCAAAAATCGTACTGCCCTGGATAAATGACGGGGTAGGGAATGAAACGGTTTTTCTCTCCCGGATCAGAGGGCAGAGGATCTGGAGAAGGCTCTGAAGTCCGGCACCTACCACGATATCGTCAGGGGAACAGATCACATTTCGCCGTTCCCGGATATAATCTGAAAGAACCTCCCGGAGATCTTTTTCCCCCTGGGGTTCTCCGTAGGAAAGCATACGGTTATCCTGACGGAGAGCACTTTTGATATAGCGCTGCCACAGATCAAAACGGAAACTCTCCCGGTCAACACCGGAAGAAGCAAAATCATAAAGGCAGGGAACCATGTTTTCGGAATGCTTTTCCAGGATGACAGGATGCTGTTTGGTGGCAATGTCTGTGACGTAATAACCACTCTGTGCCCTGGCAATGATATAACCGTCTGCCGCAAGCTGAAGATATGCATTTTCTATAGTGGTACGGCTTAATTTCAGTTCCTGGGCGCATTTACGGAGTGATGGTATTTTGCTGCCCGGAAGAAGACGTTCTTCCATGATCAGTTTCCGGTAATAATGATAAACCTCCAGGTAGAGATGTTCTTTTTTGTGTTCTGCGGATATATTTAACATAGGTATGATAATTTCCTTCCAAAAATGATTGCGTAAACCTGACAATTCATTCTATAATAATACAGAAAAAAACTCAAGACTGGAGAAGTGAGATGAAGAAAATAGCAGTGATCAATGATCTTTCCGGGCTGGGAAAGTGCTCGCTGACAGCGGCAATTCCCGTGATCTCGGTGATGGGAGTGCAGGCATGTCCGTTTCCCACCGCTGTTTTAAGTAATCAGACAGGCTATGAAACCTATTTCTGTGAAGATTTTACAGAACATATGGCTCCATATATGGAAGAATGGAAAAAACGAGGATTTGTTCCGGACGGAATTTACACGGGATTTCTCTCGGATGAGAAACAGGCCGATAAGATCCTGAAATTTATTGATACATTTGCAGGAGAGGATACGCTGATCCTGACAGATCCGGTAATGGGAGATGACGGAGCAGTTTATCCCATCTATACAGAAGAACTTTGCAGCAGATTTCGGGAACTGGCCAGACGTTCCTATGTGATCACCCCAAATCTGACAGAAGCATTGCTCCTTCTTTATGGGAAAAATAAAATGGAAGAAATCTGGAAGGAATTTCAGAGTTTTTCCGGTGAGGAACGGCTGGCACAGATCAGGGAAACCGGATACAGACTTGCAAAGAGATTTTCTCTTCCTGCGGTCGTGATCACCGGAGTGGATCACCGGGAAGAGGACGAGCCACTGAAAATGGGAAATCTTGTTCTGGAAAAAGAAAAGTGCTCCTGGGTATTCGCCGGGAAAACAGGTGGCAGTTATTCCGGTACCGGAGATCTTTTTGCCTCTGTACTCAGTGCGGGGCTGGTGAAGGGATATCCTATGGAAAACTGTGTAAACATGGCAGTGGATTTTATCTCTGCTTCTATCCGGGACGCAGTGGAAGAGGGAACAGACCGTAATGATGGTGTATGTTTCGAACAGCAGCTTGGCAGACTGATCCGTTAGATCAGAAATGGCTTATGGTGAAGGAGGAAATAGAATGATTTCTGCAGAAGAACAGAAAAAAGTGGCAGATTTTGTAAAACAGACAAAAGATCTTATCCTGAAAGAGATGGATGAGGAAGAAGTGATGATAAAAGGTGCTGCCAATTATGTGACAAATGTAGATCTGGCTGTACAGAACTTTCTGAAAGAAGAACTTGGAAAGGTTTTTCCGGAAATTTCCCTGATCGCGGAAGAGAAAGAGAATCTGGGGCTTTCAAAGGAGGAAACCTACTGGATCCTTGATCCTATTGACGGAACCACCAATCTGATCCGTGATTTTCATATGAGTGCTGTGGCACTGGGACTTTATGAAAAAGGCGAGATCGTTTTTGGAATTGTTTACAATCCTTTTACTGATGAAATGTTCCAGGCGGCAAAAGGGGAAGGTGCTTATCTTAATGGCAGAAAGATCCAGGTATCGGATACTCCGGATTTTGGTGATGCGGTTATTTCCTATGGTTCCACTCCTTATAAAAAAGAGGAAGCCAGAAATCTGTTTCCCATTTTTTACAGCATTTTTATGAAATGCGGGGATTTCCGACGTACCGGTTCTGCAGAACTTGACATGTGTTATGTTGCCTGCGGAAGAGAGCATGGATATATTGAACGTGACCTGAAACCCTGGGATTATTCCGCGGGAACAGTTATCCTCCGTGAAGCCGGCGGTGTAGTAAAGAATTGGAAAGGTGAAGAACCATCTTATCTTAAAAATGAAGACATTCTTGCCTGTGTGCCTCAGTTTGAAGAGAATCTTCTGAAGGAACTGTTATAAACGGACAGATGTAGCGCCGGATCAACCGGTAAAAAGAGCTGACCATCAGGCCAGCTCTTCCCATTTTTCATAAAGTTCTTCCAGTTCTTCGGCGATAGCTGCTTTTTCACGGCTCAGTTTGGTACATTCCGCAACGTTAGTACAGACATCCGGGAGAACCATGGTTTCATCAATTTCGCTGTCTCTTGTTTCCAGTTCTTCAATGCGGGCTTCTACTTTTTTCAGTTCGGCTTCCCGCTTTCTTTTTTTGGCCTGTTCTTCTTTCATCTGTTGCCAGGAAAGCTTGTTTTCGGAAACGGCCTTTTCTTCTGATGGCGCTTCCAAAGAGTCACTTCCCGGAGCGTAAGCACTGGTCAGCTCTTCTTTTTTCTCCAGATAATAGTCATAATCACCGATGTAATTTACTACGGCCTGGTTGGTAAGCTCCATGATCCGGGTTGCGGTCTGGTTGATAAAGTAACGGTCGTGAGAGACATAAAGGACGGTACCGGTGTAGCTTACCAGCGCTTCCTCGAGGATTTCCTTGGAAGCAATGTCCAGATGGTTGGTAGGCTCATCCAGGATCAGGAAATTGGCTTCGGAAAGCATCAGCTTGGCAAGAGAAACACGACCTCTTTCTCCACCGGAAAGTGCGGAGATTTCTTTAAATACATCATCCCCGGTAAAGAGGAATGCTGCAAGCATATTTCGGATCTCCGTTTCGGTAAGAGTCGGATACGTGTCGGAAATTTCCTGAAAAATAGTTTTATCCATATGAAGAACATGATGTTCCTGGTCATAATATCCGATCTGAACTTTGGAACCCAGGGAAAACTTGCCGGCATCTGCCTCGATAAGTCCGTTGATGATCTTCAGCATCGTTGTTTTTCCGGTTCCGTTATTGCCGATAAGAGCTACACGTTCCCCTCTCTTGATATCAAAAGAAATATCAGAAAACAGGGTCTGCCCCGGGAAGGATTTGGAAAGTTCCTCCACATGGAGTACATCATTTCCGCTTAATACACGCGGTTCCAGGGAAATACGCATACGGTCCTGGATTTCCAGAGGTTTTTCGATACGCTGTACACGGTCCAGCATCTTCTCGCGGCTTTCTGCACGCTTGATGGATTTTTCGCGGTTAAAAGATTTCAGTTTGGCAATGACTGCTTCCTGATGTTTGATATCTCTCTGCTGGTTTAAGTACGCCTTGTACTGGGCATCGCGCAGCTGCGCCTTCTTAAGGGCATAGGCGGAGTAGTTGCCGCTGTAGACACGTGTCTGTCCGGCTTCGATCTCCACAACTTTGGTGACGACTTTATCCAGAAAATAACGGTCATGGGAAACGATGAAAACAGCTCCCGGATAATTCAGAAGATAAGTTTCCAGCCAGGAGATGCTTTCCATATCCAGGTGGTTGGTAGGCTCATCCAGAAGAAGAATATCCGGATTACCAAAAAGTGCCTGTGCAAGAAGGACTTTGACCTTCTGTGCACCGGTCAGCTCGCTCATCATATTGTAGTGAAGTTCTGTCTCAATTCCAAGTCCGTTCAGAAGAGATGCGGCATCAGATTCTGCTTCCCATCCGTTCAGGGTTGCAAATTCTGCTTCCAGTTCACTTGCCTTGATCCCGTCCTCGTCTGTGAAATCTTCTTTGGCATAGATCACTTCTTTTTCCTTCATGATCTCGTAAAGACGGGCATTTCCCATGATTACAGTATCAAGAACCGGATACTGGTCGTATTTGAAGTGGTCCTGCTGTAAGAAAGAAAGACGCTCACCTGGTGTGAGGATGACTTCTCCGCTGGTCGGCTCAAGCTGCCCGGAAAGGATCTTAAGAAATGTAGATTTTCCGGCCCCGTTCGCTCCGATCAGACCGTAGCAGTTGCCTTCTGTAAATTTGATATTTACATCTTCAAACAAGGCTTTCTTCCCTACGCGGAGGGTGATATTACTTGTACTAATCATAAAAATTCTCCTTATTCAAATAGAATTATCGTTTCAATTTTTGCATTACGTTCATTATGGTAACATGACTGCACAATTTTCGCAAGAGAATAAGCATTAACATAAGGAAGAATTTGTGGTATACTTATAAATCATACACGAAATATACAGCATGGTAGGACGAAAGGAGCGAGTGTTTTGACAGAAGCAGGACTGGTGTTGGAAGGCGGTGCAACAAGAGGTGTATTTACTTCCGGCGCATTGGATTATTTGATGGAAAAAGATCTGTATTTTTCATACGTGGTCGGTGTATCGGCAGGTTCCTGTAACGCAGTCGATTATGTCTCAAAGCAGATTGGCCGGACAAGGGACTGTATGATCCACAGAGGAAAGGAATACAGCTATTATTACGGACTTAAAGATTTCGTAAAAGAAAGAAGTCTTCTGGATATGGATATGATATTCAATAAATATCCGAATGAACTCTTTCCGTTTGATTTTGATACTTATTTTTCGAATGGAATGACCTGTGAGATCGTGACAACCAATTGTCTTACGGGAAATGCCGAATATATGACCGAAGAGAACGACAGTGACCGGCTGATGAAGATCTGCCGCGCCAGCAGCAGTATGCCACTTGTATGTCCGATCGTAAATATAGACGGGATTCCGTATCTGGATGGTGGACTTGCCGATTCCATTCCGGTAAAGCATGTGCAGGAAAAGGGACTGAAAAAAATAGTTCTCATTTTGACGAGACCGGAAGGCTACCGCAAAAACCCAACTTCCAAAGCGGTCGGTAAGTTATACCGGAAGATGTACAGCAAATATCCGGCACTTGTCCGCACCTGTATCCGAAGACCGGTGATGTATAACCGGACAGAAGAATACATAGAAAAGCTGGAAAAAGAAGGAAATATCTTCGTCCTTCGCCCGGAAATGAAGCCGGTATCCAGACTGGAAAAAGATTATGATAAGCTGATGGCTTTCTACGATCATGGCTATGAAATGATGAAAAGAGAGCTTCCGAGACTCGAAGCTTATCTGGAAAAGTAAGGAGGTGTGCATATGCATCTGTACGAACATCAGATTGCGACAAACGCATCGCAGCAAATGACAAAGGTAACAGAAATGGTAAGGGAAGACATCGAAAGAAGCGGTGTAAGAGAAGGGATTGCTGTGATCTTCTCACCACATACGACAGCCGGATTTACGATCAATGAGAATGCAGATCCGGATGTGGTGCATGATATGTTGTGTGGCTTTGAAAAAGTATTTCCGGCAGAACAGTTCTTCTACCAGCATGCAGAAGGAAATTCGCATGCACATATGAAGACGACGGTGGTCGGACCGTCACAGACGCTGATCATCCATGATGGAGAGATCGTCTTTGGCATCTGGCAAGATCTGTATTTCTGCGAGTTTGACGGACCAAGAAACCGTACCTTTTATGTGAAGATCATCGAAGGATAGATTAACGGAGTTGTACATCCGTCAGGGTGAATGCATGCGAAGGACAGGCAGGAGCTGCTGATTCTACACCAGCGAGAGTCAGCGTAGTTCTGTCTGTCTTTTTTTCTTTTCCAGCTGTGAGAATGGTACCGGCAAGAAGCTGCGGCATATGCCGGAGAAAACTATTTGCAGTCAACTGAATCTGTATCAGTTGGTCTTCGCGGTTAATTTTGATCGTTTCTACAGTGCGCACTGTACTTTTTCTGGTACGTCCGTTTGAAAATGCGACAAAGTCATGCGTACCGGTAAGAAGCTGCGCTGCCTGCTGCATGGATTCCAGGTCAAGAGACTCGGTTACAACACAGGTGTACGGACGGGAAAATAATGCTGCGGCAGGATCTGTGGCAATCCGGCAGGTATAGGTACAGCTTTTTACCGCGAGAGAAGCCACAAAACGTTCATCTGCGATTTCCAGCGAGGTGACTACAATATCCGCCGGAAGAGCTGCGTTTAATTTCATTTTTAACAGTTCTGTATTGTCTGAAAAAGATTCTTTTTCTAATTGAAAACTTACAATCTGGTGTGTTGCGTGAACACCCGGTTCCGTCTTTACGGCAGCAAAAAGCTGTGTGGACTGTCCGGTTACATCCCTGATCGCCAGTGTAAGCTTTGATTCGATACTGGTGCTTTTTTTCTTTGTGGAAAAGCCCGGATAGCGGCTTCCGTCGTATTCTATGGTAAGTTTGATCGTTGTCATAAGCTCCTCCTGAAGTGCATTTCTGCCGTTCATTATAGCATTGATTGTCGGGCAAGGCAATTTTTATTGCCTTCCGGACCTTGGTGGTTGTTTTCCTGCCTGTATTGTCCGGATCATCTGCACCATCTGGTCGATCTGTGCCTGCTCCTGTTTGCTTTTCCCTTCTTTGATCGCTGAAAGAATCAGCGAAATCTCATCAGGGGTAAACCGGATTCCCCGTTTATTCGCACCGGTGATCAGTGACATCATCACCGGGACCAGTGCTTTCCCGTTCTTGCCGCCGGCTTTCAACGCTGCTGTCCGGATCAGCTCCTGTTTCAACGGATCCAGATTCGCAAGATCCGGATGCTCCATCCATTCGTTCATTTTCATCCATCCTTTCTGTCTGAAATCCACTCATCATATCCGTCATATCCTGTGCTGCCTGAAATCCATTCATCATATCTGCCATATTTGCAGGATCTCCAAAGTCCATCTCTTTCATCATTTCCATCATTTGCCATATTCCGGAAAAGGAATCGAACATTTCTCTTTTTTCAGGAGAAAGATAGGGTACAACTGCTTCAAACATGCTGCCCGGATCTTTCTCCTGCTTTCGTAGCCGCCCTCTGCGATTATGATAATAAGGAGGTTGGAAACAGTAAAAGGCATTCATAAGTTCCGTAAGTTTCACATAAATGCCAGCTATACGCTGAACGTGATCGGGCAGATAGGGAAGAATGATTTTGACAAGTTGCAGAAAATCATTCGTGAGAGACTCGTCAAATGGCGTCATGACAAGGGGCGGTTTCTTTTCCATATGTCCTCCACGGTTCAGCGTTATAAATATATATGTAAAGAAGACGGAAAATATGAGATCCACATATAATAAAGCAAAGGAAGAACTAATGGAAGGATTTTATTAAATGAGCAGCCGGATTATTATTGATGGGAATGCGATCTATGAAGTGGATGAAGAATGTTTGCGAAAGAAAAAGGAAAAGGAGCAGGAAGAGGAACACGAAAAGCAACAGGAGAAGCGCAAAAATAAAACATAAAAAAGGCGGGGATATAATTTGCCCCGCCTCTGGTCTGTCTGAACGAATAAGATCTGAGTTTCGTAACTAGCAGCCGCATCCGCCGTTGCCACAGCCGTTTCCACATCCGCATCCATTACCGCATCCGTTACCGAATCCGTTGCCGAATCCACCACAGCAGCAGAGAAGAAGGATGATCCACAGGCAGCTGTCATTTCCACATCCACATCCGTCGCCATTGCGTCCCCATCCGCCACAGCAGCAGAGGAGAAGAATGATCCATACGCAGGAAGACATTCCGCAGCCACATCCACAGTTATCCATAGAATTTCCACATCCGCAGTTTGTTGCACTTAATTCACTCATATTTGATAGCCTCCAGTAAGGTTTCTTTACACTTCATCATATGTAAGGAGGCATGTCAGTGTTTCAAAAAAGTTCCGAAGAAATTGGCATCTGATTTCAGAAAGAATATTCTAATAGAAAAAGGATATTTTAAATATGAAAGATTTGAAACGGAAAATCCACTACTGGTGTTCGGATACAATGCGTAACAAAATCACTGGAAAGGGCGTCGTTTGTGCCGTTCTGGATACAGGGATCACACA